>Ga0070732_10000459_pt1 | contig 26225 bp, 26 predicted proteins | sample Coa_R1_5_FD_66449 | JGI IMG/M metagenome (GOLD analysis project Ga0070732, IMG submission 66449) | Surface soil microbial communities from Centralia Pennsylvania, which are recovering from an underground coalmine fire - Coalmine... | ecosystem: Environmental > Terrestrial > Soil > Unclassified ... | reverse complement strand
TTTCACGTTAGACAAAATCACTCCGGCACCGAGGTGCGCTTTGTATCCGAGGATTGAATCGCCGACGTAATTAAAATGCGGCACCTGCGCTTCATCAAAAATGATGCTGTTCTTGAACTCGCAGGAATTGCCCATCACGACTCCGTTTCCAACCACAACGTTCTCGCGCACATAACATCCGCTGCGGATCTGGCAGTTCTCGCCGATCCAGGCCGGGCCTTTGAGCACTGCGCCCTGTTCGATAACAGTTCCACGACCCACGAACACGTTCGCGCTGATGAATGGGCGGCCGACCAGATCGCCGAGCACAGCTGGCTTTAAACGGAATTGCAGATAGCTCGCGATCTGTTTGAGCGCGTTCCAGACGTATTGTTGATCCTCGAACAACTTCGGGTGGGCCGTGTGTTCGAGACTGAGTAATTGTGCGGGCGCAAACATTGCTATTTCGCTCCGGCGCGTCGCGTTATCTTCTGTCCGTCCTTGGTGTCGCGCGCTTCCCAGCCGAGCGCATTCAGTTGGTCGCGCAATTCATCGCTTTTCCGAAAATCTTTTGCAAGCCTCGCTTGCAGCCTCGCTTCGGCCAGTTTTTTTACATCGTCGGGCAACTCAGCGCCGTCGCTCTCGAAGCGGAGGGTTTGATTGATTCGTTCCCACCAATCGAGCCATCCCGCGGCCGTTTTCTCATCGAGCTTCTTTTCGTCCATGGCGCGATTGGTTTCGCGAATCGTCTCAAACAAGAACCCGAGCGCCGCGGAAATGTTCAGGTCATCATCCAGTGCATCTTCAAAGTCGGACCCAGTTTGACGTTCGACGTTCGATGTTGGGCGTTCGGCGTTTTCTCCAACTCCGCGCAATCGCTCCAGCCAGTCGTCGATCCGACCTAACGATTCGCGGGCTTCGTTCATTCCGTCCCAGGTGAAATTGAGCTGGGTGCGGTAATGGACGCGCATCAATGCGTAACGAAGCTCGCGGCCGGTGAAGCCTTTCGCTGTTACGTCCGGCACGGTGTAAAAATTGCCAAGCGACTTCGCCATCTTCTGGCCGTCGACCAGCAGGTGCGCGCAGTGCAGCCAGTAGTTCACAAATTTTTTTCCGGTTACGCCTTCGCTTTGTGCGATCTCCGCCTCGTGGTGGGGAAAGATGTTGTCGACGCCGCCGCAATGAATGTCGATCTGATCTCCAAGGAGCGCGGTGGCCATGGCGCTGCACTCAATGTGCCAGCCCGGCCGGCCCGGCCCCCATGGCGAATCCCACTTCACATCGCCGTCATCCTGGTCCCACGCTTTCCATAACGCGAAGTCGCCGACGTGTTCCTTGTCGTATTCGTCGTGTTTTACCCGCCCGGTGGATTGCAGCTCGTCGAGATTGAAGTGCGCAAGTTTTCCGTAGTTTGGAAAGCTTTTGATTCGGTAGTAAACCGATTTGTCGTCGGCCTGATAGGCAAGGCCTTTTGAAATCAGATCGCCAATCATCGCGATCATTTTGTCGACGTACTTTTGATCGGTCGCGGCTGGATATTCGTTTGCGGGTTTGATGCGCAGTTTCTCAGCATCTTCGAAAAACGCGTCTTTGAATTGCTGGGTGAACTTTTGGAGCGGAATCTTCGCTTCCCGCGCGCCACGGATGGTTTTGTCGTCAACGTCCGTGATGTTCATCACCCGATGAACTTTCAAGCCCCGCGCTTCAAGGTGGCGTTGAAGCAAATCTTCGAAAATGTAGGCGCGAAAGTTTCCAATATGAGCACGGCTGTAAACGGTCGGGCCGCAGGTGTAGAGGTCGACCGCATTCGTTTTGCGCGGCTTGAATTCCTCAACTCGGCGCGAATAGGTGTTGAAAAAGCGAAGCGCCATTAATCTTGCTCGACCGTCGCCACTGCCATTGCTGCAATCCCTTCGCCACGCCCGATTGGGCCGAGGCGTTCGTTCGTTGTCGCCTTGATGCTCACTTGCGAATCGGAAATTCCGATTGCTGCCGCAATTTTCTTTCGCATTTCCGGGACCTGCGGACCGAGCTTTGGAGCTTCGGCAATCACCGTGGCATCGACGTTAACAATGCGCGCTTTCTTCTCGGCGAGGATCTGGCTCACTCGTTTCAAGATATCAATGCTGCTGATTCCGCGAATCGATTCGTCGGTGTTGGGAAAATGCTGCCCGATGTCACCTTCGCAAATTGCGCCGAGCAACCCATCCGCGATCGCATGTGACAGGACATCTGCATCGGAATGACCTTCGAGTCCGAGGAGGTAGGGAATTTCGACGCCGCCCAGAATCAACTTCCGGTTTTGTCCCAGCCGGTGGATATCGTAGCCAATTCCGCAACGCGTGGTGCTCACAATTTAAGATCAATCACGCCGTTAGAAGCGACGATGCTGTATTTGTCTTTCATATCTGTGCGCGGACGCAAATCGACCTTGCCGCCGGCAGTCTCGACCAGAATCCATCCGGCCGCGATATCCCACAAACTGATTCCGCGTTCGATGTAAGCGTCGAGCCGTCCGCAGGCAACGTAGGCCATGTCGAGCGCGGCACTGCCAAGAATGCGACATTTGCGAACCCGGTGAATCATCGCTTCAAACAACGGCAGGTTCGAATCGATCGTCTTGTCCGTCTTCGCCAGTCCGACGGAGATTACAGCTTCGGACAATTGGGCCCGATCGCTGACTTGAAAATGCTGACCGTTAAGCCGCGGCTTTTCGCCCTTTTGCACGCTCCACAGTTCGTCGCGCATTGGATCGTAAATTACGCCGACGATGATTTCGCCTTTCCAGCGGAGCGCGATAGAAACGCAGAAGTGCGGAATCTGGTAAAAATAATTCACGGTCCCGTCGAGCGGATCCACCACCCATTGGTGTTCGCTGGATTGGTCGCCGACGATTCCCTCTTCGCCATAAAGCGCGTGCTCGGGAAACTGCTGGAGGAGCGTCTCACTGATGAGCTCCTGGGTCTGGACGTCGATCGCAAGTTTAATGTCGTGGGCCAGGGCCGCGTTAACGTGCTGGGAACGGTGAAAGTTCTTCCGAAGCAGACCGCCGGCTTTGCGGGCGGCGTTCTCGGCGGCGTCGAGGTAATGCTTCATCGGGAAGTTGAGGTGTTTAGCGGTTGAGAAGTTTAGGCGTTTAGGTGTTGAGGCCCACAGCCAATCCCACTTTCTTCTCAACGCCCAAACTTCTCAACATCTCAACGACAAAAAAAACCGGGAGGAAAACAAGTTCTCCTCCCGGGTTGAAGTTTGGGGTTGTGACTCCGAAAGAACTTCGAAATCGTTAGTTAGGCGAAGCGCTTAATGCCTTTTTCTTTTCTTCGCTTTACGTTTTGCTGCTTTCTTTTTTTTCTTAGCCATCGACTTCTATTCCCCCCTTTCATCCGCTTTCGCGGAATTTTGTGAAGAGTGGAATGACTTCACACCCGCATGAATTCATCACATGATTTTCTTTGTCAAACATTTTTCACGAACATTTTCAAAAATTTTCACGAGCTCGCGCGCGACAATTTTCTTCAACGCGCGTGAAATTTTCTTTTTTTGATCGTCAGAAAACAAAACCGTGACTTCGTTTTCGTCGCTTTCCATTGCAGTGCGCGCGTCGTTGGCAACAACGATGTCGCAGTTCTTGGCGTGAAGTTTTTTGCGCGCGTTCGCTTCGATGTCGTCCGTTTCCGCGGCGAAACCGACCACCAGATATCGCCGATTTTTCGGAAGCGAGGAGAGAATGTCGCGAGTCGGCTTCAGTTCTAATGAAAGATCGGCCTCGCGTTTTTTGATTTTCGTCCTGGAAACTTTCGCAGGCTTGTAATCTGCGACCGCGGCGGACATGACGAGGATGTCGCAGTTGCCGGTATGTTGCACGACTGCGTCGAACATCTCCTCGCTTGTTGAAACCGGAACAACCGCGGCGCCGCGCGGCCGGGCGACATTCACCGGACCGGAAATCAAAATTACTTCGTGCCCGGCTTCGATCGCCGCCTCAGCGATCGCGTAGCCCATTTTGCCTGACGAACGATTGCTGAGATAACGAACCGGGTCGATCGGCTCGCGGGTCGGGCCGGCCGTGATGAGAAATCTCACGCGATGAGATTTTCCTGGCGCGCGAGAAGAAATTCCGCGCGAAACGCGATGTCCTCGACTCTCCAAAGGCGGCCTAGTCCTTCATAGCCGCACGCCAACATTCCTTCTTCGGGTCCAATGAATTCAACCCCGCGGGACTTCAACGTTGCCACGTTCTCGACGGTTGCGGGGTGCGACCACATTTTGCCGTTCATTGCCGGCGCGATCAGGATTGGTGCGCGGGTGGCGAGTGCAATCGCGGCAAGCGGGTGATTGGCGAGCCCGTGCGCGAGCTCGGCGATCAGGTTCGCCGTTGCCGGCGCAATCAAAAGGAGGTTCGCGCGGTCGGCCAGCTCGATATGGCCGGGGCGCCAGTTTTCTTTTTCGTCGAAGAAACCGGTCATCACCGGGTTTTTGGAAAGAGTTTGCAACGTTAGCGGAGTGATGAATTCGGCCGCGTCGTGCGTCATCACCGCGAACACCTGATGCCCTTGTTTCGCGAGCAAACTCGCAAGCTCGGCAGATTTGTAAGCGGCGATCGAGCCGGTCACGCCGAGCACAATTGTCTTTCCCGCGCCGCGCATTCGAACAACTTTGCGGGACGCGCTCTTTTCAGCTGGCCGGTTGGTGTTTCGCTTCATCGAAAATCACTTTTGAATCAGGCGCCGGCTCAAATATCGCTCGGCATTCATGATGTGTCGAAATTTCTGCAAATCCTCTTCAGTCGTGCGGCTGATGATGGTGTAGCGGTATTCCGGCCAGGATTTCATTTCGCGAATTGCATTGCCGAGGCGGGTTTCGATTTGCTCGGCTGTTTCAGTGCCTCGTTTGGTCAAGCGGCGGCGTAATTCGTCAACGTCTGGCGGCATCAGGAAAATATCGGCGAGCGCCTGACGGATGAATTCATCTTTGGAGTTGCGAATCTTCGCTGCGCCCTGGGTATCGATATCGATCAATACGTCGCGGCCATTGCTCAAGTTTTCGGCAAGGGGTTTCAAAAGGGTGCCGTATTGATGGCCATGCACGGTTGCATATTCCAAGAATTCGCCTGCCCTGACCCGAGCGCTGAATTCTTCATCCGACACGAAGCGGTAATCTTCGCCCTCGACTTCGCCAGCGCGCGCGGGCCGCGTTGTGCAGGAGACCGAATAGACGAACTCCGAAGTTTGGCGGAGAGCGTCGACCAGCGTTGTTTTGCCGGCGCCGGACGGGGCGGAAAGAACGAACAGAACTCCGTTGCGAGTGAATCGACTACTCAAGGTTTTGGATTTGCTCGCGAATTTTTTCCAACTCGGCCTTGCAGGCCACGACCCGTTGAGAAATGCCGGCGTCGTTGGCCTTGGAGCCGAGAGTATTCAGCTCGCGAAAAATTTCCTGGGTGATGAACTCCAGGGTGCGACCTACCGGCTCGTGTCGCCGGAGATGATGGGCAAACTGCGCGAGATGACTTTCGACGCGCGTTAATTCTTCCGAAACATCCGAGCGATCGGCAAAGAAGGAAACCTCTTTGACCAGACGTTCGTCGTCGGTCCCAATCGGCAAACCGGCTTTCTCGATTCGTTCCAGCAAGGCGGCCCGATACTTTTTGACAACGTCAGGGTGAAGGCCGCGGATTTCCTTGATTTGTTTGCGCATCGCCTTGAGCCGGTGAATCAAATCCTTGGCCAGATGTTTGCCCTCGCGCTCGCGCATTTTGATTAATTCACTGAGCGCCGATTTGAGCGCGCGTTCAATCGCCGGCCAGGTCGCAGTCGAATCGAACGATTCCTCCGGGGTGCGCATTACACCAGGGGCCTGCAAAATCGTGCCGATGGTAATTTCGCCGGGCGCATCCAACTCTTTTTGCAACGCGCGCATGGCGTCGTGATAAGAACGGGCGAGATCGACATCGAGCGCGAGTTTGCGCGGACCGTTCGAGCCGTTGTGATAGCTGACAGCAACATTGGTTCGTCCGCGTGAAATATTCTCGTTAATCGTCTGGCGGATTTGTGGCTCGAGGGCCACGAGATCTCGCGGCAGGTTGATCACGATGTCGCTCTGCTTCCGGTTCACCGTGTTCAGTTCGACGGTAAATTTCGTGCCGTTGTAATCGGTCTCCCCGTGACCGTAGCCGGTCATCGATCTCATTTTGATTTCTCCTTTAATCCAAAATGGCGGGCCGCCTGATCGACATCCTTATCGCCGCGGCCGGAGCAATTCACGATGACAATTTCCTCGCGCTTCATTTTCGGTGCCTGTTTCACGAGATAGGCGATCGCGTGTGCGGTTTCGAGAGCCGGGATAATTCCTTCGGTCTCCGAAAGAAACTTGAATGCGTTGAGAGCTTCATCATCGGTTGCATAAGTATATTCTATGCGGCCGACATCGCGTAAGTACGAATGTTCGGGGCCCACTGCGGCGTAATCGAGTCCGGCAGAAACTGAGTGAGTCAATTCAATCTGCCCTTCCTCGTTGGCGAGCAGAAAGGTCTTGGTTCCTTGCAATACCCCGAGCCGTCCACCCTGAAATCGCGCGGCATGTTTGCCGGTGCGGATTCCTTCGCCCCCGGCTTCGACGCCCACCATTCGAACATTTCGATCGTCAAGAAACGGATGAAACAGCCCAATGGCGTTGCTGCCGCCGCCGACACAGGCGACCAGCAGGTCCGGCAGTCGTTCTTCTCTCTCGAGGATTTGGCGGCGCGCTTCCAGGCCGATCACGCTTTGAAAATCGCGAACCATCATCGGATAGGGATGCGACCCGAGGACGGAGCCTAATATATAATGAGTGGTCCGGACGTTGGTCACCCAATCCCGCATCGCTTCGTTGATGGCTTCCTTCAGGGTGGCCTGCCCGGCGGTAACCGGAACGACTTTCGCTCCGAGGAACTTCATTCGAGCGACATTCAAGCCCTGCCGTTCCATGTCGACTTTGCCCATGTAAATCACGCATTCGCATCCGAACCGCGCCGCCACGGTGGCGGTAGCAACGCCGTGCTGGCCGGCGCCGGTTTCGGCAATGATCCGCCGTTTGCCCATTCGTTGGGCGAGGAGAATCTGACCGAGCGCGTTATTGATCTTGTGAGCGCCAGTGTGCAGCAAATCTTCGCGCTTCAGGTAAATCTTCGGGCCGCCAAGTCGATTAGTCAGCCGTTCCGCGAGGTAGAGTGGCGTTGGACGGCCGGCAAAATCGCGGAGCAAGGCCGCCAGTTCATCCTGAAACGCCGGATCGGTTTTGGCGCGCTCATATTCCGCCGCCAGGTCGTGCAACGCCGACATGAGCGTCTCCGGGACAAACATTCCGCCGTAGGGCCCGAAATGGCCGTGAAGATCTGGAGTTTGCGTTACCGTCGCCATTGGAAAGCAGAAAACGTCCAACGCCGAACGCCCAACGTCCAACTCTTAATTCAGCAGAGCGTTAATTGCCCGTCGATGAGGCGAAGGGATGGGAATTGAGTTTAGCTCACCGAATTCAAACCATCGCTCAGTGCGGTTGCGGAGCGCCCGAGTTTTTGTGGGGAAAATCTGCAGTGTGATTCGATGGTTGGTGAATGGAAAGTTGGAACTGTAGATCGCGCCGTTGATTCCTTTATGATGGCGATCGAGCTGAGGCAGGACCCACATTCCGCGCCAGCGCCGTTCGGCAGATTGGAGAAGGATTTTGTTTTGCCTGATCAAGAGAGCGTGACGTTCGATCAAGTGCTTGGTCCGCGGACGCGCGCGCTTGATTGGCAACGACGCTGGATCTTTGGCGGAACAAAATTTTTTGACCGGACAGATTTTGCATTTTGGGCCGCGCGGCGAACAAATCGTGGCGCCGAGATCCAGAAGCGCGGAATTGTAATCTGCGGCCAGTGTGCGCGGCACGAGCGGAGCCGCGTAATTCCAAAGCGCGTTTTGGCCGGGCGTGGAATCGATCGGCTTTCGCAAATCAAAGAGGCGGCTCAATACTCGCGAAACATTCGCTTCGACGATCGGCACCGGTCTATCGAACGCGAAGGTTGCAATCGCATGGGCGGTGTACTTGCCAATCCCCGGAAGATCCTGCATTTCGCCGATCTCCCGTGGAAATCGACCGCGATGGCGATCGACGACGATTTTCGCGGTGGCGTGGAGATTTCGGGCGCGAGCGTAGTAGCCGAGGCCTTGCCAGGCGTGGAGCACATCGTTCTCCGGCGCGCGCGCCAGGGCCGCAAAACCCGGGAACCGGCGCAGCCACTCTTTATAATAGGGGAGCACGGTAGCGACCTGGGTTTGTTGAAGCATCAATTCGGAAACGAGGATGGCGTAAGGATCGCGGGTCCGCCGCCAAGGAAGGTCGCGGCCGTGCTTGGAGCACCAGCGAAAGAGAGCTGATCGAAAACTTCGTGCTTGTTGCGGGCTCAAAGTCAAGCAAACGTCCAACGCTCAACGCCCAACGTCCAATGTTTGAATTCAGAAAGCTGTTTGAACGTTGAGCGTTGGGAGTTGAACGTTGAGCGTTTGAACTCGTACACCCACCCATTGTCGGATGAGCAGGCAACCAAGCTTCGTGCTCTCCTCGAAGAACTCGGGTTCGAATTTTCTCCCAAGCAGTACACGATTTTTTTCGCGCAAAAAAATAAGCTGACCGTCGCGGTTTACGAAAAAGGCCCGAAAGCGTTGATCCAGGGAAAGGGTGTGGAGGATTTTGTTCAGTTCGAGCTCGAGCCGAAGATTTTGGGCGAAGCAAAGCTCGGCTACGAGGAAGTCCACTCGCCGGAAATGTTCGAACCGCATTTCGGAGTCGACGAAAGCGGTAAAGGCGATTTTTTTGGACCGCTGGTGATTGCCGGCGTCTACGTGGACCCTGGCATCGCGCGAAAACTGATCGAAGCCGGGGTCCAGGACAGCAAACGAATCAGTTCTGATGCGCGCATTCGAGTCCTGGCGGATGCGATCCGAAAAACCTCAATGGGTCTGAGCGACGTGGTTTTGATCGGACCGGCAAAGTACAATGAGCTTTACGAGAAGTTCGGCAATCTGAACAAGCTCCTCGCCTGGGGTCATGCGCGAGTGATTGAAAATTTACTCGGCAAAAAGCCCGATTGCCCGCGCTCGCTATCGGATCAATTCGCGGACGCCCGGCTGATCGAGCAATCGCTAATTCGGCACGCTAAAAAAATCGAAATCCAGCAGCGGCCGCGAGCGGAATCGGACATCGCAGTCGCAGCGGCGTCGATTCTTGCCCGGGAGGGTTTTGTGAACTGGATGGATCGGGAGGGCAAAAAGCTCGGATTGCGTTTGGAGCGTGGGGCATCTCCCGCGGTGAAGGCGACCGCCCAGAAATTGGTGGAATCCAAAGGGCCCGACGTCCTTCGCCAGCTGGCAAAGATCCATTTCCGGACAGCTCATGCCGTTGCGCCTGAGCACTTTGCCGAGCCACCGCCCCGGCAGGAATGGCGCCGGTAACGTAGCGGTCAGGGCGCCCGGCAGGCAAGGTTCCTGCTACAGCTTCTAGTTCTGATTTTGGGGATTGTGGAAACTAGAATGCTCGTATTGAACGCCGACCCGGTCTTTCAGGACCGCGCCCTGGCCATTCTCGATGAAAATGCCAGCCTGGAGATCCAGGTCGTTCGCTCGCTTTCAGAAACCGTCTCCGCTTTGCTCGGGGAAAATTTCGACGGCTTAATTATTGAAGGCGAGTCGCATCTTGCTTTTGAGCAGGCGACGAACATGCGGCAGCATTTTCCATCGCTCAGGATTTTGTGTCTTCTACTTGATCGACGCGAACATGAGGTCTCGACGGTAGCGAACGAACAAAACATCGAATTGCTGTCCATGCCGCGGGGCGATAGCAGTCTGCGAGCGAACTTAAACAGGTTTGTCCGGTCGCTTGATTTGCATGCCGGCACCGCGGCCGCTGAAGGAATCGACCCTTGCCATTCTTTGATCGGAAATTTGAACCAATTCTCGGCGGCGGAGATTTTGCAGATGAGCTGCCTGAGCCAGCGGAGCGGGCGTTTTACTTTCAAGTCGGGCCGCGGCAACAGCGAAATTTACCTGCAACAGGGATCGGTTCGGCATGCAGTCTTCGGCTCACTCGAGGGGGAAGCTGCCGTAGCAGAGATTTTCCGCTGGCGGCAGGGACGATTTTACTTTGAAGAGGGGATTATCAGCCAGGAGCAGACGGTCAATCGGCCGTGGGCGCACCTGCTCATTGATAACCTGCAGAAGCTCGATGAAACGCTCGAACTGGTGAGTGTTTAATTCAATGCGCGATAAAAAGCTCGAAACCAAATTGCGGCTTGTCACTTTGCAGCTCGAGGGCTGGAAAAAGCTGCACGATCTGATCACATACGGCCTGGATAAAGCGAAGCCGATCATTTCCTCCGAGCAAGAGCGCCAATTTACCGAGATTCGCAGCAATCTTTTGCAGGAGACCGAGTATGTCCTTCGCGAATTGAACATGGTTGCCGAAGTCTCCGGCAAAGCCATGAGCGTTCTCCAGCGCGGCGTTTCGGTCAGGGGAGTGCGAGATCTCACCAACGACGAAATCCGACGGTTGGAGACGGATTGGAACGGCGTGTTTACCAAGCTTGGCCTGACCCAGGGCCAGTTGAAGGCCCGGCGCAAGGAATTAGCCGAGCAATCGGCGTTCGACTACTATTTGACCCAGGTCCGGGGCCGAGTGTTTCGGCGTCCCGCCACCGCTCACTGACCGGGTCGCTTTCGGCGGCTAGACGGCTCAGCGCAAAGAATTTACTTTTCTTCGCCAATCATGCCCGCGATTGTGTGGCGACACACGATTCTTGTTTAGGGATATGGCAAAACTTACCAAACGCGACATCGTAGTTGCGATCAGCAATCAGACCGGCATGGTCCAGCATCAGGTCTTTGATATTGTCCAGCGGACGCTCGACAAAATCACCGACAGCCTGGCCAACAACGTTCCGGTCGAACTGCGCAACTTCGGTATCTTCCAGCCGCGGCTGACAAAGCCTCGCGTTGGCCGAAATCCAAATCAACCGGGCAGTAGTTTCGTGATTCCTTCACGGGCGACAGTGAAGTTCAAGGCCGGCAAAATAATGCGGCAGAGGGTCGAAAAGCTCTCTCGCGAATTAAAGGAAGCGGCCGCCAAGAAACCGGCGCCAGTAGGAACACGAAACGCGGCGTAACCGCAAGCTGCCGAACGGACCATCGCGCCGCAAAAGAAAGCAGCGCGAGGTCAGGATTTGGATTCCAGGAGCCGGCGAATGGCTTGCTCAAGCCGCTCGAAATTGATCGGCTTCGTGAGGTGCTCGGAGAAACCAGCATCTTTCGCCTGCACGACGTCCGCTTCCGCTCCAAAACCACTGAGCGCGATTCCGGCCAGACTGCTGGTTTCGCGTAGTTCGCTCATCAGCTCGTAGCCGCTTCGATCCGGCAAACCGATGTCGCTGATGAGCAAGTCGAAATGTTCCGAGCGCGCTTTTTCAACGGCTTGGTCGGCGGAATGAGCAATGCTGATATCGTAACCGCGGCGTTCCAGCATCATTTTCATTCCGGTGCAGGTGTCGACATGATCGTCCACCAAAAGCAGCCGATGTTTCCGCGATGAGACGAGTTTCTTTTCAGAGCCGGTCAAACCGCCGTCGGCGCCGTTGGCGGTGACTGGCGCCGGTACGGTGCGCAGCTGCACCACAAAAGTAGCGCCTTTATCTTTACCGGCGCTTTCCACTCGAATTTTTCCGCGATGCGCGTCGACCATCGCTTTCGAAATCGCCAGACCGAGACCAAGGCCGCCGAACCGGCGCGTGATGGAAGTTTGTCCTTGTTCAAAGGCGTTGAAAATCTTTCCGATTTTATCCGATTCAATTCCAATGCCGGTATCGGTGACGCGGATTTCGATTTCGTCGGGAGTGGAATTCGACGTTGAAACCGTGATGGAGCCGTTGGCCGGCGTGAATTTCACGCTGTTCTTGATCAGGTTCCAAAAGATCTGCTGCAATCGGGCAGGATCTCCGTCCACATAGACTTCCTGCGCGTTGAGCCTGAACCTGGCTTCGATCGATTTCTGTTCGATGTCGCCGCGGCAAATTTCATAGGCCCGGTGGAGAATCTCGTGGACGTCGACGGTTTCGAGCGTCAGCTGCAATTTCCCTTTCGCGATGCGGGTGACATCGAGGAGGTCGTCAATCAAGCGGGCTTCCAGTTCGACATTTCGGCGGATGACTTCGAGCGCCTGCCAGAGCTTGGCCGAGCGCGGCGTTGAAGCTTCCAGCTCGCTGACGATCGCGATGACGGGAGAGAGCGGATTGCGGAGCTCATGAGAAAGCAAGGCCAGGAATTGATCCTTGGCCGCATTGGCGTTGATCAATTCATGCCGCAGCGTCACGTCCCGCGTTTTATCTTCCACAAAATAAAGTACGCCCTGGATGGTCTGATCGGCGGCCTGCAGCCGGAGCAATGTGACGTTCACGAAATGATTCATTCCGCCTTCGTCCGGAAACGGCTGTTCGATCAATTGGAAGGGCGTGCCAAAAGACAGAACCCGGTCGATCGCGTCCGCCGGGGCAATTTTGACCTCGCCGTAATTCGCGCCAATGACGTCGCGCCGGGCCGGCAAGCCTCCGAAACGTTGGGCCATCTGGGTAAACGCTTCGTTCGCCTGCAAAAACTTTTGTGTGGCCGGATCGACGAACGCAATCCCAACCGGCATATTCGCGAGGATTTTTTCGTTAAAAATCACTTCGCGTTCGATCCGGCGCGCCGCTTCGGTGTGACGGCGGTAAAACCGGCCGGCGAACCAGGCAAACATCGAAATTGCCAGAACAAGCCATCCGGTAAGAACAGCCATTCGTTCGAGCAAATCGCGTCGCGGTTTGTAAGCAATCGCCTTCGGTTGTTTGACCACCACGGTCCAGCCCGCGGTCTCCACCGGCGCGAACGAGTAAAGATTTCCGCCGCGTTCGAGATTGCCGGACTTCATTTGCAGGATTTCCGGCGGCAAAATTGCATCGCGTGCTGCCGTCGTTCCGGGATTCGGTCGAAAATCATTCGTGAACAAGGGTCGCCCGGTTTGATCGATCACCTGACATGTCGATTGGTCGGCGAATTGAATGGTCGCCAGGCGTTTTCCAATTCGTTCTACCAACACCGAAACTCCGAGGTAACCGATGACTGTCTTGTCCGGAGCCCGGATTGCCCCAACCACGTCTGTGACCGGCCGGCTGTCGGAAAAGCGGGAATGGATCGGCGAGACGAAAGCACCGGCAACTTTGGCGGCCTCTGCCCGCCACAAAATCGAATCCACATCTTTGCCGTTGGAGGATGGGGTATAAGGAATGGATGCAATCAGTCGCCCATCGCGCCCCGTGATGAACATTCCGTCGATCCGCGGATGGGCATAAAACGTGTTGTTGATCCATTGTTGAGCCGCGAATTGAGGGTTGCCCGAGTTCAACATTCGCACCACCTCGGGCGAAGTTTGGTAGTAGTCGATGATTCCGCCGGTCCGACTGAGATCGTCACCGACCAGGCGCGCGATCAGCTCCACAAATGTTCGGCGGTCCTTTAGAATGCTGGTTTCGAGCGTCCGGCTCAGAATGGAATAGGAGACGACAAGCGTCAGGATGGATGGAATCCAACCGGCCAGCAGGATCGAAATAACGATGTTGAAGCGTTCGAGCCGATTGTGCCGCGTCTTCTTCAAGAGGTATCGCAAAGCCATACCGGTGGGGTGGCAAAGATAGCATAACAGCAGCACAGCGCTTGCCGACGAACGATCCGTTTTGCGGATTTATTGTGCCTGTCGGATAAAGTTATTTAACTGAGCGGCTTCGACCCGAATCGCCGATACCTCCGAGCGCGAAAGTTTTCCTTTATTCAATAGCGGTTCCAGCGTTTTGATGCCGCCGCGGATTTTTTCGAACAACGGCGTGCGCGCCAGGGCCGGCGGCAGGGTATTCAATTCATTCGCAAAATAGTTCGCCAAATCGGGCTGGGCGAGCATCTGGGCGTGCTGTGGCGAAAAGTCGAGTTCAACCGTTGCGGCGGAGATTTCCAAACCCCGCAGCCAGCCGCCGAGACTGATTAGTTGCGCCATCTTCTCGTCGCGTAACTCCATCATCGCCGCTTCCACATCGGATTGGGTAGTGATCAACTCCTGTCGCATTCGCGGCCATTCACCGCGCCTGCCGAGATCGGTCAGGCTCGCGCTGTGGCGCATAACCCGGTCACCGACTCCGAGGCCGCGAGCGTGTTGCATCAGGACGCGGCCAAAATTCTCGATCAGGTTTTTCCGTTCGGCTTCGACCAGGAGGAAGCCATCGGCGATCAGTTCGCCAAACATCAATCCTTTTTGCTCGCGACTCGCGCCGGAAACTTGTGGGGCCTCGCGTTTCAATTGATCGAACGGCAACGGTTTGAGCTCGTCCAGTTGCTTGAAGATTTGGGCGATTGAAGGAGCGGTGTAGCGATTGACTCCCAGTTCTTCCAATTCGTGCTTGTCGGCATTGGCCTCGGCGGAGGCGGCCTCTTCCCCCGCCGGCGGCTCCTCTGCCTGAACCAGTTCGCAGGCAAACGCCGTCGAAAAAATTAACACTAGAAAGAAGGTCGGCATTCGAGTGGTTTGTGAGGATTTAACCCGGTTTTACGAGGCAAGCGCGCCATTTTTGATTTGACGGCTGCCTCGGAAACGCCATCATCATGCGCCTGCTCTAATATCGGCAGCTCACCTTATGCAAGGAAGCCTCGGCTATGTTATTTGGACGACCTGTTACCTCGCCGTTCTTATCGGTTTGTCCGCCTACGGTGTGCACCGGTATTTCATCATTTATCTCTTCCTTAAGAATCGCAAACGAGCGCCGGTCCCGGCTGGGCGTTTCGAGCAGCTTCCCAGGGTTACCGTGCAGTTGCCTATCTTTAATGAGCTTTACGTCGTGGAGCGGCTGCTTCGCTCGGTCAGCGAGCTGGACTACCCCCGCGATCGTTTGCAGATCCAAGTCCTTGACGATTCCACCGACGACACCCGGGAAGTCACCGCTTCCTGCGCTGAAGAGCTGCGCCGTCGTGGATTTGACGTCCAACTGATTCACCGGGTCGACCGCACTGGGTTCAAGGCGGGCGCATTGGCAGGAGGATTGGAATCAGCCAGCGGCGAGTTCGTGTGTATTCTCGACGCGGATTTCGTCGCTCCTCCAGAACTTCTCCAGCAAACCATCCAATTTTTCACCGACCCGAAGATTGGCATGATCCAGACGCGATGGGGCCATCTCAACCGCGGGTATTCCATGCTTACCCGGGTGCAGGCGATGTTTCTGGACGGTCACCTGTTGCTTGAGCAGACAGCCCGCAGCCGGAGCGGACGTTTTTTCAATTTTAACGGAACCGCCGGGCTGTGGCGGAAAACCTGTATTCAGGAAGCCGGCGGCTGGCAGCACGATACTCTGTGTGAAGACCTCGATCTCAGTTACCGCGCGCAGGTGGCCGGATGGAAATTTATTTTTCTGCCCGACGTGGTGACGCCGGCTGAATTGCCCGTCGACATGAATGGTTTTAAATCCCAGCAGCATCGCTGGACCAAAGGTTCGATTCAAACTTGCAAGAAATTGCTGCCGGGAATTTGGCGGAGCAAACTCCCATTCGCGATCAAAGCGGAGGCCACCGGCCATCTGGTTTCGAATTTTGCCTATTTGTTGCTCGCCTGTTTATGCGTCCTGCTCCATCCCTCCACCGGCGGGCCACAGACTGGCTGGCTCCGAACGCTGTTGATCGATGTCCCGATTTTCCTGACCGCTTCTGTGTCGGTCGCAGTTTTCTACGTTTGCGCGCAGCGTGAGTTGCATCCGCGCTCATGGATGAAACAAATGCTGCTGTTGCCCTGCCTGCTGGCATTGGGCGTCGGGCTTTCGCTGAATAATGCTCGCGCTGTGCTCGAAGCAATTTTCAACCATCAGTCTGATTTTACCCGCACCCCGAAATACGGGATCGAGCGGAAATCGCAAAACTGGCGTAGTTGCAAATATCGCGCGTTGAAGTCGACCTTGCCGATTCTGGAATTGGCGTTTGGCATTTATTTCAGCTACTTCGTCTGGTTCGCGGTGAGCAACCATCAGTACCTGTCGGTACCGTTTTTGCTCATGTTCCAATTCGGGTTCTTGTATGTGGCCCTCTCGTCTCTCCTGCCCTGGTCGCCGAAGTTCAGTTTCGGCGCTTCTCGTTCAGCGGAACCCATTATCGCGTGACAGAAGCGGTTTTGTGAGTATTAGAACGCTGATGTTTCGTTCCTCCGCCCTAGGGCTGGCGCTCCTATCGGTAATCGCGCCGGCTTACGCCAGTCCCAACGCCATTCCTGCCCCGACTCTTAGCACCCGCGTCATCATCAGCGTTCGCGACCAGAAACTGATGTTGATGGAAAAAGGATTGATCGCGGCGACCTACCCGGTTTCCACATCCAAGTACGGCTTGGGAGACGCCTGGGGTAGCCTGGCAACCCCGCTGGGCTTGCTGCAGGTCGCGCAAAAAATTGGCGACCACGCTCCCATCGGCGCGGTTTTTCATAACCGCCGTTGGACCGGTGAGGTTCTCCAACCCAACACACCGGGCCGGGATCCGGTGATGACTCGAATCATTTGGCTGCGGGGTTTGCAGATGGCGAACTCACACGCATTTAGCCGTTGTATTTACATCCACGGGACCAACGAAGAGAAGCTCCTCGGTCGTCCCGCGAGTTTCGGCTGCATTCGGATGCGGTCGGTCGACGTCGCCGCACTCTATAGCCAGCTGCCCGTGGGTACGCCGGTGGAGATTCTTAACGATCGTCTCCCCAAATCCTCGACCTTGGCCGATCCGGAAATTTATGGCTTCGATGCGCCGGCTTCAGCTTCCGGGTTGAGAAAAGACAAAGATTCGTCGCAAATCAAGGTTGCCGCCGGTTCGCGGACCGGAACTTAATCGAACAGTCCAGATTCGTAACCTTGACATTTCAGCGGTCTGCGCGACCGTCGTCGCCCGATTTAAACTTAAATGGCTAATACAAAATCAGCTGCCAAACGTTCCCGTCAGTCGCTCTCCCGATCCGGTCAAAACCGGGGCGTCCGAACAAGCCTTCGATCCCTTCAGAAAAAAGTTTCCGCGGGCAAGGAAAAACCCGACGCCGCGCAGATTCGGCGATTGATTTCCGCACTCGACAAAGCGGTTAAGCGTGGCGTGATCCATCGCAATGCGGCGAATCGCCGTAAGGCGCGGTTGAATGCGCTGACTCGCTAGTCGGTGTTCCGGGCTCGTCCAGCGGACTCCGGTTTAACTCGTTCGGCAGTCTGTCTCGCTTCGCGTGAGAGTTCGGGCAACAATGATGCGCAACGGTTGTTATGACGGCGCATCCTCAAGGTCCCAAACCGCCCCGGAACCTCGTCATTTTCCTGCCCGATCAACAACGCGCCGATACCCTGAAGTGTTACGGAAACTCGAAAGTTCACGCACCGAACCTGAACAAACTTGCTGATGACTCGGTAGTCTTTCAGCGAGCCTACGTCACGCAACCAGTTTGCTCGCCATCGCGAGCATCGCTCATGACCGGCCAGTGGCCGCATCAGTCGGGTTGCACCAACAACGGATTCCCGCTCGATCCCAAGTTTTTGACGTTGCCGCAGCTACTCGGCGGTGAGCACAAAGCCGGCTACATCGGAAAATGGCATTTACGGGAGCAGAATCCAAAGCAGCGAGGATTTGAGGAATGGGTTTCGGTCGAAGGCGTCAGCGATTACAGCGAATTCCTGGTGAAAAAAGGCCTGCGCCCCAATCACAAGAACGGAGCTTTTTCTGCGCAGACAATCAGCGAATTGCCGTTGGAACTTTCGCAGGCGGATTTCTTGCAACGACGAGCCTGCGATTTTATCCAGCGAAATCAAAAGGCGCCATTCATTCTCGTGGTCTCATTTGTCGAACCGCATTCCCCGTACAACGGGCCGTTCAACGACGAACATCATCTTACCGAATCGGACCTTGCGGGAATGGCGCCGGCGCCGGATTCGGAGGCCGTTCCATTGCGTTATCGACTCCTTCGCGAATGGCAGAATGACAAAGCGCACGTCGAGAAGGCGGTTCGCCAGTCTCGTTTTGGACTTACCCGGGCCGATTACGTAAATCTGCGGCGAAAATATTACGGCCTCATTACTCTGGTGGACCGCAGCATCGGTTCGATTTTGTCCTGCCTCGAGCACGCTGGATTGATGGATCAAACTGTGATCGCTCACACCAGCGATCATGGGGATTTGTTAGGCGACCACGGCTTGTTCGGCAAAGGCGTAATGTACGAGCAAGCGGTCGCGGTTCCTTTTTTGATTCGAATTCCCGGTGGCCCTCAAAAACTTGTTACTCAGCGGGTGAGTCATATCGACTTTGTTCCAACCGTGCTCGATTTGTTAGGCAAAGCGCCGCCAGCTAAACTGCCGGGCCGAAGCCTCGTTCCGATTGTCTTCGGTGAAAACAGTGACGCCCGAAATGTCTTCATCGAATGGAATCCGTACAAGAAGCAGGAAAAACGCCTTAAAAAAGAGACATGCCTCGCGCCGCCTCGCGAGGTAAGTCGCGCAATCCGGGAATCGACTCGAACCGTGATTGCGCCGGACGGCTGGAAACTCAGTCTGCGCGAGGATGATTTGTGCGAGCTTTATAATTTACACGACGACTCGTCCGAGCAGCGGAATGTTTATTACAACGGGCAATTCGCCGACGTTATCAACCGATGCACCGCTGACATTCGACGGTGGCAACAAGAGACAGGCGATACGGTGCAGCTTCAATCAGCTTGATCAGATGGTGCCGAACGGTTTTTACAAGCAACTCGATGACGTGAAGGAATCGGACCTCGAGGTGGTTTGTTACGGCATACCACGTTCCGGTAGCACTCTGGTCTATCAGGTTGTCAGCGGGATTTATCCGGCGGGAGTCGCCAAGACCCACCGGTATTGCCCGCATCGAGTAAAAACCACCGTGTCGTTTCGTGATTTCCGTGACGTCGTCGTTTCGCTTTGGAGAAGGAGCAATCCTGACGCGCTCGATCGTCACATGACCAAAGACGAGGTCGAGAAATTTGGTGGAACCTGCCGCAGCAGGATTGAAGAGTTGGACCGGTATTTTGAACGTGGTGGAATTTGTCCGCTCCGTTACGAAGAGTTCGCGCCAAATCCGGCAGTAATTTTCTCCGCCTTGGAAAAAACGTTCGGCATCGTGATCGCGCCAGACAGAGCGGCGAAATTAATCGAAGACTATTCGATGGAAAAAAATGCCGCGATCGCGCGCAAACTCGGCAGTTTCAAAAGCATCGATCCTGCCTCGCAAATTCACGGGAACCACATTTTTCGCGGAGAGATCGGTGGATGGCGGCAATTTGTTTCCGGCGCGGCCGCGGAACGGCTCGACGATCTGTTGCGCGAACCGTTGCGACGTTACGGCTACGAGGGCTGATCGCCCGCTTCCAGCTTTCCGATAATGACGGATTTGCCGTTCGGCCGGCGAAACCATTTCGGGAGCTCGATATTCGTCTTCACAATACTGTCGTAACAGTTTTGGTTGATCGTGCCCTTGTGAGTGCTCTCGCCAAACACCGCGAAATTTTCCTTGGTCACGTACAACCGCAGCTCAGGCGGCTTCGGAATTTCATCCTTAAAGTGGTCCATTAATTTCGCGGACTCGATCTGTTCGGGCATTTTGGAAAAGAGATAACGAATGACTTTTACGCGCAGCAGTTGATGAATCCAAATCTGATTCCAGCCGCGTCGCTCCAAAAGAATGTCTCCGGCCGAATTTTGGCGTTCGCCGGGAAAAAGCGTTTCATCGGCGCGGCGAAGTAGCGCTTTGGACCGGCAAAACAACAATCCGCTCGCATCGGCAAGATCCTGGATGCCGGTCACGAACATGCGGATTTTTGGCAGGGCCAGTTCGATCGGATATTTGTCATCGACGCACCAGTAAATCCATTCGTCATCCTCGAGATCCGCGATCAATTGAAGCGCGGTCGCGCGAATTGGGGAGGGGGTTTTGATGTACTCGCATCGATTCGTCGGAGTTCCGCCCAGTTCCTGGCAGGGGATCCGAAAGACAAATGGATGATCAGGCCACAATTGATCGTATTTCAGGATCATGTGCTCGGTAATTGCGCGATATCGGTCGCAGGTCAGGACGATTGCTTTCACGGGTGAGGCAGATGCGGAGTTTAGTTACCAGAGTCCACGTCGTCCAATCGACACAATCGTGTGCGGCCTGGTCTATCCCGGCGAGCAGCGGAATCTTTTTTATCGCAGAGAAGGGCACGAAGTCGCCGCTGACCTCGGTGATGCGATTTACCGATAGCAGGAGACCACCGGCGATCCGCTGCAGAGCATCCGGTCGGGCGTCAAACCGCTGCCAAGAACGGGCTGAAATCGCCTTTGCATCTCAGTCAGGTCGGCTAGATTTCCGGTGATGATTCCGGCCCTTATTCTTCTTCTGGCAGCCGTCGCTTATCGGATCGCGGCGGGTCTTCTAATTCATTCCGGGACCGCGTTATGGGTCTCCAATTTCGCCCCGATGGCAGCAATCGCGCTTTGTGGTGCGGTTTATTTTCCCGCGAGGTTCAAATTCAGTGTCCCACTCGGGGCCCTGTTTATTTCCGATCTCGTTTTGAATTACATTTACGGTGCGCCCCTGCTTCAGGCCCAAATGGCCGGCCATTACATCGCGCTTGTCCTCATCGGTTTGTTAGGCGTGGCGCTTCAAAATCGGGCCTCGCTCAAAACCCTGCTTCCAGCGTCACTCTTCGGCTCAGTCATTTTCTATCTCGTCGTCAATTCGTTCTCCTGGTTGAGCGAACCCGGTTACATGAAGGATTTCGCCGGCTTCATTCAGGCCCAGACCGTCGGGCTGTCGCAATACAGCTCCACTCCGACATGGATGTTTTTCCGTAACTCCGTTCTGAGTGATCTGTTCTTCACGGTTCTGTTCGTGGCCTGCATGAACTTCGGACGACAAACCAGCCGGGCGCGAGCTGGTGCAGCTTTGCCCCGCGTCGCATAAAATTCAATGCACCGTCCCGAGCAACGCGACGAAGTCGAGATGCTCGCGATGATGCTGCTGATTCGGCGTTTTGAGGAACGCGCGAGCCAGCAGTATCAGGCGCAGAAGATCGGCGGGTTTTGTCACCTCTACATCGGCCAGGAAGCCGTTGTGGTCGGCGCCGTGGCCGCAGTGCGGGAAGACGACTACATCATCACCGCTTATCGCGATCATGGCCACGCGCTAGCCCGTGGAACGAGCGCCAACGCCTGCATGGCCGAGCTTTTCGGCAAAGCCACCGGTTGCACCCAGGGCCTCGGCGGCTCGATGCATTTTTTCGACAAGAAACATCACATGTACGGAGGTCACGCAATTGTCGGCGCGCATGTTCCGCTTGCTGCCGGACTCGCGTTCGCGTCGAAATATCGCGAGGAGGACCGCGTCACGCTCTGCTTTTTCGGGGACGGCGCGATCAATCAGGGCTCGTTCCATGAAGCGTTAAATCTCATCGCGCTCTACAAGCTCCCGGTCATTCTGATTTGCGAAAACAATCTCTTCGCCATGGGCACGTCCGTGAAAAGATCGACGTCGTTAAAGCAAATCGTCGACCGCGCCGAAGGTTATGACATTCCCGGCGACATCGTGGACGGAATGAATTTTCGCGAAGTCCGGGACAAGGTGGCGGAAGTTGCGGCTTCGATTCGCAAGGATTCGCATCCGGCGTTCCTGGAAGTCCGAACCTATCGATATCGCGGTCACTCCATGTCCGATCCCGCGAGTTACCGGACCAAAGACGAGTTGGAGAAATATCGACTGGACGATCCGATCATTCGTTTGCGGGCGCAATTGACCCGCGAAGGCAAATTGACCAACGAGCAGTTCGACGCTTTGGACAAAAAAGCAAAACAAGCGGCACTCGAATCGGTGAAGTTTGCCGAACAAAGTCCGGAGCTGCCGGTGGAAGATGTTTACAAATACTCTTACGCCGAGGGAAACAAATCGTGAGGGAGATCACCTACCGCCAGTCGTTGAATGAAGCGCTCGCCGAGTGCCAGAGGCACGGCATGTTTGTAGGTGCCGATGGAAGAAGCGCGGTAGCTCCGTTAGGAGCGTCACATTCTAAAAGATCAGATGCCGCCCCGACGGGGCTTGGCCGAATATTACGTGTTGGTTCCTATAAACATGACGCGCTTACGGCGCTGAAAATTTGATGAGGGAGATCACCTACCGCCAGGCGTTGAACGAAGCGCTCGCCGAAGAACTCGCGCGCGATCCCAACGTTTTTCTGATGGGCGAGGAAGTGGCGGAATACCACGGCGCTTACAAAGTCAGCCAGGGTTTGCTCGAGCGTTTCGGGCCCAAGCGAATCATCGACACGCCGATCAGTGAGAATGGATTCGCGGGCCTCGGAATCGGCGCCGCCATGACTGGATTGCGGCCGATCATCGAGTTCATGACGTTCAGCTTTTCCCTGGTTGCGTTCGACCAGGTCGTAAATAACGCGCCCAACATGTTCATGATGTCGGGCGGACAGTTTAATATTCCGATTACGTTTCGTGGACCGAACGGGCCGGCCCACCAACTTGGTGCCACTCACTCGCACGCAACCGAATGTTTGTTCGCGAACGCCCCCGGTCTGAAGGTTTGCACGCCGGCGACACCGCGCGACGCCAAAGGATTGTTGAAGACGGCTGTCCGCGATGACAATCCGGTTCTGGTTCTTGAAGCTGAGCTTCTCTACAGCTCGAAAGGAATGGTTGAGCCGCCCGATGAAGAACTTCTGATTCCGTTAGGCCAGGCCGAAGTGAAACGCGAAGGCAGCGACGTCTCGATCATTTGCTACGCTCAAACCGTGCCGCTGGCCTTAACCGTGGCAGCGCAGCTCGAGGAGGAGGATATTTCAGCAGAGATCGTCGATCTCCGTTCAATCAAGCCGCTGGACGAAGAAGCAATCTACAAATCCGTATCCAAGACCCATCGTGTGGTGATTGTCGAACAGGACCGGCCGTTTTGTGGCGTGGGTGCGGAGGTCTGTTATCGCATCCAGAAAAACATTTTTGATGAGCTCGACGCGCCGGTCATTCGCGTTTCTCAAGAGGACGTCCCAATGCCTTACAACGAGAAGCTGGAAAAGTTCGTCCTGCCTAACGCGGACAAACTGATGAGTGCGGTAAAAAAAGTTTGCTACGCATGATCTTTCTCGTCACTGGTCGCTCGTCACTCGTCACTTTTTAGTATGCCTGAAATACAAATGCCCAAACTCAGCGACACGATGACGGAGGGAACTCTGGTCGCGTGGAAAAAGAAGAAGGGCGACAAAGTTGCGGCGGGGGAAGTGATTGCGGAGATCGAGACCGACAAGGCGACGATGGAATGGGAGTCGCCGGAAGACGGGACCTTGACTGAGATTTACATTCAGGAAGGGGAGAAGGTGAACGTCGGCGACAAGATCGCGTTCATTGGTGAAGAAGGCGAAGAAGCTCCGAAGAAAAAAGACGAGCCAGCGAAAAAAGAGGAAAAGCCAAAAGCCGAAGAAAAAAAGGATAAGAAGGAGCAGGCCGAAACGGAAAAACCGGCGCCGGCGAAAGCGAAAGAAAAGGAAACCGCGCCGCCGCAAGAAAAGAAACAAAAACCGGTAGAGGCGGCCCCGTCGGCCGCACCTTCCGCAGAAAAAAAATCCACATCTTCGGATGAAGCTCGAGTAAAAGCGTCACCGGTCGCGCGACGTGTTGCCGGCGAGCTCGGCGTAGATCTTTCGAGGATCAAAGGAACGGGACCTGAAGGCCGCGTAACGGAATCGGACGTTCGGGCCGCTGCGAAATCGGGAACAGCTGGTGTAGTGGCGGGCGTGTCGCCCGCACAAAAGCAGCCGGCACGGCTGCCACTACAGAAGAAAGAAGGCGAGGGCACGCGGATTCAGCTTTCCGGTATGCGCCGCGGAATTGCCGAGCGTCTCGTGCAGAGCAAAGCTCCGGTTCCGCATTTCTATCTCACAATCGAGATCAACGCCGCCCCGCTGATGGCGGCGCGCGAAGAATTGAAATCGGCCGGCGAAGGCGCGGATGCGGCAAAAATTACAGTTAACGACTTTGTGTTGAAAGCTGCCGCGATGGCGGCGGTCAAAGTGCCGAGAGCAAACGCAATGTTCGACGGTGACTCGATCATTCAATTCGCGGATGTCGATCTCGGTGTGGCAGTCGCCATCGAAGATGGATTGCTCACGCCGGTGATTCGCGCGGCTCAAAATAAATCGGTGCGCGAGATCAGTGCGATCGCGAAAGACCTGGCGAGCCGCGCCCGAAACAAACGGATGAAACCGGAGGAATTTCAGGGTGGCAACTTCACCGTTTCAAATCTTGGCGGCATGGGAATCGATTCGTTCAGCGCGATCATTAATCCGCCGCAGGGCTTTATTCTCGCGGTCGGCAAAGTGATCAAAGCTCCGGTGGTCGACGATTGCGACCAGATCGTTGTCGGCCAACGGATGTCGATCACGATGAGCTGTGATCATCGCGTGATCGATGGCGCGCTCGGCGCGGAGTATTTGAAAGAACTTCGCCACCTTCTCGAAAATCCGGCCCTGCTGCTGGTATAGATTGTAGGCCGTCTCTGCGAGACGGCGACCGAGTGTTGGCGTCTGACACAGACGCCCACAACTTCGACGCCTACGTCGCTTTCGTTTCCCAAGTCGTAAAATTGTCGAGCGTTTCACGCGTTTTCTGCACGGCGAAAGCCAATACCGTCGCGTCATCGACGAACCCGATACCCGGGATCCAATCCGGAATCAGGTCCCACGGGTCGAGCACGTAGATTATCGCAGCGATAATAATGATGAGATTGGCCACACTGATTTGGCGGTAATCGCCGCGATAATAGGCGCGGATCAAACGCAGCATGGCCTGAAGGTACGCCCAAAGTTCCTTGAACGGCGTCTTCGGAATCGAGCCCATTTTGCGACGGGCTTCTTCAAACAACTCGCGCAGCGCCTTCGGATTTTTCGCAAACCATTTTGCCCGATCCAACACCGCTGCGAAAACGCGATTGCGCCCTGGATCCTTCGCCAGCTCCTTGCGTTTCCGTTTCACTATCGCCCGGAAATATCTGCCATGGCGAACCGGCAAGTCAAAACCCAGATAATTCCCAGGTCATGAAACTGTCGAGGGCCTCGCGACATCGGCGGACGGCGAGCGACACTACAGTAGCGTCATCGAGATAACCGAGCGCCGGCAACGCGTCGGGAATGACGTCGAGTGGATTCACCAGATAGACGATTGCGGCGACGATAACGACGAGTGTGCTTTCGGGAAGGTCCCGATATTTGCCCTCAGAATAGGCGCGCATCAGACGCAACATAGTTTGAAGATAAGGCCACATTTCGTGGAACGGTTCCCGTGGCATGGACGCCACTTCATTTGCGGCTTCGTCGAACAACGCTCGCAATCGCGCAGGATTGCCGACATAACTTTTCGCGCTGACCAGAGCGCTCGCGAACTCCGCGTCCATTCGCTTTTTGAAATCTGACAGCGGGTCCTTCTTTGCTTTTGCGGGCGCGGGCTTTTTCCGCAAAGCGGCTTTGGTTTTCTTCTTTTTCACGTCGCGCTATGAAAGCATCCTGAGATGCCCGTGAGAAGACGTTTGTCTTGGATTTTTTGAATTGTAAGATCGAAAGGTAGCGAGCGCGCATGTGCTGATGAACCGAATCACTCGTGGCCGAGAATTTAGAAAAATCGTCGTGGGCTATCCGTCAACCAAGAGCGCTGGTTATGAGCAGCAAACGGCGCCGTAAGTCGAAAAGGGACTCTCCGCCCCCGCGAAATTTATGGCAGAGACATTGGTGGTGGGCCGCAATTTTGATCGCAACGATCATTCTCGTGTACCATCGGATGTGGCATGCCGGCTTTATCTGGGATGACAACGAGCACCTCGTGGAAAACCCATGCATCGTGGGTCCGCTCGGATTCAAGGACATTTGGACTTCGAGTCAGGCAGTTTATTACCCGCTGGTTCTGACGAGTTTTTGGGTCCTCCACAAATTAATCGGCCTGTATCCGGTACCTTATCATTTACTGAATGTTTTAATGCATGCGGGCTCGGCCGTGTTGCTTTGGCTCGTGTTGCGTAAACTCGGCATACGCGCCGCCTGGCTCGGAGCGGCGCTCTGGGCGTTACATCCGGTAATGGTCCAATCTGTCGCCTGGATAACGGAACTCAAAAACACGCAGTCCTGTTTCT
>Ga0070732_10000458_pt1 | contig 26231 bp, 20 predicted proteins | sample Coa_R1_5_FD_66449 | JGI IMG/M metagenome (GOLD analysis project Ga0070732, IMG submission 66449) | Surface soil microbial communities from Centralia Pennsylvania, which are recovering from an underground coalmine fire - Coalmine... | ecosystem: Environmental > Terrestrial > Soil > Unclassified ... | reverse complement strand
GGACGGCGTGCTCAGCCTCGAAGGCGAACGCCGTCAGGAGAAGGAGGACAAGGACAAGACGTATCACCGTGTGGAGCGGCTGTACGGCAAGTTCGTCCGGAGGCTGGCCGTGCCGACCGACGTCGACCAGCAGAAGGTCGCCGCCGAGTTCAAGAACGGCGTCCTGAACGTGCACCTGCCGAAAGTGGCATCTGCGAAGCCGAAGACGGTTGACGTGAAAGTTGCATAGGAGGAAGGCCATGGCCATGAGTACTCTCAGCAGCGACCTTCAGGAACGCGTGCAGAACGAGCTCGTCTGGGATCCAGAGGTGACGCCCGACAACATCGGCGTGACGAGCCACGACGGCGCGGTGACCCTGACCGGTTTCGTGCCCACCTACGCCGAACGAACCGCGGCCGAGCGCGCGGCGTTCCGCGTCTATGGGACGCGCGCGGTGGCGAACGACCTGGCCGTCAAGCCGTTGGACCACCGGATTGACCCGGACATCGCTAACGACGCGCTCGCGGCGCTCAAGTACAACCTGAGCGTGCCAAAGAGTGTTCAGGTGTCCGTCCACGACGGCTACCTCACGCTCGAGGGCAAGTGCGAGTGGTGGTTCCAGCGGAATGCCGCCGAGAGTGCCGTGCGCTATCTGCCAGGCGTCAAAGGCGTGACGAACATGATCACGATCAAGCCACGCGTGTCGCCGCAGATGGTGAAGGACAAGATCGAGGCGGCGCTTCGCCGAAGCGCCGAGCTCGATGCCAAGCACGTGGCGGTCACGGCCATCGGGGGCACGGTGACGCTCTCGGGCCATGTCCGGTCCTATGCGGAGCGCGTCGAGGCCGAGCGGGCCGCGTGGGCGGCACCGGGGGTCAGCACGGTCGAGAACAACGTCGTCGTATCGCCGTAAGACGCGGGCACGTCAGACGACCGGCGCACAAGCCGGCGGTGTGCAGGACGGAAAGGCATCCGGCACACCGCCGGTCCTGTTTTCAGCGCGAACGAGCGCGGAGGATCGAGGGATGACAGGCACTTCAGAAGCCATGCCGTGGATTGGCGCGCGGCGATCGATCCGGTCGTACACGCCCGAGCCGGTCAGTGACCACGCCATTCATACGCTCCTGCAGGCCGCGGTTCAGGCGCCCACGGCGATGCATGTTGAGCCGTGGCTCTTCGTGGTCGTGCAGGATCGCGAGGCGTTGAAGCGCTGCTCGGACGTCGCGCGCGCGACCATTCTCGAACAGCCGCACGTGTACAAGGATCTGCACGACCCGTCGCCGACGCCCAAGAACGGCGGATTCCTGAAGGCCCTGGGCAGCCCCGACTTCAACATCTTCTACAACGCCGGCACGCTCGTGCTCGTGTGCGCTCGGATGACCAACACGTTCGTCGCGGCCGACTGCTGGCTCGCGGCGGGACACCTCATGCTGGCGGCGACGGCCCTCGGCCTCGGCACGTGCTGCATCGGATCGGCATTGGTTGCGGTGAACACTGCGGCGGTGAGGGCCGATTTCGGGATCCCGGCAGACGTCACGGCGGTCGCGGCCATTATCGTGGGCACGCCGGCTCACGCGCCGGCGCCGGCGACCCGACACCCGCCGCAGATTCTGAGCTGGCTGAAGGCGGTTCCGCCCCGGATCTGACACGATGAGGCAATGACGGCGACCCGACCGCCCGCGGTGCTCGCGCTCAACCGCGGCTCGTCGAGCATCAAGCGGGCTCTGTTCACGTTCGAGGCAGTGCCGCGGCCACTCGAGCGATCCTCCGTTGACGCCAACGAACGCGCAGGCCTGGCCGGTCTCGTCGAATGGATCGCCTCGGAGCGACGCGAGCGCCATCTCGTCGGGATCGGCCATCGCGTCGTCCATGGCGGGCGCACGTACGACCGGCCTCACGTCATTACCGACCAGGTGCGCGAAGACCTGGGGCGGTTGATCTCGTTCGCGCCGAATCATCTGCCCGATGAACTCGCCCTCATCGACGCCACACGGCAGCGTGTCGGCGACGTTCCGCATGTGGCCTGCTTCGACACCGCCTTTCACCGGGACCTGCCCGCCGTGGCGCGCCGCCTCCCAATCCCCGCCCGGTTCGACGCGGGCGGCGTCCACGCCTACGGCTTCCACGGCCTGTCCTACACGTTCCTGATGGGCGAACTGGAACGTATCGCCGGCCCAGATGCGGCGCGCGGGCGGGTCGTCCTCGCGCACCTCGGCAGCGGCTCGAGCCTCGCGGCGGTTCGCGAGGGGCGGTCCGTCGATACGACGATGACCTTCACGCCGACCGGCGGCGTCGTCATGAGCACCCGCGCCGGAGACCTCGACCCCGGCCTCGTCGCCTACCTGATGCGGACCGAGCGCCTGACGGCCGACGATGTCGAACAGGTGCTGACACATGAGTCCGGACTCGTCGGCGTTTCGGGAACGACAGGCGACATGCGCGCCTTGCTGGAGCGCGAAGGCGCCGATTCGCACGCGCGACTCGCGGTGGACATCTACTGCTATCGCATCCGAAAAACGATTGGCGCGTATGCGGCAGTCCTCGGCGGCCTGGACACGCTCGTCTTCTCCGGCGGCATCGGCGAACACGCGTCGGCGGTCCGGGCGCGAATCTCGGACGGCCTGGGCTTTCTGGGCCTCGAGATCGACGCCCCCCGGAACGACCGTCACGCCGCCGTCATTTCGAGGGATCAGTCTGAAGTGATCGTCCGCGTGATCCCGACGGACGAAGAATTCGTCATCGCGCAAGCGGTGCATGGCCTTCTCGCGGCAGGACTCGCCTAGTACCTCGGTTTGCGCCGCGGCCGCGAAATAGTTCATGCGCGCTGCGAGTTCTTTCGGGCCTTCGACTCACGACCGACACGAGCTACGAACGGAGCGGATTTGCGCGGAAACGGAAGGCTGGCACTGCTCGTGCAGACGTGTTCGAGATGGTCGAGCTCGTCTGGGATGCGACGCGGCGCGGGACCGGACGAACCGCCTCCGGCGCCTCACTGGCCGTCGGCGAAGACGCGCACTTCTCCCCCGCCGACCTGGTCAGTCTCGCGGCCGCCAGCTGCCTGATGAAGACGTTCCTCGAGCTCGTCGAAGCAGCCAACGTGCCGCTTCTGAGCTATCTCTCGGCTGCCGAGCTGGCGGACGACAAGGAACCGGGCGGACGGTCGCGGGTCCGCGTTCGCGCGTACATCACGACCACGAGTGAAGACGACCGACGACAGCTCGAGGGCCTCGTGGCACGGGCGCATGCGGCCTCGCCGATCGGATGTCTGCTGGGCGATCGCCTGGACGTCGTCGCCGAATTCCTCGTGTTCCCGGGCTCGGCGCGAGGGGCGTCGTGATGGCGACCGCGGACCCGGCCGTCTTCGAGTACTACCGCGATCCGCACGTGCGCGCGCGGTTGCTCGAGTACGCCGGCGCGGCAGCGGGCGGCCCGTCGACGGCCGCCTTCGTGACGGGGCTGAATCCTTCCGAGCAACCCCATCCGACGTGGCACCAAAGCCGCCGTGTGCCCCCTGACGAGTTGGATACGCTCTGCGGTCGCGGATGCGACGTCGCGCGTTCGCTCTGGGACCGCCGGGCGCTGATCTTCGTCCTCGATCTGGACTACCAGAATATCGACTGTCCGGGCGAACCGTTCACGCACGCGAGCGATGTGTTCTTCAAACTCGAGAGCGTGCTTGACGCGATCCATGCCGTGCTCGCCGACTTCGGCCTTCCGGTGCTGACGCTCGCCACCGGGCGCGGCTATCACGTCGTCGGACGAATTCCGCTGGACGACGCGGTCGTCCCCGCGCTCGCGAACCTGGCCGCGGTGCCGTCCTGGTATCAGGACTACGAGCGTCGCCGTCCCGCGGGGATTGACCTGACCATGAGCGACGAGCAGGCGAGGGCGGCGGCAGGATTGACCCTCCTTCTCGAGTACCTCGCAGAGACTGTCCTCCGACGAGTGGCCGGCCGGAGTCTGATCCCAGTCGTCTTGAATGGGACGACGGTCGGCAGCGGTCTCGTCGGGCGCGAGTGCATCTCGATCGACTTCTCCCATGGCGGTGACCCCCTCGACGTGCGATCCATCCGCATGGCCTTCAGCGCCTACCAATGGCATCGCGCGCGCCCGGACATCTTCGGCGCGGCTGTGGCGGCACGGCCGGCGCTCGCTGCCGTGCCGCGGCGCGACATCCCGCTCACGACGTTCCTCATCGGCGGCCGTGACCTCCCCGCGGCTGCGGGTCTCGCGCGCGACTTGACGGTCGCTTTGCCGAACGTGGCGGCGGGCGTGGGGCGCATGCTGTCCGACTACCGGGGCTCGCGGCTGTCACGATTTCACGCCGAGTTCGCGGCGGAGTGTCAGGCAGACGAGGCCGCACCGCCCGTGCCGGCCGCTCTGGCGCCATGCCTCGTGCGACCGCTGCAGCAGCCCAATGACCTGCTGCTCAGGCCTGAGTACATCCAGAACCTCGTGCGGGGCCTGCTGGCCGAGGGCTGGCGTGCATCGCAGATCGCGGCGCTCGTGTACGGGGAATACGCGCACCCGCATGGGTGGCACGACCGGTGGACCGAGCTCGACGCCCGCACGCGGGCCGAGTTCGACGTGCGCGTCTTTGCCGGCCTGGTCGTGACCGGGGTCGATGAGCTGGTCGATTTCAACTGCCGATCCTTGCAAGACAAATGGATCTGTCCGTGGGTCGCGTGTCGGCACGATCTGCGCGAGGATCGCGATCGGCTGCGGGCTCGGTATCCGTCGTGAGCTGGCGCATCGGCATCTCCACCGGCGCCTGCACTCACCTGCCCATCCTGCAGGTACTGCCGGACATTCGCGCCGCCGGCGCCTGCGGCGTTGAAGTCGGCACGCCGCCCAATCATTTCGACCCGTGGGACGAGCAACAAGTGCTCTCCGTCCACCAGGCGCTCGGCGACCACGGGCTCGAAGCGGTGTCCATCCATACGCCGTTCGGCGGCCTGCTCGACCTCGCGGACCCAAATTCGCATCATCGACACGCCGCGATCGGCGCGACGCTGACGTCGTCGACGGCGCTCAAACGCCTGGGGGGCCGGCTGGTTGTCGTGCATCCGAGCGATCGTCCGCGCCACGACGAGAACGTGCCGGCGCGGCTCGCCGACGCGGCTCGCAGTTTGGCGCTGCTCGCCGACAACTGCGCCAGCGCGGAGCTGACGCTCGTCGTGGAATCACCGCTGCCGCACCTGATCGGCGGCAGTCCGGACGAGTTCGCGGTGCTCCTCAAGGACCTGCCGGCCGCGGTCGGCGTCTGCCTCGACACAGGACACACGGCGCTGGGCAAACACTGGCATCGTTTCGTGGAGATCGCGGGCGCGCGGCTCGCCCATATTCACGCGAACGACAACCGGGGCAGCTGGGACGATCATCTGCCGCCCGGCGAAGGCCATCTCGACTGGCCGGAGATCGGACGCACGCTTCACGCGGCCCAGTTCACGGGCTGGATCATGCTCGAGCTGTCGTGCCCGGGCACGACGCCGTTGCGCGAGTACCTGACCCGGGCCTATGCCCGCGCGCAGGAGCTGCTGCGGTAGTTGAAGGCGTGAAGGCTTGGACGCTGGGAGGCGCTACAGCCCGGTGATCTACTGGTGGACAGCCGACGAGGTCGACCGGGACAGCGCGTACCGCGTCGTCTACACCGGCATCGTGAACTCGCTGCCGAAGCGAATCCGGCCGGGCGACCTGGCCTATCGCTGCGTGAAGGAGGGGTCTTGACGCAGTCCCGAGGCTGGAAGGCTGGAAGGCTGGGAGGCGGGAAGCCCCGAGGCCTGCCCTTCGGCCCACTCCAACCAGTCCTCACCAAAGAGTTCGACCGGATGAAGGGCGCGAATGGCGCCGTTGCCGCATCCGAGATCATCGGCCGGGCATAGCCGCTCACAGCCCCAGCAAACTCGCTCGGGACATCGTGGACGGAGCGGAAAGGCAGCAACAGCCACACTCAGCGCTCCGCGTCGAGTGCGCCCGCCATCGCGTGCGCCCGCACCTTCGCGCGCTCGCGGTCTGGATAAAGCGCGACTTTGAGCACGCCGTCGCGCTGGTGGCTGAACAGATCAAACGCCTCTTCGATGTCGTCGAGCGCGTAGTGGTGGGTGACGAGCGGCGTGAGATCGACGCGGCGGTTTTCAATCATGGTCATCAGCCGGCGCATGCGTTCCTTGCCGCCGGGACAGAGGGTGGTCACGATCCTCTGGTCGGCCAGACCCGCGTACAGAGCCTCGTACGGTGCGACGAGCTTGCCGGAATAGACACCCAGACTCGAGAGTGTGCCGCCGGGTCGAATCGACCGCAGCGCGTTCTCAAAGGTCTCTTGCTTGCCGAGCGCCTCAATCGCGACATCCACACCGCGACCGCCGGTCAATCTCTTGATCTCCTGCACCAAGTCGGCCCGGTCCGGATGGAGAACGACGTTGGCGCCGAACCGCCGTGCCATGTCCAGCCGCCGCTCTACCGAGTCGACGCCGATGATGAGTGAAGCACCCTTCAGCCTCGCGCCGAGCGTCGCGCACAGACCGATGGGGCCCTCCGCAAACACCGCGACGGCGTCGCCGACCCGGATCTGACCGCTCTCGGCACCGCTCAGCCCGGTGGAAAAGATGTCAGGGCACAACAAGACGTCCTCGTCGGTCAGACCGTCTGGAATCGGCGCCAGGTTCGCACGGGCGTCCGGCACAAGAAGGTATTCCGCCCATGCCCCATGAATCGTGTTGCCGAACTTCCAGCCGCCGATCGGTCCGCCGCACTGCGAGGGCGATCCGTTCAGGCAATAGAAGCACTGGCCACATGGCGTGATGGCGCCCACGATGACGCGCTGACCGACGTGATATTCGTCGCCTAGTCCGCCACCGAGCGCCTCGATCACGCCGACGGGTTCGTGGCCGATGATCAACCCGGGCGTCACGGGGTACTCGCCCTTGACGATGTGCACGTCGGTGCCGCAGATGGTAGTCGCCGTGATCCGGATAACCGCTTCGCCGACCCCAGCCGAGGGCTTCGGCACCTCTTCTACCCTGATGCGGTCCTTCCCTTTGAACACCACGGCTTTCATCGTTGCCATCGACGGACTCCCCGCGGCCGGGTCGATCTCGGCCTACACGGGGTTGAGAGGCAAATGTGATGCCGGCCGCAATCAGGCCGAGCCCGCCCCGTTCTGATCCGACGACAGTACTGTGCCGAAATACTTCGGGGCGGACCACGGAAAGTTTCGGGCCTGTCGATCCCGCTCGTCGGCGACGGTGACCGCGCGTTACGATCTCGGTGGAGATATGAAGGCAATGGTTCTCACGCGCGTCGGCCCTCTCGGTGTCGACGCCCGTCCGCTCGAATGGCGAGAGGCGCCAGCGCCGCAGATTCAACGCGACGAAGTGTTGATTCGAGTCCGATCGTGTGGCGTGTGCCACACAGATCTGGACGAGATCGAAGGTCGTACGCCCCCATCCGTGCTCCCGCGGATCCCCGGGCATCAGATCGTCGGCACTATCGAATCGGTTGGCACCGCGGTCCAAGGACTCGCACTCGGCAGTCGGGTTGGGGTGGCCTGGCTCTCCCGGACATGCGGTGCTTGCCGGTTCTGCTCGACTGGCCGCGAGAATCTCTGTCTGCAATTCGTCGCCACCGGTCGCGACGTCGACGGCGGCTATGCGGAATTCGTCGCAGCACCGGCAACCGCGACGTTCGCGCTGCCTGGGACGTACTCGGACGTGGAGGCCGCGCCGTTGCTCTGTGCCGGCGCCATCGGCTTTCGATCGCTCTCGCTCGCCGGCATCCGTGACGGCGACGCGCTCGGCCTGACCGGTTTCGGCGCGTCGGCTCATCTGGTCCTCCAGCTGGCTCGTCATCGCTATCCGGCGTCGCCGGTATCTGTCTTTGCCCGCGACGAGGCCGACCGGCAGTTTGCGAGGGACCTGGGCGCCGCCTGGGCCGGCGACACGCTGGACACGCCGCCTGCCCCGCTCGCCGCGATTATCGACACGACGCCGGCCTGGCGGCCGGTCGTTCGCGCGCTGCGCCATCTCGACCGGGGCGGCCGACTGGTCATCAACGCCATTCGGAAGAACGACGGCGACAAGTCCGAGTTGCTGTCGATGGATTACGCGCGAGACCTCTGGCTCGAGCGCGAGGTCAGGAGCGTTGCCAACGTCACGCGCGCCGACGTGCGCGGCTTTCTGGAGGTCGCCGCGGCTGTTCCGATCCGGCCGCACGTCACGACGTTTCCGCTGGAGGAGGCCAACGCGGCCCTCGCCGCCCTCGCGCACGGCGACCGGCGTGGGGCCATCGTCCTTACCGTATAGGCTGGACTCAGGCCTCGGCGGCGACCGCGTTCCCCGCCACTTCTGCCGGTGCCGCGGGCTCCTGCTTGACGGTCAACACGGCACAGGGCGCGCTCTGGACGACGTGCTCGGCGACGCTCCCGAGGATCAGGCGATTCAAGCCGTGCCGGCCCTGAGTGCCGCAGACGATCAGATCGGCGCCATGCGTCTTGGCATAGGCGATGATCTCCACGGCGGGGTCTCCGGTGGTCACGGCGATCGTCGCCGGCGTCGCGAGACCGCGGCTCGCCACGGCGCCGGCGAGACGCGTGCGGGCTTCGCGCTTCTCGTGATCCATGTCCTCCTCGAGCCAGGTGGACGCCACATAGCCGACCCACGGATCGAGCGACGGGCGGCTCACGACGTGGATTGCGTGAAGATCCGCGCCGCACAAGCGCGCGATCTCACAGGCCCGGTCGATCGCGGCCTCCGCGGGCGCGCTGAAATCGGTCGCGACGAGGATCGTCTTGAAAGCGGTCATTGGGCTGCTCCTCTCATGCCGACGCCGGCCAATTCGGCTCCGGCGCCCGCGGCTCCGGCCTTGGCACCCTTCGCGGCGCCACCGGGTGGACGCTCCGCCGCCGCGATGCGCACCGTCGTCGCAATCGCCGCATCCGGATTCAGGGAAATGGACTCGATCCCCTGCTCGACGAGCCAGGCCGCGAAATCGGGATAATCCGACGGCGCCTGGCCGCAGATGCCAATCGGCTTGTGCAGCCGACGCGCCGCCTCGATCGCGCGCGCGATCAGCCACTTCACCGCGTCGTTCCGCTCGTCGAAGAGCGCCGCCACCGACGCAGAGTCCCGGTCGATGCCCAGCGTCAACTGCGTCAAGTCGTTCGAGCCGATCGAGAAGCCGTCGAACACCCGCAGGAACTCGTCCGCGAGAATCGCGTTCGACGGCACTTCACACATCGCGTACACCTCGAGGCCGTCAGCGCCTTGCGGGAGTCCCGAGGCCGCCATGGCGGCCAGCACACGCCGGCCTTCCTCGGCTGTCCGGCAAAACGGGATCATGACCTTGATGTTCGTCAGCCCCAGGTCCTTCCGAGCGCGCGCGATCGCCTCGCACTCCAATGTGAAGCCGGCGGCGTAGTGCGGGTCGTAGTACCGGGAGGCCCCGCGGAAGCCGATCATCGGGTTCTCTTCCCGGGGCTCGAATTCGCGACCTCCGATGAGCGCCGCGTACTCGTTCGTCTTGAAATCGCTCATTCGCACGATGACTGGCTTGGGGTAGAAGGCGGCGGCCAGACGGGCCACGCCTTCGCTCAACCGACGCACGAAGAACGCGCGGGCATCTTCCGAGCCGAGGCGGCGCGCGATTTCCTTCACGGCGGCGACATCAGCCAGGTTCGGATACCGCACGAGCGCCATCGGATGGATGCCCACGTGGTTCGTGACGATGAACTCGATGCGCGCCAGGCCGACCCCGGCATTCGGGATCGCCGCCAGATCGAACGCGCGGCTCGGATCGCCGGCGATCAGCATCACCTTCGTCCGCGTCGTCGGAAGGGTCGAGGCGTCGATCCGATCAACCGTGAAGGGCACGCGACCCGCATAGACGTGGCCCACGGCGCCCTCGGCGCAACACACTGTGACCTCTGCGCCGTCGGTGAGACGGGTGGTCCCATCGCCGGTGCCGACGATGCAAGGCAGGCCGAATTCGCGCGAGACGATCGCCGCGTGCGCTGTTCGGCCGCCCTTGTCGGTCACGATCGCCGACACCCGGCGCATCACCGGTTCCCAATCGGGATCCGTCATCTCGGCCACGAGGACCTCGCCGGGCTGCACCGTGTCGAGCGCCCGGACGTCGCGCACGACGCGCACCCGGCCCGCCCCAATCCGTTCGCCGACCGCCTGGCCGCTCACGAGCGGCGCGCCGGTCGCGCCGCCGAGCCGGTAGACCTCCGACGACGCCGTGCGCGACTTCGCGGAGTGGACGGTCTCTGGCCGAGCCTGCACGATGAAGACATCGCCCGTCAGGCCGTCCTTGGCCCACTCGATGTCCATCGGCTGCGGGTGGCCCGCGCGCGCCGAGTAGTGTCGTTCGATGGCGCACGCCCACCGGGCGAGCGTCAGCACGTCGTCATCCTCCAGACAGAAGCGAGACCGCTCGTCTGGCGGGGTGGGCTCACTCTTCGTGCCCTTGCTACCGTCGGCATAGACGAGCCGCACTTCCTTGGTCCCGAGCTGACGGCTGATGACCGAGCGATGCCCCGTCGCCAACGTCGGCTTGAACACGGTCCATTCGTCAGGCGTGACGACGCCCTGAACGACGAACTCACCGAGCCCGTACGCACCGGAGATGGTGACGACGTCACGGAAGCCCGAATCCGGGTCCAGGGTGAAGATCACACCGGAGGAGGCGCGATCGGATCGCACCATCGGCATGACGCCGATCGAGAGCGCGACCTTGAGCTGGTCGTAGCCGAGCCGCGCCCGATAGCTAATCGCGCGATCCGTGAAGAGCGAGGAATAGCAGGCCTGCATCGCACGCAGGAGACCCTCGCGTCCGCGGACGTTGAGAAACGTCTCGGCCGCGCCCGCGAAGGAGGCCTCGGGAAGGTCCTCCGCGGTGGCCGAGGATCGCACAGCCAGTTCGGGTTCGCGCCCGAGCCGGCCGCACAGGCGCTCATAGCCGGCCATGGCGGCTGCCCGTACATCGGCGGGCAGTGGCGCGGCGAGGACGGCGGCTCGGGCCGCTTGACCGCAGCGTGCCAGCTCCTCGAGATTTTCGGCATTCAGGCCGCGGAAGATCGCGCGCAGCGTGTCGGCAAGTCCGCCCGTACCGAGCAAGCGCCAATACGCATCAGCTGTGGTGGCAAACCCGTCGGGGACGCCCACGCCTTGCGGCTTGAGCGCGCGAAACAGCTCACCGAGCGACGCGTTCTTGCCACCGACCTGCGGCAGGTCGACCATCGTGATATCAGCAAAATCGAGCACCAAATTGGCCATCGTCGCGGTTCTCCGGCCACCGCAGGCGCAAATGTGATGCCGCCGCGGGAGGTGGCGAATCGGGCCCGACCTGGGGGCCTCAGGCACGGCGTGGCTGGAGGCCTGCGGAAAACTTCAGGGCGCTCTGAGAAGTCCCGGGCATTCGCTCGCCCGAGACCCCGTCAACCGAAGGCCTGGAACGATCCGATGGCAATTCGTCCGCGCGACCGCTGCCGACCGCGTTCTCTCGATGGGAACGCACTCGTGAAGATCTAAACGTTTTCGGTCGCTCGAAGCGCCGCCGGTAGTCGCCCCTCGTCGGGGCCAACATGATTGCACGCTGCGGCGTCCGATGAGATGATCCTAGTCAGGTGAACGGGAAACGGTCGATCGCGCTCGGAGTGGCCGCGCTCGTGGTTGTCGCCGCGGGTGTGGCAATCTGGAAGATGTCCGCCTTCCGAGGTCCGGGCGCAAGTCCGGACATCGCCGCGAAGGCAGTTGACTCGACCCCCCCGAGCCGCGGAGCGCCGCCGGTCGCGGCTCCGGTCACCCCGGCCCCGGTCGGACCACGGGTGTCGTCCGAGGTCGTTTCTCACGTGGTCACGCCGGGAGCCGATCCGCCAACCGGGAGCAAGGACGCGTTCGTTCGTTGGATGGCCGCCAATCGCGGTGAGGATACGACGTATCTCGGCGAGCGGTGGGATCGCTATCTCGAGATGCTCGGCAATGGCGATCTGCAGAACAAGCAGACGGCACGCGCGTTTCTGATGACGCCACGCGAAGCGTTCGTGAAGAAGGTCACGCTGGCGCACGCCTACGACTCCAACTTCCTCGACATCGGCTATGGCGTCACCATTTCCGGGCCGCACGCCGTCGGCCGCATGACGAGCGTGCTCGACGTCCAGCCTGACGACAAGGTGCTGGAAATCGGCACCGGATCGGGTTACCAATCCGCCATTCTCAGCGAGATCACGGACAAGGTGTGGACGATCGAGATCATCAAGCCGCTCGCGGCGCGCACGCGCGGCGTCTACGACGACTTGATCGCAAGAGGATACAGCGAGTACGAGCACATTCAGACCAAGCAAGCCGACGGGTACTATGGCTGGGAAGAGGCCGCGCCGTTTGACAAGATCATCGTGACGTGCGGCATCGACCATATTCCGCCGTCGCTCCTACAGCAATTGAAGGTCGGCGGCGTCATGGTCATTCCGGTCGGCCCGCCGGGCGCGCAGCACGTGCTCAAGGTGACCAAACAGGCGGCCGCGGACGGCTCCGTGAACATCGCCCGTTCCGACATCTACAACGGCAGAGTCGTGCCGTTCGTGGCGTTCACCAAGCTGGTCGGTGACGCCATCGTCGGGTCCCACAACAAGTGATCGAGTCGTCGGCGCCGCACCACTTCGTGGTGCCTGCCAGTCCCGAATGGTCTCGGACGGACCTTCGGCAGCTGCTCCGCTATGCGGCCGTCGGCTGTGTCGCCGGCGCCGTCATCGCCCTGCAACTCGGGATCATGCGGATCTTCGCGGAGGGCAGTTGGGCGCATGTCGGGTCCTTGGTCGTCGGCCTCGCCATGATGGGGTTTGGCTTGACGAGCGCCGTGATGTGCCTGGCGCGGGCCTGGTTCGAGCGTCACTGGTCCGGCGTCATCGCCGGCTGCCTGGGAGCCTTTGCGCCGCTGGTCGTCGCGGCGAATCTCACGGCGCAACAGCTGCCCTTCAACCCGATCTTTCTCGTGGCCGACGCCCAGCAGAAGTGGCGGCTGGCCGCGAACTTCGCGCTGTACCTCCTGCCCTTTCTGTCCGGGAGCCTGTTCCTGGGCACGGTGTTCCTGCGCGCGAGGCAGGTGTTCGGCCGGGTGTACTTTGCCGACCTCGTCGGATCCGGGATCTCCGGGCTGTTGACGCTCGGCGCGCTGTTCGTGGTTCGCCCGGACAACATCGTGCTCGTGCCCGTCCTGCTCGCGGGCACCGGAGGCGTTCTGTGGTTCGCCGGCATCGGCTCGCGCACCGGGGCGCTGGCCATGGCCATCATCGCGGTCGTCGCCGCGGGTGCCCATGTGGTCGTGCCGGGGCTGCTGCGCATTCCCACCCTGTCGGTCTCGGAGTACAAGGGCGTGTCGTACGCGCGCGGCTTTCCGGACAGCAAACGTGTGTACGAGGCGGTGTCGCCCTTCGGTCATCTGGAGGTGTACCGCAGCTCGTATCTGCATTTTGCGCCGGGCCTGTCGGACAACGCCTCGCTGAATATCGCCTCGATGCCCGAGAACGCCTACCTCGGTTTGTACGTCGACGGCGACGGCCCAACCGGGGTGATGCGGGACCTGTCGCGATCGGAGGCGGCCTACCTCCACTATCTGCCGATCGCCTACCCGTACCTGATCAGCAGCGCACCCAAGACGTTCGTGGTGCAGTTTGGCGGGGGAATTTCGACAATGGTCGCGCTGCACAGCCAAGCCAGGAGCGTAACCGTCGGCGAATCGAACCCCGCGGTCTTGGCGGCCTTCCGCGAGAGCGACGCGCTCAAAGAGTTCACGCACGACGTCCTCAGCCGCGTGACGGTGATTCCCTACGACGGCCGTCTTTTCCTCGCCCACACCCCCGAGCGCTATGACGTGATCGACCTGAGCCTCGCCGATTCCGCCGGCTTGTCGAACCCCGGAGGATTCGCGATTGTCGAGAAGTACTCGTACACCGAGGAGGCCATGCAGGCCTACATGCGCGCGCTCGGCGATCGGGGCGTGCTCGCGGTCACCTTGTGGAACAAGGAGGAGCCGCCGAAATCCGTGCTGCGGCTGTATGCCACGATGGCGGCTGCGGCACGCGCCAATGGCGACCGCGATATCGGCGCGGCGTTCTTCGTGGCGTCATCCTACTTGTCGACCGTCACGGTCCTCTATAAGCGCGGCGGCTTCACCCCAGCCGACGTCGCCACGCTCGGTCGGTACACGTCCGCCATGTCATTTGACGAGGTCTATGCCCCTGGCATCCGGGTGGACACGGCCAAGGCGGATCACGTCTTCGAGGATTTCCGTGCCGCGATCTTCGGGAACGCGACGGCCCAGCCCGACGCGCCTCGAGACGCCGCGCCAGCACCCCTCGAGAGCGGGTCGGTCACCGAGCCGGCCACCCTGCTCGGCCAGTTGGCCTGGCAATCCCTGATTCACGATGAGTGGCAAAGTTTTGCCGGGCGCTATGTCTTCGACGTCCGCCCCCTCACCAACAGCCGGCCGTACTTTGCGGCGTACGTGCGCCCGCGCGATCTGCCGCGCATCACCGACCGGCTGGAGCTATTCCAGGACGAATGGGGCTACCTCGTGCTCTGGGCCACGCTGGCCATCGGCTGCGCGGCAGGTGCCGTCATCATCGCCATCCCGGTCGTCTTCGGCTGGCGCACGGCGTTCAAGCAGTGTCCTGGCAAGGCCGGCACAATTGTCTTTTTCGCCTGTTTGGGCTTCGGCTATATCACCGTGGAAGTGGGCCTCATCGCCGAGTTTACTCAGGCGTTGTCGAATGCCACGGTCTCGGCGTCTATCTTGATCACTGGCATGCTCGTGTGCTCCGGCGTGGGCAGCCTGGTCTCCGAGACCATCGCCGACCGCGCGCGCGTGACCCTGCCGGTCGTGCTGGCGCTCGTCGGCGCGCTGCTCGTTGCGTACAGCGTCTGGTTGAGCCCGGTCCTGAATGCGATTGGCGGCCTCCCCTACGCGCTGCGGTTGGTCTGCTGCTTCGCGCTCATCGCGCCGCCGGCCTTCCTGATGGGGTTCCCGATGGCGACGGGCATGGGCACGCTCAGTCGTCTGCGCAAGGATCAGATGTTCATCTGGGCGTGGGGCGTGAACGGCTGCTTCTCGGTGATTGGCGCGGCGCTCGTGCCAATCGTCGCGACGGGCTTTGGCCTGACGGCGGTGATCGCGACCGCAGGGGGAGCCTATCTGCTCGCGATCCCGGCCTTCGGCAGCGTGCGCCAGCCGATGCTGACCCTCCAACCAGGGCACCTGACATGAACGGCGGCGCACGGTTCACCGGGGGACTTGGGCTCGCCCTCCTCTTGTCACTCGCGTGGTCACGATCCCCGGCGTCTCCGACAATCCGGACGGCCCACGATCGCATCGAGCGCCTGATTACGGAGAGCCGCGCCGAAGTGGCCGTCGCCTGGCAGCCGCTCCGCGCCAAACGGGGCGAATTGATTCTGATCAACACGGCGACACGCTTCCACGCGGCGTCGACGATGAAGCTGCCGGTGATGATCGAGCTCTTCAGGCAAGTCGCCAGGAAGAAGCTTCGCCTCGACGACACGCTCATCGTCTCGAATCACTTCGCCAGCCTGGTCGACGGCAGCCCCTACGAGGTCTCGGCCGACGGCGATTCGGACGGCGAGGTCTACGGCGCGATCGGCCAGCCCATGACGCTCGGTCTCCTCTGCGAGCACATGATCACGAGGAGCAGCAATCTGGCCGCCAATCTGCTGATCGACAAACTGGGCCCCAAGAACGTCCAGGCCACGATCAATCGCCTCGGCGCGTCGGGCATGCAGGTCGTGCGAGGCGTCGGGGACCAAAAGGCCTTCGACCACGGACTCAACAACACGACCGACGCGATGGGATTGTTCACGCTGCTGCGGCAGATCGGCCGAGGCGAGGTCATCAGCCGTGCGGCGAGCGCCGCCATGGTCGAGATTCTGAAACGCCAGACGGCCAACGACGGCATCCCGTCAGGGTTGCCGGCTGGCACGCCCGTCGCGCACAAGACGGGCACGATCACAGGCATTCATCACGACGCGGCCATCGTCTATGCGCGTCGACCGTACGTGCTCGTCGTGCTCGTCCGCGGCATCACGGACCAGCCGGTGAGCGCGAAGCTCATGGCTGACATCACGCGGGTCGTCGATCCCCTGGCCCGCTGATTCCACGCTCGCGAGGCGGTTGCGAGATATTCCACGCGCCTCCTGACAATTCCAGGGGGCTCTCAGGCCGCCGCCGTGGCGGACCGTCGGGGCCGCGGAAACTGCCGAATCCGTTCCTTGGCACATGTTCTGCGTAAGCACGACATGGCTCGATTGGAGCCTCGAGCGGGCATGCTGCGGGGACCGACAAACCATGACTTTGCCACATCAACAGCCTGCGGCCGTTCACATTCCCGCCGGCACCATGACGTTGGAGGCCGACCTCGGCTTGCCAGCAACCGCTACTCCGGCCGGACTCATCATCTTCGCGCACGGCAGCGGCAGCGGGAGGCACAGTCCGCGTAATCAGTTCGTGGCTCGGGCGCTCGAGGCGCAAGGTTGGGCGACGCTCCTAGCGGACCTGCTCACCGCGAAAGAGGAAACTGCCTCAAGCCGACTCAAGTTCGACATCGATCTGCTTGGCCGGCGGGTGGTCGCGCTCGTCGAATGGGCTCGCCAACAACCCAGCCTCAGACCGCTCGCCATTGGGCTGTTTGGCGCGAGCACCGGCGCGGCGGCTGCCCTGGCCGCGGCGGCCGCTCGCCCGCGCGAGATCGCGGCCGTCGTCTCCCGCGGGGGTAGGCCGGATCTGGCGGAGGGATCGCTGCCGCGTGTGACGGCCGCGACACTCTTGATCGTGGGTGGCGCCGACACGCAGGTCATCGAGCACAACCGCTGGGCAAGAGACAGGATGCGGTGTCCAACCTCACTCGAAATCGTGCCAGGCGCGACGCACCTCTTCGAAGAACCTGGCGCGCTCGAGCATGTCGCCTGGCGCGCCGCCGGCTGGTTCGCTCGTCACGTGCGAACACCGGAAGCGCCCCTCCCCCAGAGCGCTGTTGCAGGCACGACGCATCGGTGAAATGCCGGCGGCCATGGCCAACATTCTGATCGCATACGCCACCCGACGTGGTCAAACCGAGAAGATCGCTCGACGCCTGGCTGATGGGCTTCGTTCGCGAGGACATGCTCCTGAGCTCGTCAATGCCGACCCTGGGAACGGCTTCTCGGAGTCCGAGCGCATTGGCGCGGTCCTCGTCTGTGCGCCGATCATCGCTGGGGGCTACCCGCGATCGGTCGTGCGCTTTGTCAAGGCACACCGCGCTCTTCTCGAGCGCGTTCCTTCGGCTTTTGTTTCGGTGGCATTGGCGATCGCGAGCCGGACAACCGATGGCCGCGCCGACACGCTGCGCGTGGTCGAGAAGTTCGTCAAGCGGACCGGCTGGCGCCCCAAGCGCGTGGAGCTCGCGGCGGGAGCCTTGCCGTACTCGAAATACAACTTCATCCTCCGGCTCGTCATGCGGCAGATTGCGGCGCGCGAAGGCGGGGACGTCGATACGTCACGCGACTACGAATACACGGATTGGGGCGCCGTAGACCGCTTCGCATCGGAGTTTGCGGCCGAGGCCCTGGGTATGCCCGCCCGATCTCGTAGCATGGATTCGCCTGGAGTCTGGCGTAGCCGGGTCTCCTAAGGGGCGCGGCGTCCGCTCCAGCTGCCCTCGCCAATGACCAACGAGCACTCAGGGGATCGGGAGGCCGAGTATCTGGCCATCTTCGATACGGCGAACGACGCCGTCTTCGTGCATGACGTCGCCACCGGTGCCATCCTCGCCGTCAACCAGAAAATGGTCGAGATGTACGGCTACTCGCGCGACGAGGCGATGCGCCTGGCGGTTGAGGACTTGAGCGCCGGGATCGCGCCGCACACCCAGGCGCGCGCGTTCGAGCTCATGCAGCGCGCCATCGCCGGGACGCCACAGCTCTTCGAGTGGTCGGCGAAACATCGATCGGGCCGCCTCTTCTGGGTCGAGGTCAACCTCAAGCACGTCGTCATCGGCGGGCGTCATCGCCTGCTGGCCATCGTGCGAGACATCAGCGAGCGGAAGCGGTCCGAGCAGCAGATCCGGGACAGCCATGAGGGCCAGAAGACCCTGAACGCCCTGCTCCGTCTTGCCCTCGAGGACCTCGGGCTCGAGGACTTGTTGCAGCAGGCGTTGACCCTGGTGCTGCACAGTACGTGGCCCGTCACGCTGGGCGTGGGCGCCGTGTTTCTCGTGGACGAGCGTGCCGGAGAGCTGGTGCTCAAGGCTCACCACGGCCTCGACTCGCAGATTCAGCAACGGTGCGCGAGGCTGCCGCTCGGCCACTGCTTGTGCGGACGGGTGGCGCGCTCCGGGCAGGGCATCCACTGCGAGACGGTCGACGCACGGCATGAGACGACGTACGCCGGCATCACGCCTCATGGGCATTACTGTGTCCCCATCGTGGCGGGCGGCACGGTGCTCGGCGTGTTGAACGTGTACCTGGCGGCCGGACATCCGCGGGCTCCGGCGGAGGAGGAGTTCTTCGGATCGTTCGCCAGCACGCTGGCCGGCATCATCGTGCGCAAGCGGTCGGAGGAGAGCCTACGAGCGGCCGACGCCCAGTTGCGCGAACAGGCGACCCTCGTGACGCTGGGGGAGATGGCGGCGGTCGTCGCCCACGAGGTCAGAAATCCGCTGGCCGGCGTGCGGGTCGCGATCCAGATGATCGGCCGCCAATTACCGTCAGGGGGAGAAGACGCCGGCGTCATCGAGGAAATCGTGGCGCGGCTCGACGCGCTGGAGCAGCTCATGAAGGACCTGCTGCTCTTCGCCCGGCCGCCTCGGGTGCATCTGGAGCCGGTCGAGATCCTGGCGCTCGTGGAGAGAGCCTCGGTGCACCTCTCTCAGGACCCGACCATGCGGAGTGTCTTCGTCGAGGTCGAGGGGTCGCCTTCGGTCGTCATGGTCGATCCCCAGTTGCTGGAGATCGTCCTACTGAATTTGTTTCTGAACGCCGCTCAGGCCATGAACCACGACGGAACCATTCGAACGCTGGTCGTCGCTGACGATCGGACGTGCCGGATTGCAGTGGCGGATCGGGGTCCGGGCATCCCGTCAGAGATCCGCGATCGCGTGTTCTCGCCTTTCTTTACGACCAAGCCGCGCGGGACGGGTCTCGGCCTGCCCACGGCGCGGCGGTTGGTCGACATCCATCACGGTCGCATCAGCGTCGAATGTCCGCCCGAGGGCGGGACGACTGTGACGATCGAGCTGCCGCGAGAACCACGACTGCAGCACGCCAACTATTGACGGGCGCTGCGGCGGTCACGTCCCCGGATACGGGCAGTGGACATACACGCCGGTGCACGTGGTAGATCAAGTACCAGCCGGGATGGTCCGGGGCGGCCACGAACAGGCTACGGTTGATCTCCGCTGGCGAGCGGCCCCGGAATTCGCTGGAGCGACCGCGAACTATTACGGGGCCACGCACATCTGGCGATCCAGCCGGCGTCGGCCTGCCTGGCCGCTTCAGTGGGTGAGTGCAGCGCGACCTCGATGCAGGAAGGCGTGCTCGATCAGGATCCGACGGGTGAGTCGTGGCGACGCGTGCAGGGCCCGCGACGCGATCGCGGTCAGCCACGCCGGGAGGCGTGCCATGGCTCCGTTCTCGCCGCGCGGCCCAAAGCGGGCCCACACGCGGTCCGTGTAAGGCGCGAGGCGGTCGCGCGAGTAGTCCGGCCGAGCGGCGAGAATCGCATCCGCGGCCATCAGGCCGGATTCCACGGCCGGAAGAATGCCCTCCCCGCTCGGCGCCAGGGCGAGGCCAGCCGCGTCGCCGACGAGCAAGAGCCCCGTGTCGGACACGCGTCGCAGCGACGTCCGGTTCAGCAAGTAGGCGTGCCCCTTCCACGGACTGGGGATCGGCCCAGGCACTTCACCACGGTCCCGCAACATCGCTGCGAATTGCCGTACGCGGGCGGGAAATTCAGATCGCCTCAGGTGGCCAGCGCCAACATTCAAATAGGCGCCTTTGCGCACGCACCATCCATAGCCGAGCAGGTCCGGCCAGAAGAACAACTCGGGCCGTTCCCCCGCCACCTCACAGGCGTTGCCCTCCGCTTCGCCGAGCCGGTATTCGATCTCCTGGGCGACGACGACCTCGTCAGGCGGCGCACCGGCGTTCATGCGATGGGCAATCGGACAAAAGTGCCCGCCCGCACCGACGATGACTGCGGCGCGGATGGCGTCGTTCACGACCCACTCGTCCTTCTCGCGGCGCAGGTCGCCGAGCGGCTGCCCGAGGACGAGCCGCGCACCTGATCGTCGGATCAAGTAGTCATCGAACTCACATCGACGAATGCCGTAGCTGATGACGCCGTGATAGTCGGTCAGGCGGAGATCGCCATCGAGCGGTCCGGTCCGAAATCCTGTGAAGGGCTGGACCGTCCGGCCGACAGCGTACTCAGCCAGGTCCAGTTCCAGCGTCTCGACGACGGCCGGGGTGATCCATCCCGCGCAGACCTTGTCGCGGGGAAACGCGGCTTTGTCCAGGATGGCGACGTCACACCCGGCTTCGACGAGCCGGCGGGCGCAGCTCGATCCCGCGGGTCCGCCGCCGACGATGAGGACGTCACATCGTTCCATGGAACGGGGCGGCGTAGAGGTCGCGTCGCGTCCACGGCTGCGCCGTGTCGGCTCGACGACCGAAGCTCACCTGAAAGAGCTGCAGGTCGCCGCTCGCAAAGCTGGCCTGCGCGCTGGCAAGGTACAGCCGCCATGTGCGCACGAAGGCGTCGTCGAACATCGCGCGGATCGGCTCCTGATGATCCTCGAAGCGGTTGAGCCAGTGCCTGAGGGTCAAGGCGTAGTGAGGCCGCAGGTTCTCGACGTCGACCACGGACACGTGCGCCGACTCGAGAACGCCGGGCAGCACTTCCCCGAGTGTGGGAGCGTAGGCTCCCGGAAAGATGTGCCGCGCGATCCAGGAGTTGAACTCCATCGGCGCGTCCCGGCCGATGAAATGCAGCAGTCCGCGGCCGTGGCGCGGTTCGAGCACGCGGTCGATGACGCCGCCAAAGATCGCATAATCGGCCGGGCCGACGTGCTCGAGCATGCCGATCGACACGAAGACATCGCAGCGACCGTCGATCGTGCGATAGTCGCCGTCGACGAAGGTGACCCGATCCGACAGCCCCTCGCGAGCGGCCCGCTCCCGAGCATAGCGGAGCTGCGCGTCGCTGATGTTGAACGCCCGCACTGTGACGCCGTAGCGCGTGGCCATATGCAACGCCAGGGCTCCCCAGCCGCAGCCGGCTTCGATGACCCGATCACCGGGCGTCAGTCGCAGCTTGCGGCACACATAGTCCAGCTTTGCGCGCTGGGCCTCCTCGAGCGTCGCGGTTGGATGCTCGAAATAGGCGCAGGTATAGACCATCGCCTCGTCGAGCCAGAGTCGATAGAAGTCGTTCCCCAGGTCATAGTGCACGTGGACGTTGTCTTTCGCTGACGTGGGCGTCGCGGGCACGCGACGCGCTCCGGGCTCATAGGGGCGTCCGGCCAGGGCGCGGTTCACGGCCTCGAGCAAGCGCACGAGATCGCCCTTGACGACCAGTCGACCCGCCGAGTAGGCCTCCCCGAACGCCAGCGCCGGCCGGAGCAGAAGTCGGACGAGAGTGGCCCGATCCTTCACGAGCACGGTGGCCACCGGGGGCATCGCCGGCGTCGCCGACTCGTCATTCCACAGCTGTAGCCGCACGGGTGCGCCGTTGAGAAGCCTCGACAGCTTCGACAAGCACCACTCATCGACAAGGCCGGGCGCAAAGGCGACCGCGCTCGAGATGGGGAAGTGCGCTCTAGGTCGCATGGTGGACCCAGACTAACCCGCGGTTGGCTCACCGATCAGCCAAAAACCGACAGTGCCCGCCCGACACACCGTAGCCAAGCAACGGCATCCAAGTGGCGCGCGACGGGCCGCGAGCCGACGAGGACGCGTGGGACGATTGCGCCGGTCAGCACGTTCTTCGACATCATCACGTTCAGGGCATTCACGGTCCTGCTTCCGTTCCTGCCCCTCGGTGCCTGGTTTGGGTTCGTGATACCGCCCCCCGCCTATTTCGGCTTTCTCCTCGTGGCGGTTGTCGGATTTCTCGCGGCCATCGAGCCCGTCAAGCGCGCCCTCTATAAGCGCAAGCTCGTAACGGCGGTATGATGCCTGCAGGAAAGAGTGCGTGGCAGATCGTCACGCAATTGCGCCAGGAGTATTGGCTGGCCTTCGAACCGGGCGCTCAGCCCTGATGGCACACGCTCGAAGGGAAGACGCGCCACAACGATCGCGTCATCCGCGTCCGGAGCGGGTACACGGTTCAGGCGCCCGGAACAGCACATTAGGTCAACGGAGAACAATCATGCGGAAGGCACTCCTCGTCATCAGCGCACTGGCATTCGGCATCGCTGGATCCACCGCGTGCGCGAGCAAAGGGTTCGTCAAGGACCAGGTCAGCCAGGTGAGCAGCAAGGTCGATTCGCTCGGCCAGTCGCTGGAAGAGACGCAGCAACGGACGAAGGCGAACGAAGCGAAGATCAACGAAGTCGACCAGAAGACGCAGGCCGCGCAGGCGTCGGCCAATACCGCGCAGCAGGCCGCGAGCGCGGCCGATCAGAAGGCCGTCGCGGCCAACGCGGCTGCGACGACGGTCAACGGCCGCGTCGATGACCTCGACAAGTCCACCAAGCGCCTGATGTACACCGTCGTCCTGAACGACGCGGAAGGCAACTTCAAGTTCAACAGCACGACACTTCCCGATGAAGCCAAGGCCAAGATCGACGACATGGTCAAGGGCATCATCGCCGACCCGAAGGGCGCCTACTTCGAGATCGAGGGCCACACGGACAACGTCGGCCCGGCCGACGTGAACCAGGCCATCGGCCTCGAGCGCGCCAACGCCGTCAAGCGATATCTCTACGAGCAGTATCAGATCCCGCTGCACCGCATGAACGTGATCAGCTACGGGGCCGAGAAGCCCGTGGCTCCGAACACGACCAGAGATGGCCGGGCGCAGAATCGTCGGGTCGTGATCAAGGTGCTCAATTAGAGTCCCGAGATCTGACCAGCCCAGGATGAGGCACGGCGTCGATCAAGCGGGGCGCGGCTGGTTCGAAGCCGGCGGCATCGCGAACACGCGGCACAGCGGTTGGGTTGCGAACGAGCTCGCAACCGGTCCAGCAGAGGGAAATTCCGCGGCGGCGCCGCGTTTTCCGACCTCGACCGCGGTGCGTCTCCCGCGCGACGCCCGATGAAGGGCCCGAACGGCTGGACCTGTACTTGCGTATATCTTCGCCATGCTCCTCACGGCTCAGCTTCGAAACGACGCGATCGGCGCTCCGAGTCGCGCCGGTCGGGCGAGCCTCTGGGCGCGGCTGCGATTTCGTGTGTTGCTCGCGGCGTTACGCGTCGCGTTGGCTTCGGGTGACGCGGACCATCACGACGCTAGCCGCCCCAGTACCCCAGCCACACGAGCGGTGTGAGACCGGCGACAGCCAACAACGCCAGCAGCGTCACGCTCATCACGCCTGTCGCGCGATCGGACGCCGCATAGGCGTAGATGCCTTTGATCAGGTTGTTGCTGCTGGCCGCCACCACGATCGCTGCCGCCGCGGCTGTGATGGGCGTTGCGCCTCCGGCGCCCTGCGTCAGTCCCATGACGAAGGGATCGACGTCACTCGCACCCATGAGGGCGGCGAGTGAGTACAGGCCGGCATGGCCGAGATGAGTGACGACGAGGTGCGTGAGGACGAGCATCGCGAGGAACACCGCCCCAAACAGCAACGCGGCCGTGAGTTCGAGCGGGTTTTTCGGATCGAATGCCTTCTGCACGTCGCCGGCCCGTCCGTCGGGCACCCGGGACCAGAGCCATCCGACGCCCAATGCGACGGCAGCCAGCACGGCAAACGGCACACCCAGGATCGCCAGCAAGGACGGATTAAACAGCCCGACGAGCGCCGCGAGGCGGAGATACATCATCCCTGACGCCATCAGCGTGCTGCCCGAGACGAGATGGGGTCGGGCCTCGCGAGCGGCGCGCCGGGCCAGCACGAGCGTGGTCACGGTCGACGAGTAAGCCCCGCCAAGCACGGCTGCCAGCGCGATACCGCCCTGACCTTTCGTGATGCGCTGAATGACGTAACTGCCGTAAGACACGGCGCTCACGGCGACGACGACGAGCCACGTCTTGAACGGGTTGATGGCCACCGGGCCGAAGGGCTGATTCGGCAGCACGGGGAGCACGACCGCCGTGAGCAGGAGGAACTTGGCGACGGTCAGAATCTCACCAGGCGCGATGCGTCGGGCCAGCCCCTCCAGGGCGGCCTTCAGCTCGAGCAGGAACAGGCCCGTGACGGCCAGTGTCGTGGCCACCCAGAACTGCTCGCGCGCGACCAGGGCGCCGACCAGGTACGTGGCGAGCGCCGAGATTTCCGAGGTGACGCCGGCTGCGCCCGACACCTGGAGCTTGTGCCAGTACGAGACCAGCAGAAAGGCCGCCACGACGGCCAAGCCCAGGACCACGGGGAGAGTATCGGTGCCGGCCGTCAGCGCGACCGCGTATCCGATGAGCCCGATCAGCGGAAACGTCCGAACGCCTCCGAATCCGTATTCCGTGCCCGCCGCCTTGTGTTCCTCACGCTCGAGTCCCAGCAGGAACGCGAGGGAGAGCACGAGGAAGATCTTGATGCCCTCCGGCGGGAGCATCCGGTAGACGTCTGTCGTCATGGTCGGCATGGCGCCGGTTCCTCGGGCCCACACAGTACCAGACGCGGCCGCCGCCCGCTGGTCACCGGCGCGTCCGTCAGCCTGTTCGGCGTGGCACACGCGCTCCTTCTCAACGGGCTCGTCGCGATCGGGGTGCAGGCGGCCGTCGCGTGGACCTGTTCGGGAGCTCCGCCTTACTGAACCTGGTGGCAGAGCGCGCAATCCTGACGAATCGCGCGGCCGTCACGCGTCTTGTGGCTCTCGTCGTGACACCGGAAGCAGCCGGGCTGGTCAACATGGCTGATCTCGGAGCCATAGGTGCCCCAGGTCACGTGCATCTCCGGGAAGACGTTCTGCTCATAGAGACGAGTGGTCGTGGCAATCGCCTGCGCCACGTCCGCGTCGGTGCGATGGTAGAAGGACTGCAGATGATCAGCGATTCCGGTGCTCGCGGCAGCGGCCGTCGGATAAGAGGCGGTCAGGGCGGCGACCATCTCGCGGTGGACGAACGGCAACTTCACGCTCACCGCGCCGGCCGCGATCGCCTCGTTCACGGCTCGATCGGCCGACGTGGCGAAGGCATGGGCCGGGCGGCTATGACAATCGAGACAGTCCATGTGGCGCAGATCGCCGGCGGGTGGGGCTGACACTCCCTCGGCAAAGTACTCGGCGACGCTGCCCTTCTCGTCGGTCACCCGAACATAGGGAATCGTCGCGCGCTTCGGATCGGTCGTGGCGTACTCGACTCGGACGTCGGGCCGCGCGTGCCAGTGGATCGTGGCCACGTGCATCGTCAACGCCACCACGGAGGCCGTGTTCGTCGCGTCGTCAGCGTAGCTCGGGATCGTGCGCATCACGTCGCGGGCGGGGTGACCGGGCGTATGGCAGTGGGCGCACGTGTCGGCGGCTATCGGCAGGCCGCGCGCCGGCGACGGAATCGGGTGGTCGTAGACGCCGACGATCACATCCCACAGTTGCCGCGTGCCGTTCAGTTTCGCTTTCATGAATCCCGGAGGCCCCGGGGTCACGTGGCACTCGACACAGCTGACGTTGGCGTGCGGCGGCGACAGGTGGCCGACGAACTCCGGCCGCATCGGCGTGTGGCACACCTGCCCACAGAACTGGGTCGACTCCGAGTAATGCACGACCCCGAAGCCCGCCACGGTCACGATTGTCAAGTTGACCAGAGTGAGCAGGAGGACGGCAAAGACGACCTGGCGCGTGCGGTTGGCCCGCAGGTCGAGCACCGGCCACATCCAGGGCGCCTGCCCGCGCCGGCGGCGCCGGTCCTCGCGCCAGATCCCGAGCGGGATGAGGAGCAGTCCGAGCACGAACAGCGCCGGCAGGAGTACGAAGCCGAAGATGCCCGCGTACGGACTGCCCAGAAGACCAAACGAATCGACGGTGTAGTAGGCAATGAAGGCGAAGGCGGCCAGGGTCGTCAGCCAAGCCCCGAGAATCGAGACCGGATTGCGTACGCTCCATGCCGGTTCCGCCACGAC
>Ga0070732_10000456_pt1 | contig 26259 bp, 19 predicted proteins | sample Coa_R1_5_FD_66449 | JGI IMG/M metagenome (GOLD analysis project Ga0070732, IMG submission 66449) | Surface soil microbial communities from Centralia Pennsylvania, which are recovering from an underground coalmine fire - Coalmine... | ecosystem: Environmental > Terrestrial > Soil > Unclassified ... | reverse complement strand
TGCTCTATCCGATCGTGCTCACGGTCATGTGCTTCGCGATCGTCTCGGGGCTGCTGGTGTTCGTGGTGCCGAAGGTCGTGGCCGTCTTCGAGACCAGCAAGGCCAAGCTGCCGCTGATCACCCGCGTGCTGATCGCTACCAGCGACTTCCTGCGCGCCTACGGCATCTACCTGCTGATTGCCGGGATCCTGGTGTGGATCCTGGTGGGGCGCTGGCTGCGCGACCCCGCAGCGCGGCGCCGCTTCCACCGGCTGCAGCTGCATATGCCGATGCTCGGCAAGCTGTCGCGCGGCTTCAACACGGCGCGCTTCACCCGCACCTTCAGCATCCTCAGCGCCAGCTCGGTGCCGGTGCTGGAGGCGATGCGCATCGCCGGCGAGGTGGTCACCAACCTGCCGATGCGGGATGCGGTGACGGATGCCGCGGCGCGCGTGCGCGAGGGCGCCCCCATCGGCCGCTCCCTGGCCGCGAGCCGCATGTTTCCGCCGATGACCATCCACCTGATCTCGAGCGGCGAATCGAGCGGCGAGCTCGAGAGCATGCTGGAACGCGCCGCCATCAGTCAGGAACGCGAGCTCGACGGCCTGATGGCTGCCATGGTGGGCCTGCTGGGACCCCTGCTGATCATCCTCATGGGGGCATTCGTCATGGGCATCGTGTTCGCCATGCTGCTGCCCATCTTCGAGATGAACCAGCTGATCCATTAGCCTGAGGACCCCAAACCGGCACCGCTTCACAAAGCGCGCCGCCCACGTTGCAGTCGTCACGCAATCTGTTCTAAGTTCGCGCCGTCAAACTCCCGCAGGACCGCCGTCTGCGTATGAGCGAGAAGCCGGAATCAGACGAATTCGAGGACGAGGAGCCCGAGGAGCCCGTCGTCGGGGACGGCGACGTCGACCTCGATCAGGTCATCAAGGACCTGGACCTCGCCAAACGACGCGGCCAGAAGGCCGGTGACCCGGCCTGGCGCCGCCTCGAGCGCCTGCTCGAGGACAAGCACACCGCGGAGCTGACCAGCGATTTCGAGGACTACGAGATCGGCCTGGACGGGGACAGCCCGCGCAAGCCGCGCCGCAAGCCACACGGCGGCTGAGTCCCCAGCCCGCTAGCCGTGGGCGCCGGCATTGCGCAGCGCACCAATGTCACCGACCGCCGCCGGCTGCGCCGCGCGCACCAGCTCCATGAAGCTGGCGGCCGGCAACGCGCGGCTCATCAGGAACCCCTGCACCAGGTCGCAGCGCTCGCCGCGCAGGAACTGCAGCTGCTCGAGGCTCTCCACGCCCTCGGCCACGATCTTCAGGTCGAGGTTGTGGCCGAGGCCGATGATGGCGCGCACGATGGCGGCATCCTCGGCGTCCACCGTGAGGTCGTTGATGAAGGCGCGGTCGACCTTGAGCGTGTCGAGCGGGAAGCGCTTGAGGTAGTTGAGCGAGCAGTAGCCGGTGCCGAAGTCATCGACGGCCAGGGCGAAGCCGAATTCCTTGAGGGCCTGCAGCGATCGCTGCCCGCTCTCCACGTCCTGCATCAGCACCCCTTCGGTGAGCTCGAGCTCGAACAGCGAGGGCGGCAGGTGTGACTCCTCGACGACCTGTGACAGGCGCAGCAGCACGCCCTGGCGCATGAAATCGCGCCCCGAGACATTCACGGCGATCTGCGGCACCGCCACGCCCGCGGCGCGCCACTGCCGCAGGTGCGCGCACACCTGCGTCAGGGTCCAGCGGCCGATATCGCCGATGAGACCGGTCTCCTCCGCCACCGCCACGAAGTCGCCGGTCGGGATCTGGCCGCGCTGTGGGTGGAACCAGCGCAGCAGGGCTTCAGCGCCCGCCACCTGCAGGCTGTGCGCGTCGTACTTGGGCTGGTAGTGCACCTCGAGCAGCTGGTTCTCGAACGCTCGCCGCAGCTCCATCTCGAGCGACAGTCGCTTGACCGCGCGCGCGTTCACGGCGCTGGTGTAGAGACGGAACTGGTTGCGGCCGGCGGCCTTGGCCTCGTACATGGCGAGGTCGGCGTTCTTCATCAGTGCCTGAGCGTCGGCGCCGTGCTCGGGAAACAGCGCGATGCCGATGCTCGGCGTGACCACAAACTCATACCCGCCCTGGATGAACGGTGCGGCGAGGGAGTTCTGGATGCGCTGCGCCGCCTGCTCGGCGTCGCCGGCGGTCGGCTGGCCGGTGAGCACCACGATGAACTCATCGCCGCCGACCCGCGCCAGCTGGCCGCCGGCGCCGGTGTAGGCGAGCGCGCCGCTGAGTCGCTCGGCCACCTGGCTGAGGAGCGCATCGCCGGTCTCGTGGCCCAAGGTATCGTTGATGCGCTTGAACTGGTCTAGGTCGACGAACAGCAGCGCCACCGGACGCTGGCGCTCGAGCGCCTCGCGCAGCGAGGCGGACAGGTACTCGCCGATCCATTCACGGTTCGGCAGCCCGGTGAGGGCATCGAAATACGCCAGGCGGTGGATGTGCGCCTCGGTGTGCTTGCGCTGCGAGATGTCGCGCACGATGGCGAGCACCTGGCCGCCGGCATTGGGCAGGTAACGGCACTCGAAGTGGCGCTGCGCCTCGCCCGCGCCGTGCGCGAACTCGAAGGCGGCCGGCGTACCGCGCAGCGTGGCATCGAGGCACTGCATGGCGCGCGCCAGCGTGCCCGGGGGCAGCAGCTGATTGAGGTGCGGGGCGCCGGCCGGCGCGGCCAGGGCCGGCAGCCCCGCCAGTGGCGAGAACCAGTGGCTGATGCAGCCCGCGGCGTCGACCAGGAACAGGCCGTCCGGGATGGCGCGCAGCAGCGCCGAGTTCTTCTGCTCCGACAGGCGCAGCGCCTCGATGGTGCGGGCGCCGCGCAGCACGTAGCGGATGCGGTGCACCAGCAGCGGCCAGTTGATGGGCTTGACCACGAAGTCAGTCGCGCCCGCGTCGTAGGCGAGGTTGATCGACATCGGGTCATCGAGACCGGTCACCATGACGATCGGCACGTCGAACCCGCCGGGCAGCGCACGGATGTTGGTGCAGGCCTGGTAGCCGTCGCCGTCCGGCATCTCGACGTCGAGCAGCACCAGATCCGGGCGCTGCCGCACGTAGGCGGCCACCGCGGCATCCCCGCTCGCCACGGCCTCGACCGCAAAGCCCGCCGCCTCGAGCGTGGCGCAGGCGATGTCGCGCAGCAGCCGGTCGTCGTCGGCCACCAGCACCCGCACCGCGGTGGCGCCGCTCATGCCGACCTCCGCAGCTCGCCCTGCAGCTCCTCGGTGACGCGCGCATACAGGACGCGCAGCCGTGCCAGCAGTGCCGGGGCGGTGCGCAGGTCGCCGGCGCGGCCGCAGGCCTCGAGGTCGCGGCACAGCTGCATCAGGCCGAGTGCGCCCATGTTGCCGTTGCAGGAGCGCCAGGCGTGCGCCGCCCGGGCCACCTCGCCCGCCTGCGCGGCCGCCACGGCGCGCTCCAGGGCCGCCAGCAGCTGCTCCGAGTCGCCGAGATAGCTCTCGGCGATGTGGCTCAGCATGTCGCGGGTGCCGCGCGGGGGCAGCGCGCGCAGCGCCCGCAGGGTGGCGCGGTCGAGGAGCGCCTCGGTGGCCGCCGGCGCCGCCGCGGCGGGACGGGCGGGCGCCCCGAGCCAGCGCCCGAGCAGCTCGTGGATCGCCTGCCGCGTGAAGGGCTTGGCGAGGTAGTCGTCCATGCCGGCGGCCAGGCAGGCGGTGCGTCCCTCGGGGGTCGCATCCGCGGTGAGGGCGATGATCGGTGCCCGCTCACCGCGCGCGCGCAGCGCGCGCGTCGCGCTGCGCCCGTCCATGACCGGCATTTCGCAGTCCATGAGCACCGCATCGAAGCGTTCGGCGCCGAGCCGGTCGAGTGCCTCGCGGCCGTTGGTCGCGGTCTCGCACTTAAGTCCGAGCGCCTCGAGCATGCCGCAGGCGACCTCGCGGTTGAGCGGCTGGTCCTCGACCACCAGCACCCGGCCGCTGAGCGGCGCCAGCTCGCGCAGCCGCGCCACGCGCACGGTGTCATCGCCGGCCGCGCGGCCGCCGCCGAGCGCGAGTTGCAGCTGCGACAGCCGCAGCGGCTTGACGAGCTCGCTGTCGTACCAGCGCTGCTCCTCGCCCGCGAGCGGCGTCACGCTGGTGAAGCTCACCAGCCGGATGACACGCGGCCGGCCCGCGCCGAGGCCGCGCAGCGCGGCCTGCAGGTCGTGTGCCGCGTCCTGCGGCAGCGGGTCGGACACGATCAGTGCGTCGTAGGCCGCGGCGCGCAACTCGGTGAGGGTGGCCGCGGCGCTGCCCGCCGCCGTCGGCAGCGCACCCCACACGCGCAGGGCGTTCAGCAGCAGGCGGCTGGCCGCGGCGTTGCCGTCGGCGATCAGCACCCGCAGGCCCGCCAGTCGCGGCGGCTCGGCGCACGCGGTGCCGCACACCGGCAGCGTCACTTCGAACGCGAAGGTCGAACCGGCTCCGGGGGCGCTGCACAGCGTCAGCCGCCCGCCCATCAGCTGCACGATCTGGCGCGAAATGGCCAGCCCCAGCCCGGTGCCGCCGAAGCGGCGCGTCGTGGAGGCATCCTCCTGGGCGAACTCCTCGAAGATCCGGCCGTGGTTCTCGGGGGCGATGCCGATGCCGGTATCGGCCACCTCGAAACGCACGCGCAGCCGGCCGCCCTCCTCCGCGAGCGGCACCAGGCGGAAGGTCACCTCGCCGCGCTCGGTGAACTTGACGGCGTTGCCACCGAGATTGATCAGCACCTGGCGCAGGCGCACGCCATCCACCTGCACGCGCGGCAGCGCACGCAGCGGCGCATCGAACAGCAGCTCGATGCCCTTGCCGGCGGCGCGCGCCGCCAGCACCTCGACGGTGTGCTCGATGAGCTCAACCAGGTCACCCTCGGCGGGGTCGAGCCGCAGGCGGTGCGCCTCGAGCTTCGACAGGTCGAGGACGTCATCGACGATGCCGAGCAGCGAGTCGGCGGAGCGCTGGATGCCTTCGGCGAAGCGGCGCTGCGCGGCGTCGAGGCGCGTGTCGAGCAGCAGGTTGGTCATGCCGAGCACGCCGTTCATGGGCGTGCGCAGCTCGTGGCTCATGCGCGCGACGAAGTCGCTCTTGGCGCGCGCCAGTACCTGCAGCTGCGCATTGCGCTCCTGCAGCTCGTGGGTGCGCTGCTGCACGGTCTCTTCCAGGTGACGGCTGTAGCGACGCGCATGCTCGCGGCGCACGTGCAGGCGTCGCCACAGGTAACCCATGAGCAGCAGCACCGCCGCCGCGTACAGGGCGCGCGCCGCGGTCGTGTTCCACGGCGCCGGCGCGACGTGCAGCGGCACCTTGAGCTCCTCGCTGCTCCAGGCGCCGTCGGCATTCGCGGCCCGCACCCGCAGCAGGTAGTCGCCGGCGTCCAGGTTGGTGTAGGTGGCGCGATGCAGTGCACCGGCATCGATCCAGGCCGTGTCGAAGCCGTCGAGTCGATAGGAGTAGTGGTTGTTGGCGGGCGAGGTGAAATCCAGCGCGGCGAACTCGAAACTCACCAGCTTGTCGTCGTAGGACAGCTGCAGCGGATGCGCAGCGCCGGGCAGTTCGCGCGGCGGCACCGGGCGGTTGAGCCGCTCGGCGGCGGTCAGCACCACGCGCGGCGGCGCGGCGCTGACGTCGACCGCGCCCGGCGCGAAGGCGTTGAAGCCATCGTTGCCGCCGAAGTAGAGGTTGCCGTCGCGATCCTCATAGTGGGCGTTGATGTTGAATTCCTCGCCCTGCAGGCCGTTCCACTCGTGGAACACCTTGACGCTGCGGGCACGCGGATCGAGCCGCGCCAGGCCATTGGCACTGCTGAGCCACAGCCGGTCGCCACCGTCGGACTCGATGCCGTAGACGGCGCGGCTCGGCAGCAGCGCCGCGAAGCTCTCGAAGCGCACCGCGCGCGGCTCGGCGGAGCTGCCGATGACGTGATCGAGGCCGCCGGTGGCGCTGCCGACCCACACCTCACCGCGCCGGTCGACGTGCAGCGCGAACACGGTGTCGTCGGACAGGCTGCTGGGATTGCGGTCGTCGCGGCGGTAGTGCCAGAACCGGCCGCTGCTGCGCTCGAGCAGGTTGAGGCCGCCGCCGGCGGTGCCGATCCACAGATTGCCGCGCGCGTCCTCGGCGATGGCGCTGGCGCGTCCGTCGCTCAGGGCATCGGGCGCGTCGCGGCCGAAGGGGTAGCGGGTCACCTGCCCGTCGCCGGCATCGATGCGTGCCAGTCCACCGCCGAAGGTCCCGACCCAGATCGCGCCCTGACGGTCGGCGTGCAGGGTCATGACGCCGTCGGCGGGCAGCGCGCCGGGCCCGCTGCCGGCACGCCAGCTGCTGAGAGTCTGGGTTGCGATCTGCAGGCGCGCGAGGCCGCCGGAGAAAGTGCCGATCCACAGTGCGCCCTGCTCGTAGAGCAGCGCCGTGACACGGTCGTCGCTCAGGCGCAGTCCCGCGGTGTCGCGTCCGTAGTGGTGCTCCGCGCCGCTGCGGCCGTCGATCTCGATCAGGCCCGCGCCCATGGTGCCGACCCACACCCGTCCGGCGCCGTCGGCGGCGAAGCTCGTGACCTGCGTGTGGCGGAAGTTGGCGCTGCGGTAGTGCCCGAGCAGCCAGCTGTTGGGGTTCCAGTGGCTGACGCCGCCGGCGCGGGTACCGACCCACAGCACCCCGCCGCGGTCCTGGTACAGCGCCATCACGTTGCTGTCGCGCAGGCTTTGCGGATTGTCGGCGTCGTTGCCGTAGCGCACGAAGCCTTCATGCGCGAGGTCGAAGAGGTCAAGACCGTCGGCGGTTGCGACCCACAGCCGCTGGGCGCCGTCCTCGAGCACGGCCGTGACGCGATCGTGGCTGAGCGAGCGTGGGTTGGCCGGGTCGTGACGATAGACGTTCACGTGGCCGCTGCCGGGCTCGAGGCGATCGAGGCCGCCGTGCAGCGTACCGATCCACAGCGCCCCGGTGTGATCCTCGCTGATGACCCGCACCTGCGAGTCCGACAGGCCCGCACCGTCGGCGGAACGACCGTAGTTGATGAAGGTGCCCGACTCGCTCTGGTAGTGACTCAGGCCGCCGTCGGTGCCAATCCAGATGCCGCCAGCGTGATCCTGGTGCAGGGCAAACACCGCATCGGAAGCCAGCGAATGCGCATCGCTCTCCTGGTGGCGGAAGTGACGCGCCGTGCCCGTGCGCGGATCGATGAGATCGAGGCCGCGGTCGAGCGTGCCGGCCCAGATGCGCCCGTGGGCGTCGATGAGCAGGGTGCGCACCGCATCGCTGGCGAGCGAGTCGGCCCGGGCCGGATCGTGGTGGAACTGCTCGAAGCGGTCGGAGTCGCGTCGCCAGTGCTCGACGCCGCCGCCGATGGTCGCGAGCCACAGGTCGCCGTGCGCGTCCTCGGCGATGGTCCAAACGTAGTCGCTCGCCAGCGCATCCGGGTTGCCGCGCTCGCGGCGGTAGACGTGGATCGAGTGGCCGTCATAACGGTCGAGCCCACTCTCGGTGGCGAGCCACAGATAGCCGCGCGAGTCCTGCAGGATGCCCTCGACGGTGCTGTGCGACAGCCCGTCGCGCAGGCCGAGGTGCTCTAAGTACAGCGGCCGCACGGCCGGTACCGGTGCGGCAGCCTGCGCGGGCGCGCCGAGCGCGCACAGGAGCGTGCTCGCTATGAGGGCGCTGACGAGGCTGCGGGCGCGCATCGCGCTGCCTGGAGGTGCGGTGCCATGAGGTTACTGCTGAGCGGGCACGTTGCCGACTCCGGTGTAGCCGGCGCTCGTCGAGCTGCCGCTGCTCCACGTATAGCCGCTGCTCCAGGTGTAGCCGCTGCTCCAGGTGTAGCCGCTGCTCCAGGTGTAACCACTGCTCCAGGTGTAGCCGCTGCTCCACGTGGCGACATTGCCCGGGTTGTAGCTGCCATTCCACAGCAGTCCGTCGCCCAGCTGGATTACACCCCACAGCAGATGCCCAAGGAGCGACACGACGTTGCCCACCAGGCTGCCGAGCGTGCCGAGAAGGCCTCCGCCACCGCTCGAGCCGCTGCTCGTGGCCATGATGTAGTAGTTTCCGGTGGAGGGATCCTGGTTGGCGCGCCCGCCGTAGTGCTGAAAGCCTGCGAGGTCCAGCGCCACGTTCAGTCCCTGGTTGGCGCAGCCGCTCGCGGTGCTGTAGGTCGCGTCGTGCGCGTTGACGAGCCCCGCGCCCTGCTGGAACACCGAGTAGGCGAGCGTGCCGTTGGAGTTCACTGCCGGATGCGCGCCGGACATCAGCCGGCACTTCACGTCATTTGGACTGAGCCGCGGGCTCACCTGCAGCATCAGAGCCGCGACCCCGCTCACCACCGCGGTGGCCTGCGACGTGCCCGACATGGTGAAGTCGTTGGCACCGGGCAGGACCCACTGCGGAAACTCCTGAGCCAGCGTGCCGTCGTCGGGCGCGTAGGCGAGCATGTGCCCGCCCATCGACACCACTTCCGGCTTCACGAACCCCTCGTAGGTCGGGCCCACCGAGGAGAACGAGGCGAGCGTGTACTTGCCCGGCTGCATCGGGTAGTAGTTGTCGGTGACCGCACCGACCGTAATCACGTACGGCACGTTACCGGGCACGCCAATGCTCATCGGCTGCGGACCGCGGTTGCCGGCCGCCACGACCACGACGATGCCGGAGCCCCACGCCGCCATCACCGCCTGGTTGAGCGGGTCCTGCCAGTACGGCGAGTTGGGGGGCGCGCTCAGCGACAAGTTCATGACGCGGATGTTGTAACGCGCCTTCTGCAGGAGCACCCACTGGATGCCCCGGATCACGTTCGAGTAGCTGCCCTGTCCAGTGCTGTCCAGCACACGCACCGCGACCAGGTTCACCCCCGGCGCCACGCCTTGGAAGTTGCCCGTTGTGGCGACGCCGCTACTGGCAATGATCGATGTGACGTGGGTGCCGTGGCCGAACGGATCGTCGATGTTGGTGGCCGCGGACGTGACCCCGGAGACAAGTTGATTCGTCGCCGGCTGCTGGCTCGCCGCAATCACGTCGTACTGCGCCAGCACGCGGCTGCTGGTCTGGCCGGGCGCACTCTGGTCCGGCCCGCGCTGGTTCCACAGCCCCGAATCCACGACCGCCACGGTCACACCGGCGCCGGTCACGCCGCCGACCTGCAGATCCTTGGCCGCGACCTCGCTCGGGTAGTAGGTCTCGGGCAGGGTGCCCTGCACCGAGGTCGCGCCCACTGGCGCGTCCGCGTACACCTGCAGGCCCGGCAGGCTGCGCAGCGCTCCGACCTCAGCATCGCTCAGCGAGGCGCTCACCGCGTGAATGATCGACAGGTCGCCGGTGACGTTGCCGCCGACACGCACCACGGCGCTGCCCGCCGCGCCGGCGCTCATGGCCTGCACGATGTAGCTCTGCCGCTGCGGCGGTGCGAGCGGCCGCGCCGGGGCCGGGGCCGTCGCGCTGCGCACGGCGCTGAACGGCGCCGCCGGGAGCGGCGGCGCGGACGCGCTGGCGTGCGGTTCGGGCGGCACGCCGCCGCGCAGCAAAAACAACACTGCCAGCAGTGCGCCGAGCACACCCGCCGCCAGCATCCAACGATTCGTCTGGTCCTTCATCGACATAGTGGCATCCAGTGTTGTTGTTGGTGCCTGGCGACATTGTCCCGGCAGGCGCGCCACGGATATGCGATCTGCGTCGCAACATTCGGCGGCCCGGTCTTATGTCATCGTCAATAAGACAGCGGCAAAAATACCGCTCAACATAAGCGCTGCGCAGCGTGGCGTGCGCGTGGCGTGCGCGTGGCGTGCGCGTGGCGTGCGCGTGGCGTGCGCGTCGTGTGCGACTGTAGCGCTCAGTGAAAATCGCGCGAGCGCGTCAGCAGCTGCCCGAGCAGTGCCGAGCGGTCGATGAGGCGGCGGGCGATGAGATGCATGACGCCGTCCTGCTGCTGCAGCTCGCCGTGCACCTCGAGCAGGCGCGACTCGAGCAGCGCGCGCCGCTGCTCGCGCCCCACCCGCTCCCAGACGATGACGTTCACCTGTCCGCTTTCGTCTTCGAGCGTGAGGAAGGTGACGCCGCTGGCGGTGGCGGGACGCTGGCGCATGAGCACGATGCCCGCGGTACGCACGCGCGCGCGGTCTGGCGCCGCGCGCAGCCGCTGTGCCGGCAGCAGCGCCTCGGCCTCGAGCCGGGTGCGCAGCAGCGCCAGCGGGTGCCGCCCGAGGGTGAGCCCGAGGGCGGCGTAGTCGGCGACGAGCGCCTCCCCTTCCGTGGGCGCGCGCAGGAGCGGCTGGCCTTCGCTGCGGCTCGCCGGGGACAGCGCGGCCGGGGCGAGTGGCAGGGCGCGGTCGGTGCCGGCGACCTCCCAGAATGCGAGGTGCCGGTTACCGCTCAGGGCCGCGAGCGCCCCGGCGGCGGCGAGCGCCTCGAGATCGCCGCGATCGAGCGCGGCGCGTGCGGCGAGATCCTGGACGCTGGCGAAGGGGCCGCTGCCGCGCGCTGCGACCAGGCGGGCGGCGCCGGCCTGCGACAGCGACTTCACCATGCGCAGCCCGAGCCGCAGCGCCGGCGCGCCGTCGGCGCGCCGCTCGAGCGAGGAGTCCCAGCCGGAGGCGCACACGTCGACCGCGCGCACCTCGACGTCGTGCGCACGCGCATCGCGCACCAGCTGCGCCGGGGCGTAGAAGCCCATGGGCTGGCTGTTGAGCAGCGCGCAGGTGAAGGCCGCCGGCTCGTAGCACTTCAGCCATGCGGAGTCGTATACCAGCAGCGCGAAGCTCAGACTGTGGCTCTCGGGGAAGCCGTATTCACCAAAGCCCAGCATCTGCTGGTAGATGCGTTGCGCGAACTCCTCGGGGTAGTTGCGCGCACGCATGCCCTGCAGCAGCCGCTCGCGGAACGGATCCAGGCCGCCGGTCTTCTTCCAGGCACCCATCGCGCGGCGCAGCGCGTCCGCTTCCCCCGGCGTGAAGCCGGCGGCGACGATCGCGATCTGCATCACCTGCTCCTGGAAGATCGGCACACCGAGTGTCCGATGCAGCACCGCGCGCACTTCCTCGCCGGGATAGTCGACGGCCTCCGCGCCGCTGCGGCGGCGCAGGTACGGATGCACCATGTCGCCCTGGATGGGCCCGGGGCGCACGATCGCCACCTCGATCACCAGGTCGTAGTAGCAGCGCGGCTTGAGGCGCGGCAGCATGGCCATCTGCGCGCGCGACTCGATCTGGAACACACCGACCGTGTCGGCGCGGCCCAGCATGTCGTAGACCCCGGGATCCTCGGCGGGCAGCTCGCCGAGTGCGTGCCGGGTGCCGCGGAATTCGTTCACCAGCACGAATGCGCGCCTGAGAGCGGTGAGCATGCCGAGGGCCAGCAGGTCGACCTTGAGCAGTCCCAGGTCATTGAGATCATCCTTGTCCCACTGCACCACGGTGCGCCCGGGCATGGCGGCGTTCTCGATCGGCACCAGCTCCTCGAGCAGGCCCTCGGCGATCACGAAGCCGCCGACGTGCTGCGACAGATGGCGTGGAAAGCCCGGCAGGGCCACCAGCTCCGCCGCCAGCGGCAGCAGGCGTGCCAGCCACGCGCAGTCAGTGTCGAAGCCCGCCTCGCGCAGCCGCTCGGGGATGGCCGCGCGCCCGTCCCACCACTGCATGACCTTCGCCAGGCGGGCACTGTCAGCGAGCGTAAGCCCGAATGCCTTGCCCAGATCGCGCAGCGCACTGCGCGGGCGGTAGGTGATGACGGTGGCGGCGAGCGCCGCGCGCGCGCGGCCGTACTTGTCGTAGACGTACTGCAGCACCTCCTCGCGCCGCTCGTGCTCGAAGTCGATGTCGATGTCCGGCGGCTCGTTGCGCTCACGCGAGATGAAGCGCTCGAACAGCAGCGCCGCGCCGCGCTGCGGGTCGACCGAAGTGACGCCCAGGCAGTAGCACACGCGCGAGTTGGCGGCCGAGCCGCGCCCCTGGCACAGGATCCCGTGGCGGCGCGCGAACGCCACGATGTCCTGCACGGTGAGGAAGTACGGCTCGTAGTGCAGCTCCTCGATGAGTTCCAGCTCATGCTCGAGTGCCCGGCGCTCGGCCGGCGGCATGCCCCCGGGCCAGCGCCGCCGCGCGCCCTCCTCCGTCAGCCGCCGCAGGTAGCTGCCCGGCGTCTCCCCCGCCGGCACCAGCTCGCGCGGGTACTCGTAGCGCAGCTCATCGAGCGAGAAGTGGCACTCCTGCGCCAGTTCCACGCTCGCCGCCAGCAGCGGCGGCGGATACAGCCGCGCCAGCCGCGCACGCTCGCGCAGATGGCGCTCGCCGTTGGGGTACAGGCGCGATCCCAGCTGCGCGATCGGCACGTTCAGGCGGATGGCCGTCAGCGCATCCTGCAGCTGCCGCCGGGCGCGCACGTGCATGTGCACGTCGCCGCTGGCGACGAGCGGCACGCCGCGCTGCGCACCGAGCGCCGCCAGCGTGGCGAGCCGCGCCCGGTCCGCGCCCCCGCACAGCAGCTCGACGGCGATACGCACGCGCGGCGCGAAGCGCTCGTGCAGCCAGTGCAGCTCCTCGGGCTGCGGCTGCGGCGCCGGCAGCCATAGGACGAAGCAGCCCGCGGGGCCTGCGGCCTCGAGATCGGCACGCGTCAGCGCGTACCCGCCCTTGGCGGCCGCGCGCCGGCCGCGGCTGATCAGGCGGCACAGGCGCGCGTAGCTGGAGCGCCCGGTGGCGAGCGCCACGAACCTCAGGCCGCAGGCCAGGCGGAATTCGGCGCCGACGATGAGCCGCAGCTGACGGTTCTTGGCCGCCATGTGCGCGCGCACCACGCCCGCCACCGAGCACTCGTCGGTGAGGGCGAGCGCGCGGTAGCCGAGCGCATCCGCCTGCTCGATGAGCTCGTGCGGATGCGAGGCGCCGCGCAGGAAGGTGAAGTTGGAGAGGCAGTGCAGCTCGGCGTACGCCGGCGCCGCCCCGCCGGCGGTCATCCGAACACTCCGTGCAGGAACCAGCCGTGCGGCGCGCGACGCTCGCGGAACACCCACAGCCGCACCCCGTGCGCGTCGACGGCGGTGTAATAGTCGCGCGCGATCTCCGCCCCGTCCCACCAGCCGCTCTCGATGCGCTCGGGCTCGCTCACCAGACGCAGCGGCCCGCGGCGCCGCGGCCAGCCCTGCGACGCGGCGAGCGGCTGCGGCGGCGCGAGGAGCCACAGGGGCCGCGGCGTGGGTGGCGCCGCGGCCGCGGCGTGGCTGCGGACCTGCGCGCCGAGCGTGGCGGGCGGCGGCCCCAGCGACCAGGCGTGCTCGGGCCGGTGGCCCTCGAGGAACGTCAGGCCGTGTATGGCCTCGGGGCCCAGGCGGGCGCGCAGCCGCTCGATGAGACCGCAGGCCTCGCGCGCGAGGCTGCCGCCGTGCTCGCCGGGCTGCCACAGACACGCGGCCTGCGGCGGCTGCGCCACCACGCGCGCGGCGCGCAGCTCGCAGGCACGCACCGCCTCGGGCAGCGGCAGCGCCGCGAGGTGCTCGCCGAGCAGCGCGATAAAGCGCTGCGCATCAGCGCTCGGCGCCGCCAGACGCACCAGGCAGCACGTCGCGGGATGCTGGCGGTGCACGAGGCGACACTCGAACTCAGTCACGCCGCACTGGCGCGCGTCCAGAAAGGCGCCGAGCTCGGCGCACAGCGGCGTGAGCGCCGCGAGCAGCCGCGCGTGGCTCGTCAGCTCGCAGTCGAGCTCGCGCCGGCGGCGGAAGCGCACCCCGGGCGCGAACGCGGCACGCACTTCCGGCGCGCGTCCGGTGAGCCGGTCGAGCGTGGCGAGCGCTGCAGGTCCGAAGCGGCGCGCAAAGCCGGCACGTGGCAGGCGCAGCGCCGCGCCTACGGTGCGCACGCCCAGGCGCCCGAGCCGCGCCACGGTGTCTTCCGGCCAGCGCAGCACGGTGAGCGGCAGGGGCGTGAGCTGCCCGATGAGCTGTGCCGGCTCGAGGATCTCGAACGACCGGCCGGCGCGTGCGCCACAGAGCGCCGCGAATGGCGTGGGCGCGCAGGCGAGCTGCGCCTGCAGCTGCAGGCCGCGGCACTCGCCGAGGAGCGCCGCGCGCAGCGCGCCGATACCGGCGAACAGGTGCAGGCTGCCGCGCACCTCGAGCAGCAGCCCGTCCGGTGGCTCGAGGCTCACGCGCGGAGTGAAGCGCTGCGCGCGTTCGGCCAGCGCGGCGAGCTGCGCCCCCGCGGCACCGCCCGGCAGATGCACGCCCAGCCACAGCTCGGCCGCGGTGCGCGCCGCACCCGTGGCCAGCGCCACCCCGCGCAGCGGCACCGCGCACGGCGCCGGTGCGGCGGGGACCAGGAGCGGAAGGGATCGGCGCTGCCGCATGTGCTGCTCAAAGCTCCAGGCAGAACGCCGTGCGCGGCGCGCCGCGTGCTTTCAGCAGTGTGACGCGCACGCCGCCAGCCTGCGGTTCCAGGCCGAGCCGCAGCACCGCGCTCGAGGCTTCACGCGCCGCGCGGCGCGGCCGGAACAGCACCCCGAGCGTACGCCCCTGCTCGGCGGCCAGCTGCAGGCGGCGGATGTTGCGGGCACTGGGCTGCCGCGCCCAGGCGAGCACTGCATCGCAGGCGCCCGAGCGCAGCGTCTGCTCGAAAGCCCACAGCGGCCGCGCGCCTCCTACCACCGCCACCCGCTCGAGCACGACCCCGCCGGCGACCAGGGCCGGTGCAAAGGGCAACAGCGGCGGCGTCACCCACACGCACCAGCGCGCCGTGGCGGCGCGCGTCAGCGCGGCGAGTACCGGCAGCAGCAGGCGCAGCTCGCCGCTGCCGAAGCGGGGGACCAGGATTTCGATCAGGCCGCTGCGGGGCCAGCCGCGGCCGGGCAGGTGCTCATCGAGTGCGGCGAAGCCGCTCGGGAGCCCCGGCGGCTGCGCCGCCGCGCTGCGGCCGCGCCAGATGGCCGGATGCTCGAGCAACCGAGCGATGTTCGGATCCCCAGCCACGACTCAGCGACGAACAGGATGCCACCCTCTGTGCTTCATGCGCGCGATGCGCAGCTCACATCAGGCCGCTCGCACGGCCGCGGCGCACCACGCCGACGACGATCCCCTCGATGAGCAGCGGCTCCTCTTTAAGATCTACCTTGATCGGCTCGAACTCGGGATTCTCCGGCAGCAGCCATACCACCGAGCCTTCCTGGCGATAGCGCTTCACCGTGACCTCGTTGGTGAGGCGCGCGACCACGATCTGCCGGCTGCGCACTTCGGAGGTGCGGTGCACCGCCACCAGGTCACCGTCCAGAATGCCGGCGTCCTTCATGCTCATGCCGGTGACCTTCAGCAGGTAGTGCGGCCGCGGCTGGAACAGCCCCGGATCGATCTGCAGCCGCGCCTCGAAATTCTCTTCGGCAAAAATGGGCTTGCCGGCCGCTACCCGGCCAATGAGCGGCAACCCCATCTGCTCGCGGATGGTGTCCTTCAGCTGGATCCCCCGCGAAGTGCCCGGCACCAGCGCAATGACGCCCTTGCGGGCCAGGGCGCGCAGGTGCTCCTCGGCGGCATTGGCCGAGCGAAAGCCCAGCTCGTGCGCAATCTCGGCGCGCGTGGGCGGCATGCCGGTCTCGGCGATGACACGCTGGATGAGGCGCAGGATCTGTGTCTGACGGGGGGTGAGGTCGGACATTTTTGAGCCTACCTGTTTATATATACAGTTACTGTAATTATATCCAGAGAAGGCATGCCCGCAAGCATTTTTGCTCATCCCGTGCAGCTCCAGCTTTCGAGCGCTGCCGTAACCGTCACGGCCGCCACGGACGCCATGCCGCACGCCCCCGCAGGCACGACGGCAGCGCCCCAGCACCGCCCCGCGACTTGCGGCATACGCCGGACATGAATGAGCACTGAAGCAGCGATTAAAAATTCTTAAGGAACACCACACATGCTGACACCACGCCGCGCACACACTGAATGCGACGCGCGAAACCAACGAGTGCGCGCGTAAATTCACGCTCCAACCGCGCGACGCGGTGCAAACACGCGCTGCACATCGTGTTTGAACCGCTCATACACCTGTCGCGGCCCGAAGACATAAGTACATGTCAGCAGTTGCATTCCCGAGTCAAATTTGGTGCAGTGGCGCGCGGCGACTACGGCGGAACTTGCCCACCGGACTCGCATATCGGTTATCAGGACTTCCCGAATCAACAACCCAGAAGGGGACGTTTATGAAGTGCGCGAGCGTTGTGGCGGCGGCGGCCGCCGTGGTAGTGATGGGATTGGCAGGCTGCACGGATCTGAAGCCCATTCAGGCTCAGATCGATGACCTGAAGGCTCAGCTGGCGAAGGCACAGGGTGACGCGTCGGGCGCGAAGAGCTCGGCCGATGCAGCCAACAGTGCCGCTCAGTCGGCCGGCCAGGCGGCCAGCGGTGCGCAGAGCACGGCCAACCAGGCGTTGGCGGCGGCGCATGCCAGCCAGTCGTGCTGCGATGCGACCAACGAGAAGATCGACCGCATGTTCAAGCGGTCCGTTTCGAAGTAACAGCACTTCGAAGACAGAAAAACGCCGCGCAGATGCGCGGCGTTTTTTTTGCGTGGCCGAAAGTGCCAGCCGTTGCCGGCGGCGTACCGCTAGTAGCGCACCAGTGCCGAGCCCCAGGTGAAGCCACCGCCGAAGGCTTCCAGCAGCAGCAGCTCGCCGCGGCGGATGCGCCCGTCGCGCACCGCGACATCAAGCGCCAGCGGCACCGAGGCCGCCGAGGTATTGCCGTGCTCCTGGACGGTGACGATCACCCGCTCCATGGGAATGTCGAGCTTGCGGGCGGTCGCCTGGATGATGCGGATGTTGGCCTGGTGCGGCACCAGCCAGTCGAGCGCGCTGCGGTCGAGGCCGTTGGCGGCGAGCGCCTCATCGACGGTCTCGCCGAGCTTGGTGACCGCGACTTTGAATACCTCGCTGCCGGTCATGGTAATGGCGAGTTTGCCCGTGAAACCCTTCGATACGCCGACGGCGCAGTAGAGCATGTCCTTGTACTGGCCGTCGGCATGCAGGTGTGTGGACAGCACCCCGGGAGTGGCGCTCGGCTCGAGCACCACCGCGCCCGCGCCGTCGGCAAACAGCACGGCGGTGGCCCGGTCACTCCAGTCGGTGATGCGCGAGAGCGTCTCCGCGCCGATGACCAGAGCGCGCTTTGACTCCCCGCAGCGCACGTACTTGTCGGCGATCGAGAGCGCGTACATGAAGCCGGCGCAGGCGGTCTCGACGCTGAAGGCCGGCACGCCGCGGCAGCCGAGCCGCTGCTGCAGCAGCACCCCGCAGTTGGGAAACACCAGGTCCGGGGTGGTGGTGCCGAAGGCGATAAAATCGACGTCGCCGGGAGCGAGGCCCGCGGCCTCGAGCGCGCGGCGCGCGGCGTGTTCGGCCAGGTCGACGGTGGTCTCGCCGTCGGCGGCCACGTGGCGGCGCTCGATGCCGGTGCGGCTGCGGATCCACTCGTCGGACGTGTCGACGATCTTCTCGAGGTCGAAGTTGGTGACGACCTTCTGCGGCAGGTACGAGCCGGTGCCGGCGATGCGCGAATAGATCAACTGGCCGCCCCTTGCGCGTGCAATGCCTGCGCGATGTGCGCGGTCAGTCCGCGCCGCGCCGCGAGTGCCGCCGTGCCGATCGCACGTGCGAAGGCGACGCGGTCAGCGCGCCCGTGGCTTTTTACCACGATCCCGGTCAGCCCGACCATGCAGGCGCCGTTGTAGCGGCGCGGATCGATGCCGGCCGCGGTCCGGCGCAGCACCGGGCCGGCGACGAGGCCGGCGAGCCGGTCGAGGAGCGAGGCCTGGAATTCCTGGCGCAGGCGGTCGACGATCAGCCCGGCGACGCCCTCCATGGTCTTGAGGGCGACGTTGCCGGTGAACCCATCGGTGACCACGACGTCGACGTCGCCGGAGAAGATGTCATCACCCTCGACGAAGCCCACGTAGTTGAGTCCGGTGCCGGTGAGCAGCGCGTGCGCGGCCTGCACACCCTCGTGTCCCTTCATCTCCTCCTCGCCGATATTGAGCAGGCCGATGCGCGGATTGGCCAGGCCGTACACGTCGCGGGCGACGATGGCGCCCATGGCGGCGAACTGCTGCAGCTGCTCGGGGGTCGCCTTGGTGTTGGCGCCGAGATCGAGCATGTGCGTCAGGCCGTGCGCCGCGGGGATGGCGGAGATGATCGCGGCGCGCTCCACGCCGGGCAGCGTCTTCAGCACGAAGTGAGCGATCGCGGTGAGCGCACCGGTGTTGCCGGCGCTCACGGCGGCGCTGGCGCGACCCTCGTACACCAGGTCGACGGCCAGGCGCATCGAGGAGTCCTTCTTGCGCCGGATCGCCTCACGCGGCTTCTCCTCCATGGTCACCACCTGCGAAGCCGCGGTGGTCGTGGCCCGCGCGCGCAGGTCTTCCGGCTGGGTGGCGAGCTCGCCCTGGATCAGCTGTGGGTCACCGACCAGCAGCGCGCGCAGCTCCGGGTCGTCGGCCAGCGCGCGCAGCGCGCCGGCCACGTATTCGCGCGGCTCGTTGTCGCCGCTCATCACATCGATCGCGATCGGCAGCACGCAGGCCCTTTGGGTGCGGCGCGGACTCTAGGCGACTATTCCTTGTCCTCGTTCTCGGCCGGCTTCTCGATGACGCGCCGGCCGCGATAGAAGCCATCGGGAGTGATCCGGTGGCGCAGATGGGTCTCACCCGACTGTCCGTCAACCGACAGTGCCGGCTTGGCCAGCCCGTCGTGCGAGCGATGCATGCCGCGTCGCGAGGGCGTCTTGCGGCTCTTTTGAACGGCCATGTGTCTTTAAGCTCCTGAATTCGAAAATTGGATCCTAACGTTTCATCAGCTCCGCCAGCCGCGCGAACGGCTTGTGCGTCTCGCCCGCCGCCGGCGGCGGCTCCCGCACGCTCGCGCACGGCTCGCTGCCGGCATGCGCGGGCACGATGGGCAGGCTCAGCAGCAACTCCTCCGTGACGAGCTCGCCGATGCTGATGCGGCCACCGGGAGCCAGCACCGGCTCGAAGTCGGCGGGTACGCTCGCCGCGTCCGCCTCGGATGCGATGAGCGCCACATCCGCCGCCGCCTGCAGCGGCAGCTGCAGCGGCTGCATGCAACGCTGGCACTGTAGCGTCGCCGTGCCGTCGAGGGTCAGCGCCGCCACCGCGGTACCCGAGCGGCGCCCGAAGTGCACCCGCCCTGCGACCTTGCCGGCCACCCCGCCGCGCAGTGAGCGCAGACCAGGCAGCTCCGCGAGCTCGATCTCATAGTCGAGGTCGGCCTGGCTCTCGGCCAGCCGGTCCACCTCGAGTGGCTTCGACCAGGGCGCCATTTCCCGGGGGCCCGACATGGGGCGCGTATAATAGGTAGCGAGTCCGCCCAAGTCAAAGCCGGATTTGGGCCTAAGCCATTGTTTCTCGAAGGCGATTCGCAAGGCCGCCGCGTGCCACCGCTCATCCTCGCCTCCACGTCCCCATATCGCCGCGAGCTGCTCACGCGGCTGGGCGTGCCCTTCGAGGCGCACCCGCCCGGCGTGCCCGAGGAGGTCATCGCCGGCGAGTCAGCGACCGATCGGGCCCTGCGCCTCGCACAGGCCAAGGCCCAGGCGGTGGCGCGGCGCTTCCCGGATGCGATCGTCATAGGCAGCGACCAGGTGGCGGCGGCGGGCGAGCGCGTGCTCGGCAAGCCCGGCGATGCGGCCGCCTGCCGCGCACAACTGACTTCACTCAGCGGCAGGACCGCGCTGTTCCATACCGCCTGCACGCTGGCCGGCACCGGCGCGGGCGTGCACGCCGCGCACGTCGATACCACCACGGTAGTGTTCCGCTCCCTCGGTGCCGAGGAGATCGAGCGCTACGTGGCGCGCGAGCAGCCGTTCGATTGCGCCGGGGGCTTCAAGGCCGAGGCGCTCGGCATCACGCTGTTCGAGTACATCGAGAGCCGCGACCCCACGGCGCTCATCGGCCTGCCGCTCATCTGGCTGGCCGGGGCGCTGCGCGGCGCCGGCTACCGCCTTCCCTAGCGGCGCGCCGGGTCGCGCGCGGCTTGCCGCTCCCCGCCAGGGCATCGAGTACGGTCGCCAGGTCCGCCGGCAGCGGCGCATTCACGCTGAATTCCGCGCCTCCGGGCCACTGGAAGCTGAGGCTGCTGGCATGCAGGAACATGCGCCGCAGACCGAGCGCGCGCAGCGCCTGGTTGAATTCCGGGTCGCCGTACTTCTCGTCTCCCGCCACCGGGTGGCCCGCGTGCTGGGCGTGCACGCGGATCTGGTGCGTGCGCCCGGTCTCGAGCGAGACCTCCATCAAGGTGGCCGTCCTGCCGAAGAACTGCACCGGTCGGAAGGCGCTGAGCGAGGGCTTGCCGCGCGCCGCCACACGCACGGTGCGCTCACCACCCACGCGGGCATCGGTGACGAGCGGCGCGTCGATGCGCTTGGCACCGAGATTCCACGGCCCCTTGAGCAGCGTGAGATAGCGCTTTTCGAAGCCGTCCTCGCGCAGCAGGGCATGGAGGATGCGCAGCGCCGGGGCGCGGCGCGCGATCACGAGACAGCCGCTGGTGTCGCGGTCGAGCCGGTGCGCCAGCTCCAGGTACTCCCCGGGGCGCGCCGCCCGCAGCGTCTCGATCACGCCGAAGCTCACGCCGCTCCCGCCGTGCACGGCGACGCCCGCGGGCTTGTCCACCACCAGCAGCCGCTCGTCCTCGTGGATGATGGCCGCTCGCATGCGCTCGATCAGCTCGGCCGAGGGCTTGCCCGGATCGGCCGCCGGCATGACCCGCACCGGCGGGACGCGGATCCGGTCATTGAGGCTCAGCCGGGTCGCCGGATCCGCCCGCTTGCCGTTCACCCGCACCTCGCCCTTGCGGATCACGCGGTAGACGCGGCTGCGGGGCACCCCGAGCCGTCGCTGCACGTAGTTGTCGAGGCGCTGTCCGGCCTCGTCCTCGGTGACGTCAAAATGCTGGACGGCGGTGCGGGTTTCGGGGGCTTCGACCACGAGATTTCGGCTGCAGTCGCGTAAGGCATTGTTTCTACAACGGTCTGTCGAGTATACTCTTTGAGTCGTCCGTCAAGCGGACGCACCAGCGGTGACGGCGGATGCCGCCACCCGTTTTGTTGGACCTCTTGAATCGAGGCCATCGCTTGGGCCGTCAAGATCGCGCCAGCTGCGTCGAATCTCGCAGTTCGAGACTTCCGCAACCGGCGCCGTCGGTCGAGTTCACCGAAGGTTTCCTTTGCATACCGCCCGTAACGAGGCGGTCATAAAACGTGAATTACGAGACTCGCTCTCATTCGCCAGGTTTAAGGAAGCTTCGTTGCCGCGGACAGCATCTGCCGCGGACTACTGCCGTGCGCTTGCCGGCCCCTCACTGCACAGTAGGGGCACATGAAGAGAATGCTTGTAAATGCAACTCAGGAAGAGGAGTTGCGCGTCGCTCTGGTTGATGGCCAGAAGCTGTTCGACCTCAGTATCGATCTACCTTCCCGCGAACAGAAAAAAGCCAACGTCTACAAGGCCCGGATTTCGCGCGTCGAGCCCTCGCTCGAGGCCTGCTTCGTCGACTACGGCGCGCAGCGCCATGGCTTCCTGCCGCTGAAGGAGGTCTCCAAGGAGTACTTCCGCCAGCAGCCGCAGGGCGGACGGATGAACATCCGCGAGCTCCTGACCGAGGGGCAGGAACTCATCGTCCAGGTCGAGAAGGAGGAGCGTGGCACCAAGGGCGCAGCCCTCACCACCTTCATCAGCCTGGCGGGCCGCTTCCTCGTACTCATGCCGAACAACCCGCGTGCCGGCGGCGTGTCGCGGCGCATCGAGGGCGAGGACCGCGATCAGATGCGCGAGGTCATGAGCCAGCTGCAGATTCCCGACGGCATGGGCGCGATCGTGCGCACCGCCGGCGTCGGCCGCTCGGTCGAGGAGCTGCAGTGGGATCTCGACAACCTCAAGACGCAGTGGGAGCAGATCGACGTGGCCGCCCGCGATCGCGCGGCGCCGTTCCTCGTATTCCGCGAAAGCGATGCCGTCACCCGCGCGATGCGCGACTACCTGTCGGACGACGTCGGCGAGCTGCTGGTCGACAGCCCGGCGGCCTTCCAGAAGGCGCAGGAGTACATGCAGCGCTTCATGCCGGCGGACGCGCAGCGCAAGCTCAAGCTCTACACCGACGACATCCCGCTGTTCACCCGCTTCCAGATCGAAAGCCAGATCGAGTCGGCGTACGCGCACAAGGTGCAGCTGCCCTCCGGCGGTAGCATCGTCATCGACTACTCCGAGGCGCTGGTCTCGATCGACATCAATTCGGCGCGCGCCACGCGTGGCAGCGATATCGAGACCACCGCCACCAATACCAATCTCGAGGCGGCCGACGAGATCGCACGCCAGCTGCGAATCCGCGACATCGGCGGTCTGATCGTCATCGACTTCATCGACATGGAGTCGCCGAAGAACCAGCGCGACGTCGAGGACCGGCTGCGCGATGCCATGAAAATGGACCGCGCCCGCATCCAGATCGGGCGGTTGTCGCGTTTCGGCCTGCTGGAGATGTCGCGGCAGCGCCTGCGGCCCTCGCTCGGCGAGTCGAGCCACATCGTATGCCCGCGCTGCGTCGGCATCGGCAGCATTCGCAGCGTCGAGTCCATGACGCTCGCGGTACTGCGCCTGATCGGCGAAGAGCTGCGCAAGGACCGCACCGCGCGCGTCATCGCGCAGGTGCCGGTCGCAGTCGCCACCTATCTGATCAACGAGAAGCGCGAGTGGCTGCGTACCCTCGAGGACAAGAGCAGCGCCGAGCTCCTCATCGTGCCGAACGAGAACATCCAGACCCCGGAGTACTCGATCAAGCGCGTGCGCGACGACGAGATGGACCTGCCGGAGAACAGGCAGGCGACCTACCTCATGCCGACCGCGGTCGAGACCGTCGAGCCCGGCACCGAGAAGAAGCCACAGTCGGAGGCGCCCGCGGTGGCGACGCTGCTGCCGGCCACTTCCGCCCCGGCCGCGCCCATACCGGCCGCGGCCGCGGCGCCGGCCACCGCGGCGACGGCGCACGGCGGCGGCTTCTGGTCACGCTTCAAGAAACTGCTCGTGGGCGAGCCGCAGGCCGCAGGCCACGAGCCGCCCGCCGCCGCGGCGCCCTCCTCGTCCGCCCCGGCGCGTGCGCCGCGCCGCGATGATGGCCAGCGGCGCGACGGCCGGCGCGAGCACGGCCGCCAGAGTCGCTATGCCGACGGCGCGCGCCGCGATCGCGGCGAGGGGCGGCGTGATGGCCGGGATCGCGATCGGGACCGCGCCCGCGACGGGCGCGATCGCGATCGTGATCGCAGTCGCGATGCGGGCCGCCGGCCCGAGCGCTCCGCCGTGCGCGGCAGCGAGCGCAACGGCAGCCCGCGTGCCGAAGGGCAGGCACCTGCCGAGTCGGCGCCGCGCCAGGAAGGAGTTGCCGCCGGTGGGGCGCCGGGTGAGGCGCGCCTCGAGCGCCCGGAGCGCAGCGGCCGTGGCCGCCGTGGCCGGCGGCGCGGGCGGCGCGGCGGCGGCGGGACGCGTGAAGGCGCCCCGCAGCAGACGCTCACCGGCGCGCCGGAACACGACAGCGGCGCGGAAGGTGCCGGTCCGTCAGCCACCGCGGAGCCGCGCGGCAATGGGTCACACGAGGCCCCCGCACCCTCGCTTGAGCGTCCCCCGGAGCCGCGCGAGTATCACACCGAGCCGGCGCCGCGCGAGGCGCCGCTGGCGCACTTCGAGCCGGCACCCAAGCCCGATGCCGGCGCGGCGCCGAGCAAGCCTTACGTAGTGTGGTCCTCGACGCCGTCGCAGGGTGACGGTGACGGCGGTGCGCCGGGAGGCGGCGGACGCGGCTCGGAAGAGTAGGCGCCGCTCAGGCGGCGCGCGGCTGGCGGCGCAGGTGCGCGAGCAGGCCGCGGGCCGCGGCCTCCACCAGGTCGAGCACTTCTTCGAAGCCGTTCGCTCCGCCGTAGTACGGATCCGGCACGTCCTCGGCGGCGTGCCCGTGGGGAGCAAACTCGAGGAACAGCCGCAGCCGCTCGTGCGCGTCGGCCGGTGCCCGGCGCCGCAGCACGCGCAGGTTCTCGCGGTCCATCGCCAGGATCAGGTCGAAGCGCTCGAAATCGCCCGGCTCCACCACGCGCGCGCGCAGCGTGCTGAGGTCATAGCCGCGGCGCGCCGCGGCGGCGCGCGTGCGCGGGTCCGGCGGCTCACCGATGTGATAGCCGGCGGTGCCGGCCGAGTCGACCTCGAGCGTCAGGTCGGGCGCTTCGCGTGCCGCCAGTGCGCGCAGCACACCCTCGGCGGTGGGCGAGCGGCAGATGTTTCCCAGACAGACGAACAGTACCCGCACCGCGTCTATCTTACGCTATAGCCGCGGCCCTCGAGGCAGGCGCGGATCGCGCGCTGATAGTCAGCACGCTTGGCGCCGGCCTGATCAGGCGGCACGCCGCCGGCGGCCTGCGTCGGATCGTAGCCGGTCTGCGAGTTGGCCCACTTGTGGCACTCGTATTTGTCGTTCGACTGCTGCTCATCGCTCTGGCCGTTCTGCGGATAGATGAACACGTTGTCATTCGGCGGCGCCTGCGTGCTCGCCACCCCCGGCTCGGCCATCGGGTCGACCACTTCGTAGCCGTTCTGGTCGGCTCGCCACGCATAGTAGGTATCGTCGGCGTAGTAGTACGGTGCACCGCCGACCCACACCGTGGTGTAGTACGGCGGCAGCACCGGCACGAACACACCGACCGGCGCGCCGATGACCACGAAGCCGGGGCCGCGCGGCGCATACCACACCCCGCCCGAGTACCAGTAGCGCACGCCGCCGCGATACACCGCGTACGGCCGTCCCGGCACCGAGCGCACGACCATGCCGCGCTCGGAGTAATAGTGATCGTGGCCGTAGCGGCCGTCGAAATGCCCCGGTCCCGGCCCGTGATGCGGCTCCTGCGCCACGGCAGCCGTGCCGCACAGCATCAGCGCCGCCAGCGCGGCGCGACCCACTCGCCTCATATTCATACCGCTCACCGTACGCTGTAGCCGCGGCCGTCGAGGCACGCGCTCAGCGCGCGCCGGTAGTCGCCGGCCTTCTGGTCCTGCAACGCCGCGGCACGCCGGTTCTGCGCCGAGGCAGCCTGCGCGGCCTGGAAATTAGCGGCGTTGGCCTGGGCGTTGGCGGCGTCGCCGGCACTGCCGATGGCGCCGCCGACCACCGCGCCGGCGAGCGCGCCGCCGGCAGACTGCCAGCGCGGCGCGATGGCCGCGCCGATGATGGCGCCGGCGACGGCGCCGATGGCGGTGTTGGTTCCGGGCGGCGGCCCGGCTGACACGACGCGCATGCGGTCGTGTGGCGGCACGCCGGGCGCGCTCGGATCAAACCCGGTCTGCTGCGTGGCCCATACGCTGCACTCGTAGTGATCGCGGTCCTGCTGCTCCGGCGGCTGGTTGTGCAGCGGGTAGGCGTAGACGTCGGTGTTGGGCGGCGGCGCCTGCACCGTCGGCGGCGGCGGTGGCGGCGGGCGTGGCGGAGGGGCTGCGACGCACGCGGCCAGCAGGCCCGCGGCGGCTACGACGGCCGCCCCGCGGAGCGCGCCATGCACGATCATTAAGGTTCGGTTCAGCATCGGGAATCCCATGGTTGGAGCGCAGTACCGCTACTTCGCAGAACGCTGCTTGCGGGCGCGAGGTTGACAGTTCAAGGCGTTCTCCGCCCCGGTTAGACGCCACCCGCAAGCGCCGAGTTCCAGCTGTGCAGCGGTGTGAAAAACTGTTAATGCGCGCCGTCCGGCACGCCCCGGGCACCGGAAGAGTCTAGCCTGCTCCGGGCCGTCGCGCAGCGAGCAGCGCGGCGACGCGCTCCAGGTCCGCGGGCGTGTTCACGTCCGGACCGGGCTGTTCCTGCGCGTCGGCCACGCAGATCACTAGGCCGTGCTCGAGGGCGCGCAGCTGCTCGAGTTTCTCGCGTACTTCGAGCGCACCGGCAGGCAGGCCCGCCAGGCGCAGCAGCGCTCCCACGCGATAGGCGTAGAGACCGATGTGGCGCCGAGCCCCGCCGCAATCGAGCTGACTCGCCAGCCCCTGCGCGGCGCCGTCGCGATTCCAGGGGATCGGCGCGCGGCTGAAGTACAACGCCAGGCCGGCGGCGTCGGTCACCACCTTTACGACGTTCGGATCCATGAGGTCGGCGAGCGAGGTGAGCGGTGCGGCGAGCGTGCCGATATGCGCACGCGGCTGCCCGGCCAGCAGCGCCGCCACCTGGCCGATGAGCGCGGCGGGCATGAGCGGCTCATCGCCCTGAACGTTGAC
>Ga0070732_10000455_pt1 | contig 26313 bp, 20 predicted proteins | sample Coa_R1_5_FD_66449 | JGI IMG/M metagenome (GOLD analysis project Ga0070732, IMG submission 66449) | Surface soil microbial communities from Centralia Pennsylvania, which are recovering from an underground coalmine fire - Coalmine... | ecosystem: Environmental > Terrestrial > Soil > Unclassified ... | reverse complement strand
GTGGAGAAAACCGCGGTAGTTCCTGCCATCGGGTCTGGCGATTTGCTCAAAGTGAGTATTCTCGGGGCGCCCGAGTCAGATCAGGAGGTTCGCGTCGGGGCAGACGGAAATGTTTCTCTGCACTTTCTGGGCGAAGTTCACTTGGCCGGACTCACGATTGAAGAAGCAGAAGCGGAGATTACAAAAAAGCTGGTGGACAGAGGCTTCTTTACCGATCCTCAAGTGTCAGTTTTCGTCAAGGAATATCCCACTGAGGGAGTGTCTGTATTGGGAGAAGTGAAAAACCCAGGAGTCTATCCCGTGCTCGGCTCTCGCAGGTTGTTCGATGTACTCTCGCTCGCGGGTGGGACTACGGAGAAGGCCGGCGAGGTGATCGCGGTCACGCATCGGAATAGGCCTCAGGAGCCTGTCACGATAAATCGTTCCGGCGATCCTTCAACCGCGGCGCAAGCGAACGTAGAGGTATTCCCTGGGGACACAGTAGTTGTCGGCAAAGCCGGCATTGTGTATGTAGTTGGCGATGTGAAAAAAACAGGTGGTTACATCATGGAAAACGGGCACATGACGATCTTGCAAGCCCTTTCAATGGCGGAAGGCACCAACCCGGATGCCAATCTCAAAAAGGCAGTTCTCATTCGCAATACTCCGCAGGGCAGGCAACAAATACCGCTGGATCTTAAGAATGTTCTTGCGGCCAAGGCCCAGGATATGCCCGTCCAGCCCGAAGATATAATTTTCATTCCGAACAGCGCCGCGAAGAGCGTTGGCAAGCGGAGTTTGGAAGCCATCGTGCAGACTGCGGTGGGAGCGGCTATTTACCGTCCGTTCTAGACGTGCAACATAATCACATGTTACAAAAATTAGTTTTCATTGGAAGTGCAGACATTTTCACTGAGAAAGCAAAGAGTCGGGAAAGAGTTCTCTCGTGTCTAGAAAGAGGGCAGTCGTGAGTAAGAACTTCGAACTACTACAACGCGCATATAGGGATTTGGAGCGGCGCCCAGTGCCGCCCACGGTCTTGGGCCCAGGCGAACGCTCTGCGCCGCGAAGTGCTTCTCTATCTTTGTCCTCAGCCGAGGAGAACCGGCATAACTGGCTGCGGGTGATGACGGTATTGAGAAAGCATTGGAGATTATCCGCGCTGTTTGCGGGGGTCGTGATGGCGACCGTTGCAATCGTGACTTTGCTGATCAAACCGATTTATGAGCCTACGGCACGCATTGAGATCGACCCTCCCGGTGAGGTGTTTTCGCTCGAAAACAATGGCTCTGCTACCAGTGACATCGCATATTTGGAAACCCAGGCCCAAAATTTGCGTAGTGATAACCTGGCGCTGGCTGTGATTCGCTCGCTAAATTTGGATCAGAACCCGGAATTAGCGGGATTCGTGAAGCCTGCAAAAGCCGCAAAATCAATCATCGCCACAGGAACTGTGCAACTGACTCCCGCTGAGAGCAATGCTCTAGAGAACTTCCAGAGCGCCCTTAAGATCAGACGAGACACGTCAAGCCGCTTGATCCTCATCAGCTTTGCCAGCCATGACCCTCAGCTCGCGGCACAGGTCACCAACGCCGTGGTCGATACCTTCATTGACGACACGTTCAGAACTCAACACGCCTCGATCATGAAGTCCACAGAATGGCTTTCGCGTCAGTTGGATGACATCCGTGCCAAGATGGAATCTTCAAGCCGCGACCTGACACAATTCCAGAGTTCGATTGGAGTCGCCGATTTAGATGAGAACAAGAGCACTTATACAGAACACATGGGTGAGCTGAGCCGGCAACTCACGCAGGCCCAATCGGATAGAATCCAGCTGGAAGCGATGTTAAAGAATCTGCAAAACGGAAATCCGGATTCGCTGCCGGAAGTGCGCAATAGCCCCGTGGTGCAACAGCTCAGCCAAAAGCTCGCAGAACAGAGGGCTGAGCTCTCACAGGCCTTGGTGATCTATGGGAAGAACCATCCTGCTGCTAAAAAATTACAGAGCGAAGTCGATGAACTGCAGAGTCAATTGGACGCCCAGAAACGAGCAGCTGTGAATTCACTCCGTGCTAGCTATGCTGCCGCTGAAGCGCGCGAGCGTTTGATGACGGCCGAGATGAGAGGAACAAGCAAAGAACTGGACCAGATGGCCCGCTACACCGCCCTCAAGAAGGAAGTACAAACTGACGTGGATTTGTACAACTCTCTCTATGCGCGCATCAAGGAAGCGGGGATTGCCGCGGCATCGAAGTCCGGCAACATTCAAATCATTGATCAAGCCCGAGTCCTTGATCATCCCACTCGTCCGAATAAGCTTCTAAATCTTGGGGTAGGATTTCTAGCAGCAGTGTTCGGAGGTGTTGTATTAGCTTTCATTCGCGAGGAGTTTGATAGCCGCCTGCGTACTCTCGCAGACTTTACGAAATGGATTGGGACCTCTAACATCGCGATGATCCCAGCCATTGCACCGACTAATGGGCATCACTTAGGTTTCGGTGCACGGCTTCTGCTGGGCAGAAACGGCGATGATAACCAAGCATCGGCATTCGTTTTGGATCGACCAAATTCACCTGAAACGGATGCGGTACATTCGTTGCAGGCCTCTCTCATGTTTTCTCAGGCGGGCGTCACTCCGCAAGTCCTGCTGGTGGCTTCATCTTTCTCTGGAGAGGGAAAGACCACGGTGGCGCTGAACTTGGCTCTAGCTTTGGCGCAACAAGGAAAAACCTGCCTAATCGATGCCGATATGAGAAAAGCCAAACTCTCCGCCCACTTTGGTCTGGAATCCGCGCCCGGGCTTGGGGATTTCCTAGGCGGTATCGCGCCGATAGAAAGTATTCTCCACGAGACAGGAGTGAATAATCTAAGCTTAGTCCCCGCAGGCAGCTCACGCGCCAATCCCGGCCAACTTATTTGCTCGTCCAATGCTCAGGAATTGTTCGAGGCACTCCGCCAGCGTTGCCGCTTTGTGATTGTAGATTCGGTGCCGATCCTCCCGTTCGCTGAGGGCCGGGCACTGTCGCCTTTGGCTGACGCTGTGGTATTCGTTTCGAGGGCGGGAGTTACCACCCGAGAAGCTATGCAGAGAAGTATGCAGTTGTTGGAACAAGTCCATGCCGCTCCCATTCTCGAATTTGTGTTGAACGGTGTGGACATCTCGTCCGCCGAGTATAACCAATATGGGTACGGTTCTTACAAAAGCTAATATTCCAGAACTGCTTGCCGTCTCTCTTCATAGAGCCATTCTTTTTTAAAAATTAACCTGCTGGGACGTCTCTTCTTGCAAATGAGCTCAAACTCCATTACTCAGTACAAGCGCAAGGACCTGGTGATTATTGCCATCTGGTGGGGCTTGGTATGTGGTGTGGGGGAGGGACTGAGCTGGTCATTCAAGGGCTCTCCGGTCTGGCACGACCAGATCAGGGCGGCATTGATAATCAACTTTTTTCTGTTTCTAGGTCTGACCCTGGCGCTAATCGGCTTGAACCGACGTCTGGTCATTTCCCGTGGATTGCTAACCCGCGCCACGCTGGGTTTCGCATGCTTAGCGTTCTACGATTGGTTTGACACTCTGGTGCCGCGCTATTTCTATCTGCTGCCGTATCTCAGTTCGTTGACAGCGGCTTTGATCGTGGCAGCGCTTTTCTACATCTTTTATGAACGGGCTATTCGCTTTTACCAACGAAGCGTGCTACTCCTGGCGGCCATAGCCTTCTGGTGCGTCGTCGTTTCCCCCATCCAGCAGCGAAGGAATGAGATCGGCGCCCTCAAGCAAATTCCGCCTTCCGCCCCCGGCGCGACCAACGTCTTGGTTGTAGTGGTCGACACGCTGCGCGCCGACCATCTTTCTACATACGGTTACTCGAGGCCGACCAGCCCCAACCTGACGCGGATTGCGGCCCAGGGAGTGCTTTTTGAGAACGCAATTGCGGCCTCCTCATGGACTCTGCCCTCCCACGCCTCTATGCTGACGGGGCTGTATCCGCATGATCATTTGGCCGATTTAAATCGCGATCTCGCCAGAAGCCTCCCCACATTGCCAGAAGCGATGGAACCTCTGGGGTATCGGACAGCAGCTTTCTCGGCGAACGGCCCAACCTTTTCGCGGCGTCGTGGTTTCGGGCGTGGTTTCATCCATTTCGAAGATGATTTTCAGAACTTGGGTAGTATCTCCAGACAGACCTACTACGGATATAAATTAGAGGATCGCCTGTCTCAGCTGCATCTGCTGCACAACATGCCCGGCAGGCTTGGAGCGGAGGAAATCAACCAGAACGCGTTGAGATGGATTGATTCTGGGACTCGACCGTTCTTTGTTTTTGTCAACTATCTCGATGTACACGATCCATACCTGCCGCCCGATCCTTATCTTCACCTCTACACTAAGGTCAAGCGTCCCTACAAATGGTATTCGGAGCACTGGGATTCGTTTGAACATCTCACCGCCGGAGAAACGCAAGCCGAACTTGATGCGTATGACGGCGCCATAAATTATGTTGACGTACAAATTGCCGATCTATTGCAGAAGCTGAGTCAACGAGGGTTGGGCGCAAACACCTTGGTGATCATTACCTCCGATCATGGCGAGGGCTTTGGCGAGCATGGTCTGATGAACCACGGTAACTCTCTATACCGCGAGTTGATCCACGTACCCTTGATCTTTTGGAAGCCGGGCCAAGTTCCTTCCGGTGTGAGGATTAGCGAGCCGGTCAGTCTCACCGCCCTCCCAGTTACCGTGTTTGACATTCTGGGTCGCAGCGGGAGCTTCCCATGGACGTCTCTTCAACAGTTATGGACGAATGGGAAGCCTCACCATGACATGCCTCCTCCGATCTCGGAAGTCGCGCAACTTCCGTGGAACTCGCGATATCCCAACTATTACGGCCCGATGCAATCTATCACCACTCCACAATGGCACTACATCAGCGGTGGAAGCAGGGGCGAGCAGTTATTTCGCTGTTGTGATACGGAGCCCGAGAACCCTAACCTGGCAGCTACCGAAGAGGGCAACAAATTGTGCGGACAGTTTCGTAGGGAATTGCAAGTAGCCACAGGTACCGGGGTAGAAGATACGCGATCCGACACCGCGCGTGTACACGATCGACCAAGTGCCGACGCCGACGAGCATCCTTAAGTTACCGAGGATTATTAGTTCAATTCTTTACCTCGCTAAGACTTCGAAATCACCCGTACCCGAGTAACGTCCACCCGTAGTGGTCAGTAAGGCTACATGCAGTGCTCGAGAGGCCTCGAATCTTTAAGAGCAAATCCGCGCTCGAAGAAACATCACATCCGAGAAAGGCGCGCCCATCGATATGTCGAGTACATATATTGAACCCTCTGCAGGCATCGGCAAAGAAGTCAAAGACGTCAGAGTGAACGCGAAGAAACGGCCAGCAGATGCCATCTGGGACAGGCATTTTTTGCTGTTTCGAGTTTTCATCATAATGCTGTTTCAGACATGCCTCGTGATCCTGACGTATTACTGCAGTTTCCTATTGCGATTGGATTCACCTCTTGATGCGACAAGCCGTGCATTGTTCTGGAAAACGGTCCCCGTAGTCTTGATTATTAAGGTTCTCCTTTTCAGAAAATTTGGCCTGCTGCGAGGATGGTGGCAATACGTCGGCATGAGTGACCTGCTTGATATCAGCAAGGCCGCGGTTCTCAGCGCTGTTTTGATTTTTTCCGCTATCGACTGGATCTTGAGACCTACGGGCTACCCCCGCTCAGTGATTTTGATTGATATGGTCCTCGCCACCTGCGTAATCGGCGGGGTACGTTTCATGGTTCGGGCCTATACCGAACGAGTTCGAAGGGAAGGCGTACAGAAGAACATTTTGATTGTCGGTGCTGGCCATGCCGGAATCGCAATTATTCGCGAGCTGAAGCGAAATCCCAAGCTGAGTTACAATCCCGTCGGTGTTGTAGACGATGACCCAAGTAAGCAGGGCGTCAAAATTAACGGGGTTAAGGTATTAGGCACCACCGATGCACTGAATGAACTCATCGCCCGATATCAGGTGGAATGCGTTCTGCTTGCCATGCCATCGGCCAGAGGGCCACAAGTTGCACGAATCGTAAGCAAGATCCGTGAATGCAGGATTGAGTTCAAGATCCTACCGACGATCACCGAGCTGATTGATAGCCCGTTTGAAATCAAGCAAATGCGAAAGTTGCGTGTGGACGACTTACTCAATCGTCAACCGGTTCATCTCGATTTCGAGGCGATCAGAAAGAAACTCGAAAAGAAAACACTTTTGATCACTGGTGCAGGAGGATCAATCGGGTCCGAGCTGGCCCGACAAATCGCCAAACTTGGTCCACTGCGACTGGTTCTACTGGATAGATCAGAAAACGACTTGTTTAAGCTCGCCAATGATCTCCACAATTCTTTCCCAAAACTGGACTATGTACCGGTAGTGGGAGATATACTGGATGTCTCACTACTGCGGGATGTGTTCGCGACACATCGTCCCCAATCTGTTTTTCACGCTGCCGCTTATAAGCACGTTCCCATGATGGAAACGAATTGCTTTCAGGCGGTCACCAACAATGTCTTTGGCACCTATAACGTGGCCATTGTGGCACGGGAATATCACGCCGACGATTTCGTTCTCATCTCCTCGGATAAGGCAGTGAATCCGACAAACGTTATGGGCGTGACGAAGCGCATTGCCGAGCTCATCATCCTGGGTCTCCATCATAACCACACCCGCTTCCTAGCTGTACGTTTCGGGAATGTGCTTGGCAGTAACGGCAGCGCCTTGCCGCTTTTCGAGCAACAGATTGCAAATGGGGGTCCAGTCACAGTCACCCATCCGGAAGCATGCCGATATTTCATGACCATCCCTGAGGCCGTCCAACTGGTACTACAGGCCTCAAGTATGGGACAAGGCGGCGAGATCTTTGTTCTCGATATGGGGGAGCCAGTCCGCATTCTGGACCTTGCCCGCAATCTCATCCGGCTGTCGGGCTTAGAGCCCGAACATGACATCAAGATTGTCTTCACAGGCCTGCGGCCAGGGGAAAAGCTATTCGAAGAACTAAGACTCGACGCTGAGGGAATCAAGAGCACTACGCATGAGAAGATACGGGTTCTGGATGGCGGCTCCGTGACCCTGGAGCAGGTTGACAAGTGGCTTAATGAGCTTTCACTTATCGTAGCAGCAAGAAACGTTCACAGCTTGGTCACCAAGCTGGTGGCGATCGTTCCAGAATACTCGCCCAGCAAAGAGATCTCCTTGCTATCTGCCATCGATTGCCACGACCAAGCGGTGGCTTACAGGAGTGCCCGCCCCAACCTATTAACCTCCATGGAGGTGGCCTGATCTCGTTGCACGGATATTGTAGAGGTTTACAAGCTTTCTCCGGCGCACGTACGGTACGAGAAAAAATATGGAAAACGCAGAGTACATCTCATTTCATCGCCCTTCTATCGGTGAAGACGAGTTAGAGGCTGTGCAAAAAGTGTTGGCGTCCGGTTGGCTGACGACCGGGCCCGTAGCGCTCGCCTTCGAGAAAGAATTCGCCCAATATGTGGGTTGCAGGCACGCTATAGCCATCAACTCCGGGACTGCAGCCCTCCAGTTGGCGCTTGACTGCATCCAGCTGAAGCCCGGAGACGAAGTGCTCGTACCCACGTATACTTTCACAGCGACGGCTGAAGTAGTTACATATTTCGGAGCTCGACCTGTACTGTGCGACAGTCTGCCGGCAGGTTTCAACATTGACCCGGCCGACGCCGAGCAGCGCATTACAGAGAAGACCCGGGCCATAATTCCAGTTCACATTGCGGGGGAACCCTGCGATCTAGATGCCATCCAAGATTTAGCGCATCGTCATGCTTTGCACGTCATCGAAGATGCGGCCCACGCTCTCCCGACCGGATATCGCGGCCGGCGAGTGGGAGCCATTTCGGAACTCACGGCTTTCAGTTTCTATTCGACAAAGACTATCACCTGCGGTGAAGGCGGCATGTTAACTACGGACGATGAGGGGTACGCAGAACGCGCCTCGCTCATGCGACTGCATGGCATCGGGCGGGACGCCTGGAAACGCTACGCGAAAACAGGTTCTTGGTGTTACGAAGTTCAGCAAGCGGGATACAAAATGAACCTCCCCGACTTGTTAGCGGCAGTCGGATTGGCGCAACTGCGGAAGTGCGACCATTTTTGGGACCGGCGTCGCCAGATCGCGGCCTACTATCAGACAGAGCTTTCGCAAATCGAAGAGCTAGAGATGCCGCCGTATGCTGCTGCCGAGACGAGTCACTCATGGCATCTCTTCATTCTTCGGATCCGGCCTGAATCGCTTTCCATCGGACGCGATCAATTTATCGACGAACTGAAGAGGCAGGGGATCGGGACGAGTGTGCACTTCATCCCGTTACACCGACATCCTTACTATTCTCGGGAGTATGGATACACGTCGGATAGCTTCCCTCACGCTGAAGATAGCTATTCCCGAGCTATCTCGTTACCTATTTATCCAGATCTGAGTGAGACGGAATGTAAGCGTGTGGTGCAAGCCATTATTGGAGTGGTGCAAAAGAATAGGATAAGAACGTTGACGCCCGTAGGATGACGATCTCAGCACGATGGAAATGTCGGCTGAGGTGAGCCAGAGTCCGGCAAACGTGCAATTGGATCCGGGTACCAGTGACAAGGACGAAAAGGGGCGAGAATCACAGAATGGACGACACGAATTCAAAGGTAGCGGTCATAGGTTGCGGGTATTGGGGTAAAAATCTCGTTCGAAATTTTTACGAACTAGGTGCCCTGGCATGTGTATGCGACACAAGAGCAGAGGCCCTTCAAGAGGTGGCGACTAAATACGATGTCGCGACCACTCGCTCTATAGAAGAAGTCTTGAATAACCCAGCAATTCGGGCGTTAGTGATTGCTGCTCCGGCAGCGCAGCACTATGACCTGTGCAGCAAGGGTTTACTGGCTGGCAAAGATGTATTCGTTGAGAAGCCCCTGGCTCTAACTGCCGATGAAGGCCAGGAGCTAGTGAAGCTTGCCGCAGAGTGTGGAAGAATACTGATGGTAGGTCACATTCTGCAATACCACCCTGCCATCTTGGAATTGCAGCGGCTCATCAAGCAGGGAGAGCTAGGGAAGATTCAGTATATTTACTCTTCGCGATTGAACTTGGGCAAACTCCGAACCGAGGAAAACATATTGTGGAGCTTTGCTCCGCACGACATCTCAGCGATTCTGTACCTCCTCCAAGAAGCTCCTACCCGGGTGTCCAGCAGTGGCGGAGCATATCTCAACAGAGACATCTATGATATGACCCTGAGTACCTGTGATTTTCAGAGCGGTGTCAAGGCTCACATCTTCGTGAGCTGGCTTCATCCGTTTAAGGAGCAGAAGTTCACCGTCGTCGGCGACAGGAAGATGGCGGTATTCGATGATGTCGAGAGTGAGCGCAAATTAGTGCTTTATTCTCATCGTATCGACTGGGTGGAGCGCGTTCCCATAGCCCATAAAGACGGTGGACAGGTTGTGCCGATTCCCAAGGAGGAACCGCTGCGGCGTGAGTGCGAACATTTCTTGGAATGCTTGCAAACTCGAAAAACGCCGCGCACCGACGGCCGGAGCGCAGTGGAGGTGCTGAAGGTGTTAGAGGCTTGTGAAAGGTCTCTGCACAGCAGCGGGAATTATGTCGATCTTGGCGGGAAGATCCCCACTTACCAAGCTCACGCAACCGCGAGTGTGGACGAAGGATGCGAAATTGGTGAAGGTACCAAGATCTGGCACTTCTCCCACATTATGTCCGGATCCAAAGTCGGCAGTCGCTGCAACCTAGGGCAGAACGTTGTGATCAGCCCGGGGGTGAAAATCGGCAGCAACGTCAAGCTTCAGAACAATGTTTCGGTGTACACGGGAGTCGAGCTGGAAGATGACGTTTTCTGTGGTCCTTCGATGGTTTTCACAAATGTGGTCAATCCGCGGAGCCATGTATCCAGAAGACACGAGTACCGGCGCACGCTTGTGAAGAAAGGAGCTTCCATCGGTGCCAACGCAACTATCGTGTGCGGCGTCACACTCGGGAAGTATTGTTTCGTCGCGGCAGGTGCGGTGGTAACCCATGATGTGCCAGACTATGCTCTGGTTATGGGCGTTCCGGCTGTCCAAGTCGGATGGATGTGTTATTGCGGTGAACGACTTCCCGAGTCAGGCCTTGAACTCAAATGTGCGGAATGTGGGCGCTCCTATCTCATCTCTGTAGATGAATGCCGCGAAGTCTCGAGTCCTCAACCCTCGAACCAGGAAGGGGCGGAACTTCGGGTAGCAGGCGCCGCTTAGGCTTCGATCTCTCCTCCAGAACTCAAGATATGACTTGTGCAACTCGGGGTTGGAGTCCAGCTGACACTTCCGAAACGGCCGCATCTTTGAGTCCCTGGTGTCTGTCTCGCACCAAACGGCTGTTTGATCTTGCTTCAGCGGCTTTAGTCTTGATCGTTCTTTGGCCCGTCCTACTGCTGCTTGGCCTGCTTGTGAAAACAACATCTTCAGGCCCAGCTTTGTTCCGGCAGAATCGCGTTGGCAAAGACGGAAGAGAATTTACGCTTCTGAAATTTCGCACTATGACTTACAACCGATCTGATGCTGGACCGGGGGTGACTACCCAGGGTGACTCACGGATCACAGCCATAGGGCGGGCGCTCAGGAAATGGAAATTGGACGAGTTACCGCAGTTCATCAATGTTCTAGCGGGGAATATGAGTTTAGTAGGGCCTAGACCAGACCTGGCCGAGTTCTGGGCCATGCTGAGTCCCGATCAGCGGCCAACGCTATGTCTAAGGCCAGGGATTACCGGTCGTGCAACACTGGAGTTCCGTGATGAGGAAGCAATTCTATGTAAGGTGCCACAGGAACAACTGACCGAATATTACTTGAGGTCTGTGCTGCCGGAAAAGATCCGCCTCGACTGGGAGTACGCTAAGCAGGCCAACTTTATGACTGATTGCAAGATACTTGTGACTACGCTTCGCCGCATTTGATGCTTCAGAGTTTTCGCGCACGCCATCCTCAACGAACTCTCATGTCAACGATTCCCGCTTCTCTAAGAACTTTCGACGTTGCTGCAGTCCCATCGAAAGAGAACAAACGGAATGATCAGCACTCAAATACCTGGACTCTAAAGAACGGCTGTTCCTGCAAGGTGCTGATGTTGGTGAGTAATGGTTTTGATCCTGACCCGCGAGTGCACGCAGAAGCGAAATCGATGGTAGCACACGGTTACGAGGTAAAGCTTTTGGCCTGGGATCGCGAGCTCAAGTATCCAGCAAAGGAAATTCGGGACGGAATCTCTATTGAACGCATTCATCTGCGGTCTTCGCATAATCGTGGTGCAACGCAGGCGGTGTTCATAGCCGCTATGACTGGAATCATGGTGGCGCGCGGACTGAGGCGCAGTTTCGACGTCGTGCATGCACATGATTTCGATACCCTTCCGGCAGCATATGCGTTGGCGTGCCTCAAGCGAAGACCTCTGGTTTATGATGCCCACGAAGACTTTGTGGGCATGCTCGACGGCTTTATACCATCCTGGATGAGCAAGGTGATCCACCGGGCAGAGGATTTGTTCGTCCGACACGTCGATCTTCTGATCACAGTGGGCGAAAAGTTGCGCCAGGACTTTGAACGACGGGGTTGCCATCGCAGCGTAGTCGTGGGGAATTGGAAGGTAGTGTCTGAATTCCGATTGCAGCCCGACGTGCGGCTAAGAGTGCGCCGCGAACTGCAAATACCACAAACGGCCTTAGTGGTTTCGTTCATAGCTCAGCTCGGAACAGAACGCAAAATTCATGAGCTCCTTAAAGCCATATCGTTGCGGCCGAGCGTGCACCTGATCGTGGCCGGCACGGGTCCGGAATTGCCAGTCGTCAAGAACTACGCAAGAATTCACCGCAATATACATTACTTGGGCTTTTTGGACCCTGACGGCGTACGCTCTGCCACGTGGGCTAGCGATGTTGTCTATTATGGATTTGACACTAAGAACCCAAACTCCAAATACAGCGCCCCCAATAAACTGTTTGAGGCGCTGGCAGCCGGCAAATGTCTCATCAGTGGACACTTTGGCGAGATAGAAGCAATTGTCAACAGCACACACTGCGGTATTTTATTGAGCAGTTTTTCTGAACAACAGATTGTACGCGCGTTGGATGATTGCTTAAACTTCGATCGTCTTCGAATGTTTCAACAGAGCGCCGCGCATGCTGGGGAGGCAACATATAACTGGGCCAAAGCTGAGGAACAGCTGTTGTCCTCATACGAAGAGCTCTGTGACATGAAGAGTAATGTTACGTCCGTTGAAAGTGCTCGGTGTGGCCCAGTAGAGTGACATGATTTAGTCCGGCGCGGCCTGCCTACTAACCTTCTGATTGTCTAGCTATCTTATCGAACACAAACCAAAGCCGAGGTGATGGCAGATTTATGACGGCACAAATTCAAGCTCTCGTTTACTCCGCTATTGAAGAGGTAAACCCCCAATTGCCCGACGGCATGGCGCTCAGTCAGTCGCCTGTCCAGCCGTTGTTCGGCGGGCAAGGGAAGCTTGATTCGCTGGGTCTTGTGACTGTTATCCTAGCAGTGGAACAAAAGATTCGCGAGTCAATGAACATAGCCATCTCCTTGGTCGATGAACGCGCAGTATCCCGGACGCAAAGCCCGTTCCGTGACATCCAGTCTCTAGTGCAATACATTGAGGAAGTTGTGAGTGCAGATCCAAAGTAGAGTAATGGTCATCTCGGGTGCCCGTAAGGGTATCGGTCGCTTTCTGTGCGAGCACTATCTGGCATCGGGCTGGCGCGTCATTGGTTGCAGCCGTAATGACAGCGACTTGCAACACCCCAACTACTGCCACGTCCAGCTTGATATCAGCGACGAAAGTGCTGTCACGCGGATGATGCTTGGAATAGGTACGTCCCATGGGCGGCTTGATGCGTTGTTAAACAATGCGGGCGTTGCATCCATGAACCATTTTTTGCTAACTCCCGGGAAGACGGCACAGAAGCTCATGCAAACGAACTATCTCGGGACGTTTCTACTCAGCCGTGAGGCCGCACGATTGATGCGTGCACATAAGAGCGGCCGCATCATCAACTTCAGCAGCGTAGCCGCACCGCTAAACTTGGAGGGGGAGGCGGCGTATGCTGCCTCGAAAGCTGCGGTTGGCAAATTGACTGAGGTACTGGCCCGCGAGCTTGCGGCCTTCAATATCACAGTGAACGCGGTTGGACCGGGACCTATTGCAACGGACCTAATCAGGAATGTGCCGAAGGGCAAGATAGAGCAGCTTCTCGCCAGACAGCCTATTCGAAAAATGAGTCAATTGGCTGACGTATCCAACGTCACAGATTTTTTTCTTAAGTCCGAAAGCGATTGCATCACGGGCCAGACAATCTTTCTGGGAGGAGTTTCTTGATGTGGATCGAATTCCTGCTTGACGCCTTTGAGAAAAATCCGGACGCCGAGGCCATCATCTGGCATGGTCGTTCATTCACTTATAGCTTTCTACTAGAAAAGATTCGCGAGTGGCAGGAAAGGCTGGACGCCACTGGCATCCCCAAGGGCGCAGTAGTAGTGGTGGAGGCTGAATTCTCGCCCAACGCCGTCGCGCTTCTTCTTGCGCTCATCTGTCGGAGCGTCGTCATTGTACCGATTTCCGCTGCGGCAAAAACTAAGAGAGATGAATTCGTTAGTGTTGCTGAAGGTGAGTGGTCTCTTGTCCTGGGAGGGAATGACGAATTTAATTGGACACGTTTGGGAACCTCAGCTACGCACGAATATTACTGCAAGCTGCGGGCTGCTGGCCATCCTGGATTGGTGTTGTTCTCCTCAGGGTCGACTGGGCGGAGCAAAGGCGCCGTGCATGACTTCGTTCCTCTACTCGCAAAATTCAGAGTGCCGCGAAAGGCATTTCGCACCATCGCATTTTTGCTCTTCGACCACATCGGTGGTGTTAACACCATGTTGTATACTCTGTCAAACTGCGGCTGCCTTGTGACTGTCTCGAGCCGCATGCCCGACCAGGTCCTAACTGCAATTGAACAACACAAGGTCGAATTGCTGCCCACCTCACCAACGTTCCTCAATCTAATATTGATCAGTGAAGCCTACAAGCGCCACGATCTTGGCTCGCTGCGAATGATCACCTACGGCACAGAGCCCATGCCAGAGAGCACACTCAAACGTTTCCACGCACTGTTTCCGGAGATTGTGCTTCTGCAAACTTATGGTCTGTCAGAAACGGGCATCTTACGCTCGAAGTCAAGATCTTCAGATTCGCTTTGGGTCAAGGTTGGCGGCGACGGCTTCGAAACTCGTGTGGTTGAGGGCATCCTTCAAATCAAGGCTGCGTCGGCGATGCTGGGCTACCTCAACGCAGAAAGTCCATTCACTGCCGACGGCTGGTTCAACACAGGTGACCGGGTATTGCAAGATGGGCAGTACATTCGCATCCTAGGTCGAGAATCGGAAATCATCAATGTAGGAGGAGAGAAGGTTTATCCTGCTGAGGTGGAAAGTGTGATCCAGGAAATGGGCAATGTAGCAGACGTGGTAGTCTTCAAGGAAATTAATGTCATCACTGGCAACATTGTCTGTGCTCGCGTAACCCTGAAACAAGTAGAGGAGCCTAGAGCCTTTACTGATCGCCTAAAGCAATACTGCTCTCAACGCCTCGAGCGTTCAAAAGTTCCAGTCAAAGTCACTATCGCACAGCAAGCTCAATATTCGGAACGCTTCAAGCGGGTGCGTGCGTAAGTAACTTATTCAGGATTGCAAATTCATGTTTCTCGATGCATTTCATCTTTCAAAGATGCCTCTTCTTTATGGCTCCGCATCCTGCTGTTTGGCTCTTAACGATTCGCGTTATACGAAGGAAGTGGTCCAGCTTCGCAACGATCCGTCTGTGAACGCCTATATCCATAACGAGCCCCTAACACCAGCCAAGCACGAGGGGTGGCTTGGTCGCCAATTGCTTGGCGACGACAGCATCAATTTTGCCGTTCTCATCCACAACGAATTCAAAGGTACAGTGGCACTGTACGACATCCAACCAGGTCAGGGCTGTGAGTACGGCCGTTTGGTCATGAAGCACGATGCCACGCGAATTTATGCCGTCGCGGTCGAGTTCCTCTGCCTTTCATTCGCGTTCGATATTCTTCAACTACGCGAAATCTATTGTAGAGTAGTCGAGTCGAATACAACAGTGATGAAACTTCACAAGTGGAGCGGTTGGTCTAATGACGATCGTTACACGTGCGTGCTACCTCTAAACGGCGCGCAGGTGAAACACATCGGGTTTTCGTTACAGCGCGGTGTTTGGCCTGAGTGCTTTAACAAAGCGCGCCCGCTGATCGCTCGGCTGCACAACGGACGAAGTCGCCCCGTTGTATATCCGGGTCCGAGTGAAATCGTGTCTCAATCTTGCTGTATCGGAGCTAACCAGTGATTAACGTTGGTCTAATCGGATTAGGTTATTGGGGTCCCAATCTTGCCAGAGTGCTTAGTGCTAGCGATCACTGCAACTTTACGGCTTGTTGCGATCTCGATGCAGACAGGGTGCAAACAATAACTCGCCGTTATCCAGCAGTTCGTGGTTTTAATGATGTTGATGCGCTTCTCAATTCGGATGTCGACGCGGTTCTCATAGCGACTAACATTTCCAGCCACTATGAGCTCGCGAGACGGGCGCTTGCACTTCACAAGCACGTTTTCGTGGAGAAACCGCTTGCTGACAGCAGTACCAAAGCTGATATGCTTACACGCCTTGCCCGAGACGTCGGCCGCACATTAATGGCCGGCCATACGTTCATCTACAGCCCGGCAGTTATCAAGGTGAAAGAGTTGATTGATTCGGGGCAACTTGGCGAGGTGCGTTATATCAGCATCTCGAGGGTTAATCTGGGGCTGTATCAACAGGATGTGGATGTTGTTTGGGACTTGTCCGTGCACGATGTTTCGATCCTACTTTACTGGCTCGATGAATATCCGGTTCAAGCCCATTGTTTCGGCAGGTCCTGCTTGAGAAACGAAAAGTACGATGTCGCGTTTCTGGGATTCAGGTTTCCCTCGGGAACTTTAGCGCAATGTGAGGTAAGTTGGTTGGCGCCACAAAAGATGAGGCGGACGTGTGTAGTCGGCTCCGAAAAAATGGTCGTCTACGATGACATGGAACCAAGTGAAAAGATAAAAATTTACGAACGTGGAGTCACGTTGCGACCACCCAGTGATTTCGGAGAATTCCAGCTAACTTATCGTATGGGGGATGTGATCTCACCAAATTTGGCTAATGTTGAGCCGCTCGCTGCTGAAATCGATCACTTCATTCAATGCATCGAAAGCGGTAAACCGCCGATTACGGACGGCGTGTTCGGCAGTAAGGTGGTGGGTGCGATCGAAATGGCAGTGGCTGAGCGGCACTGGTATGAGGAGGTGACCGTGTGACTACGAGACCCACTAATGCTTTTGGAGTCTTTCCCGAGCCAGGAACTGTTATCGCCGGTGAGTTAAGGAGAGTTCCGTTCGTTGACTTGAGAGCGCAGTACCGGTCAATTCGGGAGGAAATCGATGAAGCTGTGCTGAAAGTTCTTGAGTCCGGTCAGTTTGTGGCGGGAGAATGGGTTGAACGATTTGAGGAAGAGTTCTCGCGTTCCGTGGGTGCCTGTTACGCAGTCGGCGTGGGTTCTGGTACGGCTGCGCTGGAGTTAGCGCTCCGAGTTGCAAATGTCCGGCCTGGCGATGAAGTTATCGTACCGGCTAACAGCTTCTTCGCAACAGCCGAGGCCGTGAGTAATGTCGGCGCTATCCCGATATTTGCTGACGTGGATGCCTCCACCCTCCATCTTGATGTTTCTAGCGTGCGGAGTGTGATTTCAGCCAAAACTCGTGCAATCGTGCCGGTGCACCTCTATGGCAGAGCTATGGACTTAGAGGCCTTGCAGGCGCTGGCCAACTCGCGCGAACTTGTCATTATCGAGGACGCAGCGCAAGCCTATGGAACCAATATACGCGGTGTCCCGATCGGCGCCTCAGGCAGGTTGACTTGCTTCAGCTTTTATCCCGGCAAGAATTTGGGTGCTTATGGTGACGCCGGAGCTGTTACTAGCAACGATTCTATTCAGGCGGAGCGTCTTAGACTGCTGAGGAATCACGGCAGTCCGAGGAAATATGAGCACAGTATAGTAGGGACAAATTCTCGTTTGGATGCTATTCAAGCAGCCATTCTGTCAGTAAAGCTTCGCCACATTTCCGCATGGAATGCAAAGCGTGTGTGCCACGCCAAAACCTACGCGAAAGTTTTGGAGGGTTCATTAATTCGGATCCCGGAGATCCCAGTGAATGGCGAGCACAATTTCCACTTGTTTGTCGTACGGTCTAACGAAAGAAACGCCTTGATGGATTTTTTGCGGCACCGCGGAATAGAAACGGGTATCCACTACCCGGTACCGTTGCATCTTACCGAAGCATATCAAGCGCTCGGATTTCCCGGAAAAGGGACGTTGCCAGTAGCTGAGCTACTCGCGACCGAAATCCTTTCGTTACCCATGTACCCGGAACTTGGGGATGACGAATTGGATTATGTGAGAACGGCATTATGTGAGTTTTCGGATGCCGGAGATAAGCGCAAGAAAATGGTGCGCGCATTCTGATGGCCGCACTTAGCCATTTGTCTTTGAGCGCATTCCCGGAGGGACCGCGCACCAAGCCGCCGTTAATCACGGTCGTGGTGCCGACCTTGAATGAAGCTTGGTGTATCAAGCAGACGATTGCCTCAATTCTGGGCCAGCATACTGAAGGATTCGAATTGGAGATCCTCATCATCGACGGTGGTTCAACCGATGACACAAGAAAGATCGTATCTGACATAGCAGCCGAAAATAAGCAAGTTCGATTGCTGACAAATGAAAAAAAGAGCACCCCCAGCGCTCTTAATATCGGTTTACGTGAAGCGAAGGGAGAGTACTTCTGCACCTTCGGAGCGCATACGCATTATGCTAAGAACTACATCACAATCTGCCTCCGAGAACTTATCGGACGCGGGGCCGTAGCTTGCGGTGGACGGGTAGTCACTCGCCCTGCAAACCATAGTCTGCAGGCGCGCTTGGTGGCATGGGCGTTAGCTCATCCGTTTGGTTCATCGACAAGATCGTTTCGCACGCAACGTGAGGGGTTCGGCGACATTGTGAACTACCCCGTCATCGTTAAGCAAGCTCTTATTGATGCCGGCGGATACGATGAGGCCCTCGTCCGAAATGAAGACAACGACATGAGTCAGAAACTTCGTGCGGCCGGGCATAAGCTGTTCTGTACTTGGAAAACCGAGTGTGAATACTTCCCCGTCGCCAGCTTAAAGTCCTTGTGCCGTTATGGATTCCGCAATGGCTTCTGGAACGCCGTGTCGTTTAAAGGAAATCCAGCTTCGATGACGGTTCGGTACTTCATACCCTTGGTGTTTGTGGCTACATTGATTTCTCTGGTGTCACTCTCGGTTGGGAGCAGCATGGCAGGGTCGAGTCACAAAATGATATTTGTGGCATCAACGACCTTTCTCGTATTTGTCTACTTGGCGTTCGCATCTCTTGCCGCATTCCACTTAGCAGCGCGATACAGATCCGTAGATCCATTGCTACTCCCGTTGGTTTTCTTTACATTCCATTGTGCATACGGCACCGGGACACTATACGGTTTTCTAAGCAACGCGAAGCCGGCTTCGGTTCGTTAAGCATGAGCCGCACGAGTCCTGTCACCCTCAGGATAATTCCGTGGAAGGTACAAATCTGACAGTGGATGCACAAGTAATAACGACTGCACAGGGCGTTCAAGATCCGCTGGCAACGACGAGCCGTGGCAAATTTGCCGTCGACTTGCTCAAGCTCACATCTGGTACGATCTTAGCCCAAACAGTAAGTATTCTGGCTGCTCCTCTCATCGCGCGACTCTTCGACCCTCAAGCATTCGGTAGCGCATCCTTGTTCACCTCCATTGCCAGTGTCATGGGCATCGTCGTGTGTCTGAGATACGATCGCGCCATTATCTTGCCGGCACAAGATAAGGAGGCGTTCGACTTGTTTGGTGTAAGCATATTCGCTGCTTTACTGGTTTCAACAATGGCGATAGTCATGGTGACCGCTGGGAAGACTGTACTCTTCGTAAGGCTTAAGTCGCCTGATTTGCAAGCATACCTCTGGCTCGTTCCTCTCAATGTATTTTTCCTTGGGGTACTGTCAGCCCTGAATAGTTGGAAGACACGAAAGCGGGGTTTCACAGCGATTACGATCGCTCAAGTTTTGAGTTCGGCGTGTTATATATGCTTTTCAATTATTGCGGGCGTTACCGGCCATACGAACGGCGGGTATTTGATTTTGGGTGCATTCTTCGGTTCGGTGATTTCGGTGCTTACGCTGGTAGTGCCCACGGCGGGCGAGGGTTGGTTTGCCCTTTTGAGAACGATCAACCCGAAGCACATGCTCAAAGCCGTGCATCGGTACAAGAGATTTCCGAAATACAGTGCCGGAGCCGGCATTCTTTACTCTATCTCCTGGGAGCTTCCTGTATTGTTTCTTTCTGCATTCTTCTCCCCTGCGGTGGTTGGACAGTATGCGCTGGGGAACCGGATCGTGCGTCTGCCAATGAGTTTCCTGGGGCTCAACATTTCCAGAGTGTTTTCCCAACGTGCAGCACAGGCGAAACATGACGGCACACTCGCCCCTTTTGTGGACAAGACTTTTCACTCGCTAGTGAGTTTCGGGATGTTCCCCTTTCTGTTATTGGTACTGATCGGGCGGCCTCTTTTCTCAGTAGTGTTTGGAGGGCGGTGGGCAGAAGCCGGCACTTACACCGAGATTCTAAGCGCATGGGCATTTTTCTGGTTTCTCTCGGCTACCCTAAGCTCTGCGTTGGATGTTCTTGAGGAACAAGCATTCGAACTGCGAATGAATGTCCTGATCCTGATTACGCGTTTGGTTTCTCTCTTGATCGGAGGACTTGCCGGTAGCCCACGAATCTCTTTAGTACTTTTTTCCGCTTCGGGGGTGACGGTATATGGGTATTATTGTTTTGCCATAGTAAACAAGTGCGGCTTACCGGCCTCGAGAGTAATTCAAGTGCTACTGCGAGAGTTTCTTAAGTGTATTCCATTCGGAATAGTCATTATTCTAACCCGATATGTTGCCACATCTTCCGTTGTTTCACTTGCAGTGTCCACAATCATGCTGCTGACGTATTATTTTAGCGTGATTCGCGATAACGCCGAGATACGTCAAATGCTTTATGCTCTCACTCATAGATATGCATTCTTTCAGACGAGCAGATCTTATTGATTTCGCAGATGTTGGTGGTAACTGCGATAGCGCTTGAAAAACACTGGAGATTGGCTGTCCCGGCCAAACTAACTGCATGAAGATAGTGACCGTTGTGGGAGCGCGCCCTCAGTTTGTGAAAGCCTCTGTGGTTTCTCGAGCATTGCAGGTTTTGCCGGAAGTAACCGAGGTCGTCATTCATACAGGGCAGCACTATGATTCGAACATGTCCGGGATCTTTTTCGAGGAACTCGGAATCGCGGAACCTTGTTACAACCTTGCGATCGGATCAGCTTCCCACGGAGCGCAAACCGGCCGCATGCTGGAGGCGATCGAAAGGGTGTTGCTCGATGAGGTTCCCGATCTGGTCCTGGTTTATGGCGATACAAATTCCACATTGGCCGGCGCGCTGGCTGCTGCAAAGATGAATATTCAGGTGGCTCACGTAGAGGCTGGCTTGCGATCGTTCGATTCCAGCATGCCTGAAGAGATTAATCGGGTCTTGACTGACCACCTCTCAAAATTATTGTTCGCGCCGACCTGGTGGGCAGTGCGCAACCTGCAGAATGAGGGTATTAATGGCACTCGCGTACAAATGCTTGGAGACGTGATGCACGACGCGCTCCGATTCTACAGCTCGAAGACAGAAGTTCGCGCGAGCTCCCTATTGAAAGAACTCGGGCTTACGAGCAAGCAGTATATGCTCTCAACCTTGCACCGGGCCGAAAATACGGACGACCCACAGCGTCTACGTAATATCTTCCGAGCGCTCGCTCAAGTATCTCCAACATTACGTGTTGTGTTCCCCATGCACCCAAGAACCCGCAAGGCCCTAGCTAATGCCGGAATGCTTGAGGAAATCCTGCTTTCGGTGGAGGCCGTGCCTCCGGTCAGCTATGTGGAAATGATGGCACTAGAGAAGAACGCACGGCTGATCGCAACAGATTCCGGCGGAGTGCAAAAGGAGGCTTTCCTGCACGGCGTCCCCTGCGTCACTCTGCGCGAGCGTACGGAATGGACCGAGCTGGTGGATTGTGGTTGGAATCGTCTGGCTAATCCCAGCGATATTGATGCGGTGATTGGGGCCGTTCGCGAATCGCTTGAACATACTCCTCTGCCCGTGAAAAACCCATACGGTGACGGCCACGCCGGAGACCGGATTGCCCGCACAATAGTTGGGTTCCCAGTGTTCCAAGATCCCTCGAAATGCGCTATTCATGCAGATCTGTGAACTGCTTTCTCTGAGGGGATGATTCTCGGCTATTACGTTCAGCAAAAAAGGGTGAAGATATCCGCGTTATGCGCCATTCGTTAGTTTTCGATCAGTACAATACTCGGCTCGAAGAGAACTGCGCAGATAAGAAAGTTTCCGCAGGCAAATTGCGGGTTGTGATGGTCACCAGCGGTTTTCCAAGCGTTCAAAACCCCACGCTTGGTGTCTTTAACTTCCGTGCAGCCCGTACATTGTCCGAGGTGTGCCAGATTAGGGCAATTCACTTACGGACCTGGCTTCCGGGCAGGCCCAGCATCACGTCTTCCGAATGGAAAGGCGTGTCCAGGATAACCGTGACAGTTCCTCAAATTCCGGCGCTTGATGAGGTTAACCTTGCCGTATACGGACTCTTAGGGTGGAGATATCTTTCTGCAGTTTTTAAAAACTGTGATCTTGTTCACTCTGTAGGGATCGACTTCGCCTCCGTATTGGCGAGCCGATGGGCCAACCGGGCGAGAGTCCACCATGTGGCGCAAATCGTTGGCTCTGACCTTAACTGTCAGCGTTCCCGCGCAAAATTGTTGATTACGTCCATAAAGCACACCCATGCTGTGGCTTGTAATAGCTCAGCTTTGCGAACGGCGTTTCTGCGTATTTATCCGGAAGCACGAAATGTTTGGAAGGTGTGGCGCGGGGTTGATCTGCAAAAATTTCATCCTGATGGGTCAGCCGCCGGTCCATTCGCGGACCGTTCCCCCACGAGATTTCTGTACTTGGGCGGTTTCCCTAACAGTCCCAAACTACCACACGGCAAGAACACGAAGGGCGGTGAAACTCTATTAGATGCATGGAAAAGGGCCGGAAACGCCCTCTCCGATTCTTCGCTCCTCATTGCCAACTTACCATCCGGGGATCGTCAGGTCGAGAAATGGCGAGCCAGCCTGCCCTTTCCAAGGCAAGTAGAACTGATGGGGCCGCTTCATCCTGACGCCGTACCCGGCTATCTCCGCGCGTGTGACGCTGTGTTAGTCCCGAGTCTTCAAGAAGGTCTCCCGAACGTGGCTTTGGAGGCATGCGCCTGCGGGAGAGCTGTTTTCGGCACAACCGCGGGCGGCCTACCTGAAATCATTGAACACGGCCACACCGGCCTGATTCTGCCGCCGGGTGATGTGGAAGCGTTGAAGAACGCGCTGGTTGCGTACGCTCGACAACCCAGCGATTTGCGGGCTATGGGCCAAAGAGCTCGAAGCCGCATGGAGACATACTTTGACGCCAAAAATTACGCTGCGCAAATGCTCGAAATCTATCAACAAGCGTTAAGAGAACCGCTCGGTCAAGTGGGGACATAGAATGTGCGGTATTGCTGGAATTTTTCGCACTGACAACACCGGAGTTGACCAATCGCGCGTGGCCTGCATGTGCGATTCTATGACCTATCGCGGTCCCGATGCTTTCGGACTGTCTAATGGACCAGGCTACGCACTCGGTCATAGGAGACTCTCGATCATCGATCTTTCCGACGCCGGCAAACAGCCAATGAGCAATGAGGACGGATTGATCGAGATAGTGCTTAACGGCGAAATCTACAATTTCGCCGAGTTGCGCGAGGAATTAGTGCAGAACGGGCATCGGTTTTGCTCCCATACTGACACGGAAGTATTGCTGCACGGATACGAGCAGTGGGGAATACGACGGTTGCTGGCCCGAATTCGCGGCATGTATGCGTTCGCCATTGTGGACCGCAATCGGCATGAACTTCATTTGGCACGCGATCCTCTAGGCAAGAAGCCTCTGTTTTTTAGTTTTGCTGGAGACGAACTGGTGTTCGCATCCTCGGCCCGAGCTCTGGCCCTGGCGTTACCCGCGGTTCCGGAAATTGACCCATTGGCTGTTGATTCTCTCTTGAAGTACTTGTATATCCCCGGCCCGGGTACCATTTTTCGAGGGATTGCAAAACTTCCCCCAGGACATGGGTTGAGCTTGGACAAGGATGGCAAACTGTCTCAGTTTGTCCATTGGGCGCCTGATTTCCTGCATCCACAAGAAAATATCAGCGATCAGGAGTGGCTGGACAGAACCGAAGAGGCGCTTCTGAGTGCGGTTCGTCGCCGGCTTGTGGCAGACGTACCTTTGGGAATTCTTCTTTCTGGAGGAGTTGACTCAGGCCTGGTTGCAGTCATGGCCAGTCGCTTGGCGGGCAAAGTACGCTGCTTTTCGGTGGCCACTCAGGACAAGGCTTTAGACGAAAGCCCATTTGCCCGTCTGGTCGCCGAGAGCTGGGGGCTTGATCTCGAAGTACTTTCGGTGGATGGGAATTGCCGCAGCAGACTGATTCCTATGATTATGGCCATGGGAGAACCCTTGGCCGACGCTTCCTTGATCAATACCTTTGCAATTGCTGGGAAAGCGCGAGAGTTTGTGACGGTCGTGCTCACTGGTGATGGCGGAGATGAGGGATTTGGTGGGTACAGCCAATTTTTTGCCTACCATGTCGCCAGCTACGTGGGAAGGTGCTTTCCTGGTTATATGGCCGCCGTGCTCCGTAAAGCAGGCGATCTTCTGCACAACACGAGTGGCAACTTACATCGCGCTGGGACTATCTTTCGCCTGTCGTCTGCTCCAGTAGAGGATACGCTATTTATCGACGATTACCTCGCAGCTTCTGTGCGCTCATCGTTGTACACCGAGAGTTTCCGCCAAGCTCTCGCATCTACTGACGCTCGCCAACATTACCTCAACGCGCTGCCTCCAAATGGGCAGGTGCGGGCAGTTGATCGAGTTATGCAAGCACGTCTCCTGACTGTGTTGCCGGATGATTATCTCGCCAAGGTTGATAACGGAACCATGGGCTTCAGCATGGAAGCGCGCTGTCCTTTTCTCGACATTGACCTCCTCGAGTTAGCGATGCGCATTCCAGCGCGCGTGCGTTTTCGACGAGGCGAGCCTAAGTCAGTTTTGCGCCGCCTTGCGCGAAGATACCTTCCCAATCAGTGTGTCGATCGTCCTAAGCAAGGCTTTGTTGCCCCCGTCGGAAGATGGTTGCGGCACGATTGGAGCGATCTAGTGGATGAAATAATATTGGGCCCCCAAGTCGAACGTAGGGGCTGGTTTCGCCGTGAAGCACTGCAGCAGATCATTCGGGAGCATAGACGTGGAGTTGATCACGCTTACCTGCTTTGGGCGCTTCTCGTTCTAGAACTCTGGCTCCGGGTCACCGAAGGGCAACCCGTAACAGGATCGAGCGCACTCGAAGAATACCGCCAGCCAGTTCTTTCCTAGATCGCGATTCAGATACGTTACACTCGAAGCTCCGGCACGAGTGCGGTGCGGTTTTGAAAATGCTCTCGACGCGAACATACACATTTCCTTCCCTGCAACGCATTGGCACACAAGGCGTTCTGCTCGCGATAACTATCGCTGCCGCTGGGTTGATTGGGCTGAGTACCAGCCAGGAACATTGGTTCCTACTTGCAGCTCTTGCCTTAGTGGCTCTGGTTGTCCTCCGGCCTGTTTATGTGGCCTTAGGCATTTTTGCATTCTTGGTTCCGTTCGATTCGATTACCGTGGTCGGCCAGGGAGCTTCAGGTACCTCGATTTCGTGGTATATCGGTGCCGCCGCTGCGCCCATTCTTCTTCTTATCGGACTCGCTGCGGGACGTCTGCGGAGTCCATCGTCAGCGTCTCGCTTGTGGATACTCTTTTTGGCTTGGAGTGCAATAACAACGTTTTGGGCAATAGAGCCAAATGACTCACTCTTGAGGCTTCCTACAGCATTAGCCTTTCTGATCTTCTATTTTGTGTCGGCGAGCTTTCGCATAAAGAAAAAGGAATTTGAGGCGATCGTAGCCATGACAATCCTAGGGGGCGTTGCAGCCGCTGGTCTTATCTTGTACCAATTTCACCAGGGTATATTCTATGAAGGGTCTGGGCAAACCTTGCGAGGGTCGCTGAGTTGGGGGGATCGGGAGACAAACCCAAATACGATCGTGGCTAGCTTATTACCAGCCACGTCCTTCTGTATCAGCTGGCTTTTCAGGGTACGCGGCTGGCTTGGCAGGGTTTTTGTAGCAGCTCTGATCACGGCCACTGTATCCGCCATCATGGTCACCATGTCGCGTGGAGGTCTGGTGGCATTGTTTGCGGTAATTGCCGTTTATTGTTACAGATCAGGTGTGAACTGGCGGCTTATCGCAATCATAGTCGTTTTGGCAGTTTCACTAAGTTTTATGCCCAGTCTCTTCTTCATGCGCCTAGAAGAGGCTTACAGCACGGGAGGTTCGGGGAGATTGTATATCTGGGCCGCCGGCCTTGTAGCGCTTCGGCATTACGGACTGATAGGCGCTGGTCTTAACAACTTTCAGGCAGCCTACACACAATACGCAGGTTATGCATCGCATTTCATGGGTTTTGGCAGGGATCCTCATAACGTTTTCTTAAGTATTGCAGTTGAGTCCGGGATTTTAGGAATAGTCCTTTTTCTTGGCGCGATCCGCCGTCAGTTGCGCGAGGTAACTGAAGTTTGCGCACTTAGCCCAATGCCCAATCACTCAATCATTGCCTGTGAGGCCGCCTGTTGGGGGTTGCTCACAGGAGGACTCTTTTCAAACGTCCTTTGGTCGAAGGCGTTTTGGTTTTCGTGGGTGGTCCTTGTGTTTGCCACCCAACTGGGCAAGACCTCGAACAATCCAACGGATTTGGAAATAATGTCCCAGAAAAGGTACTCGAGGTGACTTGGTTTTATCCGTGGTTCATCACCTGTGGACCTGGGCAATCTCGTTTCACTGCACCAATG
>Ga0070732_10000453_pt1 | contig 26341 bp, 19 predicted proteins | sample Coa_R1_5_FD_66449 | JGI IMG/M metagenome (GOLD analysis project Ga0070732, IMG submission 66449) | Surface soil microbial communities from Centralia Pennsylvania, which are recovering from an underground coalmine fire - Coalmine... | ecosystem: Environmental > Terrestrial > Soil > Unclassified ... | reverse complement strand
CACAGGAAAAGAGAAGGGATATCTCACGTATGACCAGGTCAATGACCTCATACCGCATGACGTGCACAGTCCCGAAGACCTCGACGATCTGCTGACTACAATTGGAACGCAAGGCATCGATGTTCTCGAAGGCCCCAAGTTGCCTTCCGCGGGACTCGATAAGAAGGGCTTCGAAGAACTGGAAGAAGGGGAGGACGTCGAACTCGACCTCACCCCCGGCGCGCTCGAAAAAACCAACGATCCCGTCCGCATGTACCTGCGCGAGATGGGAACTGTTCCGCTGCTCACGCGCGAAGGTGAAGTGGAAATCGCCAAGCGCATCGAGCGCGGACAAATTCGCGTGCTCAAGGCGCTTTCGCGTTCACCCATCGTGATCCGCGAGCTGCTGACCCTGGGCGAAGACCTCAAGAAAAACGTCCGCTCGATCAAGGAAGTGGTCACCTTCGACGAAGAAGAGATCACCGACGAGATCCTGCAGAACCGCCTCAACGAGTTCACCGGCAAGATCGACGACATGGCCAAGCTGTACAAAAAGGCCGGGGTGCTCGAGGAGAAGTTCAAGGAAGTTTCACAGAAGAAGAATCCGCGCGATCATCGCCGTACCCGGCGCAAGCTGGCGCGCGCGATTGTCGCTACTTCGATCGCGGTTCGCAAGCTCGGATTCACTAACGCCGAGCGCAAGCGGCTGATCGAGCGGCTCAACAAGACCGTCGACGGTATGCGCTCGCTCGACCGTCAGGCGACGAACCTCGAGCGCAAGTCGGAAGCCACCCGCAGCGAAGAGCAGAAGAAGGAATATCGCCGGCAGTCGCGCGCGATTCGCGGCGAAGTCGAAAAGCTGGAACTCGAAACCGGAGTGTCGTTCCCGGAACTCAAGCGCACGCAGCGCGAGATCATACAGGGCGACATGGACGCGGAGCAGGCCAAGCGTGAGCTGATCGAGGCCAACCTGCGACTCGTCGTTTCGATCGCCAAAAAATACACGAACCGTGGACTGCAGTTCCTCGACCTGATTCAGGAAGGCAACATCGGACTGATGAAGGCCGTCGACAAATTCGAATACCGCCGTGGCTACAAGTTTTCGACGTACGCCACGTGGTGGATTCGGCAGGCCATTACCCGCGCGATTGCCGACCAGGCGCGTACGATCCGCATCCCGGTACACATGATCGAAACGATCAACAAGCTGATCCGCACCTCGCGGCAGCTGGTGCAGGAACTGGGACGCGAGCCTACGTCGGAAGAGATCGCCAAGCGCATGGATATTCCAGTCGCGAAAGTGCGCAAGGTGCTCAAGATCGCACAGGAACCAATCTCGCTCGAAACTCCGATCGGCGAAGAGGAAGACTCGCATTTGGGCGACTTCATCGAAGACCGCGCGGTGGTTTCACCGGCGGAAGCGGTGATCAACGTGAACCTGAAGGACCAGACCGGACAGGTCCTGCGGACGCTGACCCCGCGCGAAGAGAAAGTCATCAAGATGCGCTTCGGCCTCGAAGACGGTTCAGAACACACGCTGGAAGAGGTCGGACAGAGCTTCGCGGTCACCCGCGAACGCATCCGCCAGATCGAAGCCAAGGCACTGCGGAAGTTGCGCCATCCATCGCGCTCGCGAAAGCTGCGCGCGTTCATGGATGGAGTACGGGACTAACACTGCTCCTGTGGCGACGGCCGCCTTCGGCCGTCCGGTTTTCACCACAGAGGCACGGAGCCACTGAAACGAATGGAAGACAATGAAAGGCACGGCTTCGGCCGTGCCTTTTCTTCGCGTGTGAGAATCAAAGCGTTGTCATTCCGAGCGCGGTTTTATCGCGCGAGGAATCTGCTTCCCGCTTGCGCCGTGCCGGACTAGAATTGAAGGTGCAGGCGGCGGTTAGTACTCATTTCAAGCCCCGAGTGACCCTCGGGGCTTTCTGATTCTCCCCGATGGATAAGGAATGGATCATCGATGACTTCGCGATTCGCTCTTTTCGCGATCGGGCGGATGAGGATTACATCTCGGCGCGTATGGCATACCGGGCTGCCCTTGCAGTTCCGTCTCTTTGGTCGAGCCTTCAGGCGATAGAAAAATACCTCAAATGCATCCTCTTGCTCAACAGAATCTCCTGCAAAGATGCGGGCCACAACCTGCGCATCGCGCTAGATGCAATCAATGCATCAGGCAGAGTCAAGCTCGACCTCTGCGGTCGAACAGCCGATTTGATCAACCATCTCGACGGTTTCGGATCATTCCGTTACCTCGAGATCTCGAATGTTGCGTTTGGCTCGAATCTGATTGCGCCCGATAGGGCAGTGTGGGAGCTTCGGCGATTCTGCTGCAAGGACAGAGAACCAATAAGACTCAAGTTAGAGCAGGGGATCGCTCCGCCAAAGTTCCGAATCGAAGGTGGGTACCTAGAGGCGATTCTTGACAACACGCAAAATCCCGCGAGAGAGCCATTACTTTGGCGGAATGTGTTCTTCGGCAAAAGACAACGTCGCAGAGTGCGCAGGAACGACTGGATGAAGGCAGAAAATGCCCCACTGTATTTGCATCCAGAATTAATCGACGAGATTTTGAAATACGTCCACCTCCCCAAGGAGCTTGTGAAGGCATACCGCGCACTTGCAGGGGAACAAAAGAAGCCGTGAGGGGCGGTCGGGCCCGAATTGCAGGGCTCCTGGTTTGTCAGGAGCCCATGCTTAGTCACAAGTGTGAATGCGCGACATCCGTAACAAGTAGAAGCAGCGCCGTTTTCGGACAAGGAGAACAAGGTGAGAATGCAAAGGCCGGAGATGTCGACGCGGATCTTCTGGCGTTACATCAATCTTCAGAACGCCGTTGGAATAATATCGGCCGTGATCGTGGCAGCAGGTGCGACACTGGCTGCAGAAAGCAAGCCCGACAAAAAAACTGATTTAGGGCCCAACGTCCTGATCTTCGATCCCACAATGTCGCGGGCGGCCATACAGCAGCAGATCGACAAGATCTACGCCGTCGAGCGAAGAAACGAATTCGGCCCCGAGCGCTATGCTTTGCTCTTCCTCCCGGGCGAATACCACGTAGACGTGCCGGTGGGTTTCTATACGGAAGTTCTGGGGCTGGGCTCATCGCCGGATGCGGTTCACATCAGCGGCAACGTGCATGCGGACGCAAGCCATGACAACAACAATGCGACCACCACATTCTGGAGGGCTGCTGAAGGATTCTCCGTCACGCCGACGGGTGGAACGATGCAGTGGGCCGTTTCTCAAGCCGTGCCGTTCCGGCGTATGCATGTGCGGGGAAATCTGGTTCTCCACCAGCATGGGGGGTGGGCCAGCGGCGGATGGATGTCAGACACTCTTGTCGACGGCAACGTCGATTCCGGATCTCAACAGCAATGGATTTCCCGCAACAGCGAGTGGGGAAGCTGGTCCGGTTCGAACTGGAACATGGTTTTTGTTGGGGTTCCCCATCCCCCGAAGGGGAAATGGCCAACGCCGCCGTTCACGAAAATCCGGGAGACGCCAGTCGTGCGGGAGAAACCGTTCCTGCAAGTGGATGGAAAGGGGAAATGGAGTGTCTGCGTTCCGGCGCTCCGTAGAAACAGCGCAGGCATCACTTGGCACGGTGGGACCACGCCGTGCCGATCCATTCCACTCGAGCAGTTCTATATCGCGCGGCCCGGCACCGACTCCGCGGCCAGCATCAACGAGCAATTGGCAGCAGGCAAGCATCTGCTGTTCACACCCGGAATCTACGACCTGAATGAACCCATTCGAGTCATGCGACCCGACACGGTGGTATTGGGTTTGGGATTCTCTACGCTCCGGCCGATTCATGGCACGGCCGCCATGACCACCGCAGATGCGGACGGAATTGAAATCGCTGGACTGCTTTTTGATGCCGGCCCGGAAAGTTCACCCGTGTTGTTGGATGTCGGACCGGGACCAGGCAAAGCGCGCCACGCGCAGAATCCAATTGCTTTGCACGACATGTTTTTTCGCGTCGGAGGAGCCGGAGTAGGCCGCGCGCAGACCAACCTGCGGATCAACAGCAGCGACGTCATTGTCGACCATACTTGGATATGGCGTGCCGACCATGAGGAAGGTGTGGGCTGGACCAGCAACACCAGCTCGAATGGACTGGTTGTGAACGGAGATGATGTGACGGTGTACGGCTTGTTTGTCGAGCACCACCAGCAGTTCCAGGTAGTTTGGAATGGTAACGGCGGCCGGACTTATTTCTATCAATCTGAAATTCCGTACGATCCCCCCGACCAGCCGAGTTACTCCAGCGCCCCGGGAACGAATGGATGGGCTTCTTACAAAGTCGCGGACTCTGTCACCAGCCACGAAGCGTGGGGATTGGGCATCTACAGTGTCTTTATCGAGCCGCAGGTCGTGCTCAGCAGAGCGATAGAAGTTCCACGGAAACCCGGAATCCGATTCCACCACATGATCACAGTTGCCTTGGGCAATCACGGTGAAATATCCAACGTGATTGACGATAAGGGAGGCCCGACTGCGATACAGCCGCGCGTAACACCGAAAGTGGCGGAGTTCCCCTGATCGAAGGCGCTGGGTGCCCCGTCCTTGCGCGTTTTGTGCGCAAGGGTGCGATTCCACGGACCCGTTCCCTTAAGATTTTCTTCCTCATCGCGGAACACAGCGGTTGAACGCGGGATCTTTCGGAGAGGTTATCGACACCTGACAAGAGGGCCCTTCCCTGGTTGGGAGAGTTCGGCGGTGGCTCAGACGTCCCTCCGGGACTCGCGTATTTGTTCCACTTCACCCGGCACTCCCGTGCGGGGCTTTCACATCCCGCCGCTGCGCGGCTGGAGTTTTGGTGGTGCTTGCTCCACCGCTTGCGTTCCATGGTAGTTCGCAGTTCTCACGCACAAACTGAAGCCCGGGTTTCATCTCGATCCGACTAACGCGGCCCTTAAAGGGCCGCTCTTCCACGTTATCGCCATCGGCTGCCCGCTCCCATATAGCAACGCAACTCCTGTGATTACAAATCATCCGGATATCGACCGATCGTCTCAACTCCCAGAGGATTTTGCCGATGAAATGACAGAGGCCTTGTCTCTGCTATGTCCAACGTTGACCAATACGCCGCCTCCGTCGTTGAGGAGTACCACGTCGCCGCCGATACCGAGTCGCCATCGCATCGGGCAGCCGACGAACTGGTCCCGCTGATCAAGCAGTGGGGCAAGCAATATCTGCAGGGCATTACGCTCTCGGGGGCCTACGCGAAGAACACCGCGGTCTCGCTCTGTTCGGACGTGGATGTGCTGATCGTGCTCAAGCCGGTACCGGGCAAGGAGATGAAGAACACTTTCTGGAGCCTATTCGAGTTTCTCTCGGACCACGATGTGCCGGTGCAAAGGCGGATAGTTTCGATGCAGGTCAAAGCTCTTGGCTTGAAAGTGGACCTGATTCCGGCATGCCGCGAGCGAGGGAGCGGTTGCGTTCTCTTCAACAAGAAGACTGGCGGAGACGTTCACACCGACCTCACGCAGCTTGTGCATCTGGTGGGGAATTCGGGACGGCAGCAGGAGATCTGCGCCCTGAAAATCTGGCGCGAGCGCAATAAACTCGATTTCCCTTCGTTATACCTCGAGCTGACGGTCTTGAAAGCCCTCGAATCGCAGCCCTATGGCGCGTTAACGCACAACGTGGCTGCGGTGCTTCGCTACATTGGCAACCGCTTGGAGCAGGCTGAGGTGCGCGATCCAGCGAATGAGGACAACGTGGTCTCCAACGATCTATCGGCGAAGGAAAAGAAGGCCATCGCCAAAGCCGCGCGGGACGCGCTTTATGACGAGAACTGGAAGAAGATTCTGTGGTAGTCGTGCTCAGTGGGTGGTCGTTAGCCAGCTAATCTCGAATCCCACTTCCGGCAGACGCAATTAGTGCGCCGGCCATGGGGCATCCGGATCAAAACTCCGGCGAATTGCCAGCGAAATCTCTCGCATTCGGTTCCCGGAAAGAACACGCCGTTCTTGTGTCAGCAGCGCGCGTTTTGCGAGGACCTGCGGAAAGTGTCCCTTAACAAACGATGGGCCCGGAAGTCCGCTCTCACCGGCCGCAAGCTGTACCACAGTTGGGCCTTCTGGTCCGCTGCTGCTCATGGGCACGACCAAAACCGACTCGGTTCGCGGACTTAAGTTCCGCTGGTCGAGAGAAACGATCAGCACCCAATGACGTACCGGTGGATTGCCCAGGTTCGCCGTCCAGATTTCACCGCGACGGGGCATGGGGTTACCGATCAAAGTCGATGCCTTCCGAGGTTTGCGAGAGCGCTGTCTCTAGACGCTGCTCCTCGGCTGCTTCTGCGTCCGTCATGTTCGCAAAATACGCATCCGTGTCAGCGGCCAGGCGTTCACGATTCTCATAGATCAGCAGCTTCTCGATGGCGAGGTCGAGGGCCTCTGCCAGGTTCCGTGCCTCGCCCACTCGGGTCAGCTTGTCGAGGTACTCAAGCGTTCTCGGTGAAACGGTCGTTGAGATTTTCTGCCGGGTCAGACGTGGCGTTGTCGCCATCTTGTCCTCCACTTATAGGATATGTTATCTGACACTAAGGGGATTGTCGACAGATGCGTATGTGTAATATTTATCAATGGTTTACTCAGATCAAGCCCTGTTCATAAACTCAACAAGTGTTCCTGCGGGAACAATTTTCAACGTTTCAGACGCTCAGCTCGACTAGGGTTGCTCCGCCGCCACCTTCGTTCTGGGGGGCCTCTGTGACCGACGCGACGTGGGGATGCTGTTGCAGCATCTGGCGGAGGGCTTTGCGGAGGATGCCCATGCCGCTGCCATGGACTACGCGGACACGGGGCAGCCCGGCCAGGAAGGCGCGGTCAACGAACTTTTCAACCTCGCGGCTCGCGATGTCGACGGTCTGGCCGATGACGTTGATTTCCATCGGCATGTTGGCGCCCTCGCTCTCCAGTTGCACCGAGATGCCGCGGGATCGCGCCGCATTCAGTGGGGTCTCGGCTGCGCGCCCGCTCGCCAGAACTTCGGCGATGTCATCGCGGGCGATCTTCATTTTCATGGCGCCCATCTCGACTTCGAAGTGCGCGTCGTCTATCTTGCGGGCGATTCGGGCGGTACGCCCGGTGGATTTCAGCTTGACGGTGTCGCCCTCGAGCACGTGCTTGACGACCTGCGGCTGGGCGTGGGGATCGCCCTGGTCCGCGCCAGTAGAGTGCGCTACGACCGTCGAGTCGAACTGTTCGCCAAATTCGCGGCGCAGCTTGGCAATGCGGCGCTCGGCGTCTTTGGAAAGCTTTTGGGCTGCCGCGCGATCCTGGATGGCGTTGACCGCCTCGCGAGCGTGATACTCGAAATCGCGCAGAACGCTCTCGAGTTTCTTTTCCATCTCGCGCACTTTGGCCTGCTGGTCTTTGCGTCCTTCGGCCTCTAAGCGCTTTTTCTCCCGCTCCAATTCCTCTTCGCGCGTTTTCAGGCGCAGTCGTTCGCCTTCGGCGTTGCGCAGTTCGGCATGAAGCTTATCTAGGAATTGGCCAACGTCGCGGGCTTGCGTACCTAGACGCGACCGAGCGCTTTCGATGATGGACGGATTCAATCCCAACCGCTGCGCGATGTTGATGCCCGCTGATGCGCCGGGTACTCCGACTTTCAGTTCGTAGGTAGGCTGCAACGTGCGCTCGTCAAACCCAACGGAGGCGTTAAGCACGCCAGACGTGTTCGCCCCATAGACCTTCAGCGACGTGTGGTGCGTCGAGATGATGGTCATCGATCCAATGTGTCCGAAGTGGCTGGCGATGGCGACGGAGAGCGCAGCGCCTTCTTCGGGATCGGTGGCGGAGCCCAGTTCATCGAGCAACACCAGCGAATGCACCGTCGCGGTGCGCGAGATGAAATCGATGTTGGTGACGTGCGCGGAGAACGTGGAGAGATTCTGCTCGATGGACTGGTAGTCGCCGATATCGGCCAGCACTGCGTCGAAGACGGGAAGCTCGGCGCGATCCGCGGGAACGGGCAGGCCGGATTGAGCCATCAGAGCCAGGAGGCCGAGAGTCTTCAGGGTGACGGTTTTGCCGCCGGTATTTGGTCCGGTGATGATGAGCTGGCGTTGGGCGCATTCGAGTTCGACGCTGACTGGAACTACGAAGTGGCCCTTTGCTTTTAGATTGCGTTCGAGCAGTGGGTGGCGAGCGTTGTGGAGAAGGAGGCTCGCGGCTTCCGGGTTTTGGCTTCCGGCTTCTGCCAGAGGGCGGCTCGCTTCCGCTTCGCCCGACAGCCGAAGACGGCTGTCCCCACATGGTTCTTGCTGGCTGCTGCTTAGCTTCACTTCGACGCAGTTGTAGTCTTCGGCGAATCTGGCTTTGGCGAATTGCAGTTCCAGCTCGGACAGAGCTTCGACGGCAGCGAGGATTGGCTCGGCCTGCGCGCCGATTTGCTGTGTCATTTCGATGAGGATGCGGTGAATCTCCGCGAGTTCCTCTTCCAGCAGGCGCACGAGTTCGTTGTTCTGCTCGATCGTCTCCAGAGGCTCGACAAACACGGTTTGGCCGCTGGAACTGGCGCCATGGACCACGCCCTGCACGCGGCGCTTCTGCTCGACTTTGACGGGAATGACGAACCGTTCGCCGCGGATGGTGATGAGCTCGTCTTGCACCGTTCCGCCTTCGGCGAGGCGGCGGAGGTATCCCTGCAGCGACTGCTGAATGGCGCGGCGCTGCTTTTCGATCTCACGGCGGATGCGGGCGAGCTCCGGCGAGGCCTTGTCTTCGAGCGTTCCGTCGGGCTGGATTTTGTTACGGAAGGAACGACGGAATTCGCCGAAGTCGGCGATGCGGGCTGAGAGAGAACGGACTTCAGTCCAATCCGAGCGCATGGCCGCAGGCGGGTGCAGCGAGATTTCGCGCCATTCTGCCGCCCGATCGACGACCAGGATGATGTCACGAATCTCGATGGTCTCCAGGGCCACGCCAGCGATGCGCGCCTTCTCGACCGGCGAACTGATGTCGGTGAGGCCGGAAAAATCGAAACGCCCACCGACCCGGCGGAACTCGCGGACTTCGGTCGCCAGGGCCTTTTGTGTCTGGATCCACAGTGCATCGGTCGAAGGAGCCAGTGCTGCGACCCGGGCCTGGCCGAGCGGGGAGGAGCAGTATCCGCGCAGGATGCCGCGAAGGGAATCGAACTCGAGCACCCGCGCGGAGTTGTGGAGGAGTTCGTTCGGCACGGCACTTTTATGTTACAGCAGGCGCGGCGTGGGAGGGACTTTCGGCAATTGGAAGAGGGCGGCTCGCTTCGCATCGCCTGACAGCCGAAGACGTCTGTCTCGCATGAGCCTTGCTTCCTCCGGACAGCCGAGGCGGCTGTCGGCTACATGGCTCTTTTAGCCGGCGGCGCTTGCAGTTTGGGCGGCGACATCGGTGATTGCGGGCAGCTTGAGAACAAACAGTGCGCCACCCTCGGGCTTGTTGCGACAGGTGATCTGTCCGCCATGATCCTGAACGACGCCGTAGACGGCGCTCAGGCCAAGCCCAGTGCCTTTGCCCACTGGCTTCGTCGTGTAGAACGGGTCGAAGACGCGTTGTGGATCGCGAAGGCCCGGGCCAGTGTCAGAGAATTGGAGGACCACGTCTCCCTCCTGGCGTTGTGCGGAGATCTCGAGCATTCCGCCGCCAGATTCAGCCATCGCGTCCATCGCGTTTTCGATGATCTCGACGCAAGCCTGGAAGAGTTGGTTGGCATTGCCACGTACGGGAGGAAAATGCTGCCCGACGGAAACCTGCAACTTGACCTTGCTCGCCTGGCGCTTGGGTTCCATCAACTGTGCCGCGCGATTCAGGAGAAGGGCCAGATCGACCACAATTTTTTCGCCAGGCGCCTGCCGCGCGAAGCTGAGGAGATTGGCCACGAGGTCGCGGGTACGCCGCGCCTGATTCACGATCTTGCGCAGCAGAGCGCTTTGATCGTCGGTGAGTTTCTCTTTGGACCAGAGCTGTTCCGAGTAGCTCATGACGGCGGTTAGAGGATGGTCGATTTCATGGGCAGCGCCGGCAATCAGGTTACCGAGAGACGCGAGCTTTTCTTTCTGCACGAGCTGACTCTGGAGCTGAGTCTGGCTTTCGTAGGCACGGCGCGACTCCCGAAGCAGGGACATCAGCGTCTGGTCCTGCAGATACTGACGAAGGAATACGAAAGATCCCAGCAGCAACATGGCGCCAAGGACGGTAAAGATACGGAAGTTTCTCGAGATCGCGGGTGAGGGATCCATGAGGACTGTCCATAGCCCGAGCACAGGTAAGGACAGGATCGCCAGCATGGCGAGCTGCGGTAAGAGATTCTTCCAGCGGCTGTCCAGATGCAACTCGATCGATTTTAGTTCCCAATCGCGTGACGACATGGCGGCAGCGGCGATCCAAGCTACTGTCCCGACGAGAGGGACGTCGTAGAGACTGCCCGAGTAGTAGGTGCTATCAGCTGAGGCGCGGTCGAGAAGCTGCGAGTTGACACCATACAGCACAGAAGCGGCCAAAATGTGAAGGTAAAGACGTCGCCATCCACCGGAACTGGTCACAGCGCCGGGGATGAGAACACCGACCAGCAGGGCGTTCTCAACTGCGTAGAGCCCGTCATAGTAGACGTTGTATTTTCCGACGTTGAGCGCGACATACTGGTGCGGGAAAACGATGAACGCATAGAGAAAGATCCACCATCCGCACAACATGAGGAAATTCAGCAGGCTGAGCAGGATCTTTTCGCGCTTAGCTAGGCGATCTGGCCGCCAGGCAACGGCGGCGATCATCGGCACGGTGTGGAAGAAGAGGACGATGTCAAAAAGAAAAGGGTCGGGAATTGCCCGATGAAGAACGATTTCCCAAAGGGACCAGGCAAACTGATTGGCGGTCCACAGCAGGAATGCGAGCACCATGAGCGCCCAGAAGCTGCGCTCCGGGCGCGGGCGTGCCAGGGCATTGCCGGCACAGACTCCGAGTGCGACGAGCATAACGGCCAAGCCGGTAAGATCGGCAAACGCGGTGAGAGCGGGACTGGGTCCATGAGACTTGAAGCACACGGCACCAAAGGCCAGAGTGATTCCGGCCGCTGCGATGAACCAGCGGTGCTGACGAACAAGACCCATTGTGCTCATTTTATGGGAGTTGAATACGGAAACCGAGGATCGATGGGAATAAAGGTGGTTACTTTGGTCATCGGTGAGGTGCGGGCGCTCCTCAGGGGCTGGAGCCCGCGTCGTTTTGCTCTCGGACGGCGCGGCTAAAAGCCACGCCCTTTCAAAGACAGGTTGACGGTATCCAGGCGCCACTTCCCAGTTCTCGGTTCTAGCTCTTAACCGGGCCTTTTAGGCCTAGACCGCCGGGCTCAGGAGCGCAACTCCTTTGTCCGAGAAAGCGGCGGGAATGGACTAGAATCGAGGAAGGGAGGGGGCGAATCCTCCCTTAGGGTGATCTGCCATGGCCTTTCCTGTTACGCGTCTTCGCCGCTTACGCCGCAGTGCCGAACTGCGAAACATGGTCGTTGAGACCCGACTCACTCCGGAAGCCTTCGTCTATCCCATGTTCGTATGCCCGGGGGAAGGGGTGCGCAAGGAAGTACGGTCGATGCCAGGGGTGTTCAATCTGTCGGTGGATGAGGCCGTGAAAGAGGCGCGAGAGGTGCACTCTTTGGGCGTACCTTCCGTCATTTTGTTTGGACTGCCAGATAAGAAAGATGAAGTGGCGACGGGTGCATGGGCGGACAACGGGATCGTGCAGCAGGCTACGCGGGCAATCAAGCGCGAAGTGCCTGCCCTGGTTTTGATGGGTGACGTGTGCCTTTGCGAGTACATGTCGCACGGACATTGCGGGATTGTGAAGGCTGCGCCACGGTCGCTGGGGGCAGCGGCGAGAGACGCGATGAACAAGGTTCGCGCCGTTGCGGTGCGAGACCGCGAGGAAAAAGAGGAGGCGATGGAAGAGTTTGCATCCATTGTCGCCGACCGGGCTCTGGGCGAGTATGAAATCGTGAACGATGCGTCGCTGGAGCTGCTGGCGCGGACCTCGGTTTCACTGGCGAAGGCTGGCATCGACATCATCGCTCCCTCTGACATGATGGATGGGCGAGTGGCGGCGATCCGGAGCGCGCTCGATGAAGCGGGGTTTATCAATACGCCGATTCTTTCCTATGCTGCCAAGTTTGCCTCGGGATTTTACGGGCCGTTCCGCGAGGCGGCGGATTCGGCGCCGCAGTTTGGAGACCGCCGGTCCTATCAGATGGACGGCGCGAATATTCGTGAGGCGATGCGGGAGATTGAGGCCGATATCGAAGAAGGCGCAGACATGATCATGGTGAAGCCCGCAATGCCGTATCTGGATGTGATCGCGGCGGCGCGCGACCGGTTCGATCTGCCGCTGGCGGCGTACCAGGTATCGGGTGAATACGCGATGATCGAGGCGGCCGCGCGCAATGGATGGATTGAGCGCGAGCGCGTGATGATGGAGTCGCTGCTCAGCATTCGGCGGGCGGGCGCGAGCATCATTCTGACTTACTTCGCGAAGGACGCGGCCAGGGCGCTGGCTTAGATTGGAAAAGTGCCTCGCAAGAGACGATTTCACGAGCAGTGGCTATTGTCGCACTCGGGATAAAAGCATCTATCCAGTCTAAGCGGCGCTGAAGCGACGCTCTTCCACGACCTTGCCATCGTGGCCCGTCCAGAGGCGATTTGACTCATGCGGTGGAACGCGGGCTTTGCCCGCGGGGCGGACGAAGGCGTCCGCCCCTACACTTGCGCTTGGCTTTGCCTTCGCGGGACAGCCGAGGCGGCTGTCCCTACGTGGCTGTTATTCGATTTCGAAGCTATTAGTCTTTGCTCGGCTTTTTTGGCGTCAGGTCGCAGGCTTTGCGGACCTGGTCAACGTCGAGGCCCTCCGGCTGGAATTCGGCGATCTGGCGGCCGCTGCGGGTCGGGATCGCGATATTGAAGACGTGCGCCTGCATCAGGCCGCGCGTGGTGCCTTTGTCCATGGAGAGGAAGCGGCCACGTCCTTCCCAGTTCCAGCCCTTGAAGAGGTGGACGTCATCAATTCTGACCTCCGCTTCGAGCTGAGGCTGGCCCCAGAATCCGGGGCGGTTCGGCGGAACCTGGACGGCCGGGTTGAAGCTCGCCAGCGTGTATTTTCCGTTTTCACAGACCAGTTCAACCCTGGGCTTGTAGTCGGGGTCTTCGCGGAAGTAATTTTCGGCGAGGAGTTCGAAGCGTACGCGCTTGGCGCCAGTCATTTTGTCTTCGCCTTGAAACATCATCCATTTACCGCCGGCGCTGACGCCATCTTTTTCATTTGGATAGGGGCTCATGGAGCCGCCTTGCGCGAAAGCCAACGCTCCACCGAGAAGAACAACGCAGGCCAGAATTGCTTTATAAGAAGTGCGCGATCCGTTCACAGTGCCCTCCAGACAGATATCCGTATTGTCTAGAACCCGGGTGGCAGTGAAAAGTTGCACGAAAAGGTGCAGATTGGAGAGAGTTCCCTCAGCGGCTAAAGCCGCACCCTTTCAAAACGCCTGGGGTTCAGTGAGTGTTGATTTTGAGGACGAGGGAGACCTGGGAGCGGTCGTCGAACTGGCTGACGGATTTGGTGTCGCTCTTGTGGCCGTTGAACTGGGCGTAGACCTCGTAGTCAACTGCGCTGGCAAGTGCTGGGAAGCGGAAGGCTCCATCCTTGCCGACGATGTAGGTCTTAACAGCGCGGGTGCGAGTATTCGTCACATAGACCACGGCGTCGGGGAGGGGATTGTCGTCACCGTCGAGGACCTTGCCGAACAGAAGCTTGCCTACAGGCTTATCCCCCTTCTTGTCGGGGGAGGCACAAAGTGTGGCGCATAAAGAGACGAGGACCAGACAGCAGACAGCAGCAGCTTTCATCACGGAGCGGTAGTGATTCATAGCTGTAATTATTGTCTCACGGACGACTGGGCTAAAACCCCGTTTTCGTGAGCTCCAGCGGCGCGGTTCAAAGAGTGTGCTGAGAACGCATGTCGTCCCGACGGGACTCGCGCTTCTGTTCCACTTCACCCGGCACTTCCGTGCCGGGCTTTATATTCCGCCGCTACGCGGCTGGAGTTTTGGTGGTGCTTGCTACACCGCTTGCGTTCAATGGTAGTTTCGCACGCAGTCTCCCGAAGCCGCGCCCTTTCAAAGCCACTTGCGCGCATGCTTGTCAGATCGAGCACTGAAACGCTTACGGGCGGGGTGTGGATGAGGAAGGTCTAGTGGGCCAGATGGAGGCCAACATCTTGGCGTTCGTCGTTGTAAACATGGACGGTGACTTCTTGAACCAGGTGAAGAGGCTTGCCGTCGGCGGGTTTCAGGCCCTTCAGATCAGCGGAGAGAATGTAATCGGCCTCACCGGCGGGAACGCGCTGGGCAAACTCTCCCATGTGATCGGAGTAGAGTTCCCAACGGACTTTCTTCGCTTTATCGGTACCCTTGCGGATTTTCACAATAACGCCGTAGACGGGGTGATCATCGGGTCCCCAGACGGTTCCGGCGATCAGCGCGTAGGGCTTCCCTCGGGATTTTTGGGCAGCAAGCAGGCCGCTCTGAGAGTCGAGGGCCGGGAGGAGAAAGAATGCGGCGATTCCAATGACGAACAGCTTCCGAAAGAGCTGTGCACACCGAAGGTTAGGAATAGTCACCGTCTTCGGTCTCCTCCTCTTCGTCGTCGTCATCCTCTTCATAGCCTTCTTCGACGGCTTTCAACTCGAGCGGACTTACAGTCACCACTTCGAAGTCGGTGCCGCATTCAGGGCAGGAAATGACTTCGCCCTCGTCGACCTCTTCCTCTTCGAAGTCAAGATTGTTTTCGCATTCCGGACAGAGCACCATAAGGCCTCCCTTGCCTATTAGAGCCTCCTGTTAATATTTAGATTCTCTCCGCCGGTTGGTCAAGTGGGGGCGGGGTATGGGAGCGAGAATTTTCCGATGCGGGTTGGCGCGTGTCTATTGTTTTTTCCGGATGAATTTCTATTGCGATGAAACCACGAAACCACAAAACGACGATGAGCAGGCTTGTTTTGATTGCTTTGGCGAGCTTGATGACACAAATTAGCGCGGCACAGGATGCTCCGAAATTGGTGCAAGATGCGCAGATTGCCGCCGCTTTGGAGCAGATTTCGGCGCAACGCGTGCAAGCGGATATTGAGAAGCTGGTCAGCTTTGGGACGCGATTAACTTTGTCGGCGCAAGACCCCGCGTCGATCGCGGCGGGGCACGGCATCGGAGCAGCGCGGGAGTCGATCAAGGCGGAGTTTGAGCGATATTCGAAAGATTGCGGCGGATGCCTGGAGGTGAAAACCGACAGCTTCACCGAACCGCCGGCGGACCGCATTCCCGCAGCAACCGAAATCACCAATGTTTATGCGGTGCTGAAGGGGACCGATCCGGCGCAGGCTAAACGCATCGTACTGGTGACTGGGCACTACGATTCGCGAAACAGCGACACGCTGGATGTAAAGGGCGACGCTCCGGGGGCAAACGATGATGCCAGCGGGACGGCGGTCAGCCTGGAGTGCGCGCGCGTGTTGAGCAGGATGAAGTTCCCAGCGACAATTGTCTTTCTTACGGTCGCGGGCGAGGAGCAGGGGCTCAACGGCAGCCGCCATTTCGCGAAGATGGCGAAGGAGCAGGGATGGGATCTGGAAGCCGTTCTCAATAACGACATCGTTGGCGGAGACAAAAGCGCGGAGCAGGATCATTCCGTGATACGCGTGTTTTCCGAGGGCCTGCCGATAGCGGCTCCTGAGCAGGATGTGCGGCGCATTCGCGGGCTGGGCGGCGAGAGTGACTCCGGATCGCGGCAAGTGGCGCGGTATATGGCCGAAGTGGGGCGGACCTATGAGTCCGGGGTGAAGCCGATGCTGGTGTTCCGCCTGGACCGATACCTGCGCGGTGGGGATCATTCCGCGTTCAATCAGCAGGGATTCTCGGCGTTGCGGCTGACGGAGTTCCGCGAAGACTTTCATCATCAGCATCAGAATGTGCGGAATGAGAATGGGATCGAATACGGCGATCTGCCGAAGTTTGTGGATTACGACTACGTGGCGCGTGTGGCGCGGCTGAATGCGGCGACGCTGGCGTCATTGGCGGCGGCGCCGGCTCCTCCGGTGAACGTGCATATCCTGGTCAAAGATTTGGAGAATGATTCGACACTGACGTGGGATGCTTCGCCCGGCGCGGCTTCGTACGAAGTGTTGTGGCGGGCAACGACCAGTTCGGAGTGGGAGCATGCGCGGAGTTTTGGGAACGCGACGCGGGCAACCTTGAAGGTGTCGAAAGATAATGTGATTTTCGGCGTGCGGGCCGTCGATGGGACGGATCATCGGAGCTTGGTAGTCGTGCCCGTCCCTGAACGCTGACTTCAACAACCTAATAGCCTCCACGCCCGAAGCGGAAGACGACACCGGTGGAGATCCGGAAGTCCGCATGGCTTGGCCCAAGCACGGTGTTGTTATTGTGAAGGTAATCGGCCTCGATCAACTGAATGCCGAGACGACGACCGAACCAGTAGTCGGTACCGCCGCCAACCGCCAAGGCGAAGGACGTGCTGGCGACGCCGCCGATCGGGGCGGAGAACGTCATTCCTCCTACAAGGACGTGACCGTAGATTGTGGCTTTGTCCCGGTTCACAAACAGGCGTGGACCCGCCATATAGGCAAAGGTCTTGCTTTGAGTTTGAAAATAGCTGGTCAGGCCGCCGGGGAAGTCTGCTTCAAGGGCGACGTGGGGTGCGACTTTCGCCGTGAATGAGGCATCCCACCCGTTGAACTTGAAAAGGGTCGTTGGACCGCTGTAGCGACCAGTCACGGAATAGCCGATAAGAGAGTATCCGCCGAAAACCTGGAAGCGGTCTTGAGCATCAGAGGCAACGCAAGTCAGGACAACGAACAGCCCACGCAACAGTCTGGTCTTCATGACTGCTCCTCTCCGTACATCTTCGACCGATTGTGAGACCTGCCCCAGCGGCTTTGCGGTCGAGCGGGGGCCGCAACCTGCTAAGATCGTCAGAAGCAGGCAACCCAGCGCAGTTTGCCTGAACGATGGCCTTGCATCCATGTCGTAGCGGTAGAATGACAGGAGAGGTATGGTAGTGCGTCGAACTGGGGAACCGATGACGTTGAGCCTGCCGCCGTTCACACGGGCGGTGACGTGGCTGATTGGAATCAATACAGGCGTATTCCTACTCATGGCGCTTCTTTCCTGGGTTCGCATTCCAGTCGGTCCGTATATCAAGTATTACTGCGAACTGGTTCCTACTGATGTCGTTCAACATGGCCGCCTCTGGCAGATAGTGACTTATGGCTTCCTGCACGAGGGCTTCGGGCACTGGTTCTGGAACATGATCGGGTTGTGGATGTTCGGGTCGGCCATCGAGAGTGCGTGGGGCACAAGGCGGTTTCTCGAACTTTATTTCATTGGCCTGATTGGCGCGGCGATCACGACGATTGTGCTCTCCTTTGCGCACATCCTTGGCAACCCCGAGACAGCCACGGTAGGGGCCTCGGGCGGCATATACGCGATTCTGATCGCGTTCGGGATTCTATTTGCGGAAAACGAGATCATGATGATTCCCTTTCCGCTCGCCATCAAAGCAAAATACTTTGTGGGAATCCTGATCGTCGTGACCCTCGTATTGGCCATCAGTGGGGGGGGGAACGTTGCTTACGTGGCACATCTGGGGGGATTGCTCTTCGGGTGGCTTTACGTGCGGCGCGGGCCAAAACCGGCGCTAGTGAATGTTGGGCTCTCCGAGCGCTACTTCGGCATGCGCAATTCGTACTATCGCTGGAAACGGCGGCGGGCGGCGAGGAAGTTTGAAGTCTACATGCGGGAGCACGATCAGGAAGTGCACTTTGACGAGCATGGGAACTATGTTCCACCGGACGACTCGCGCAAAGGGAACGGCGGGGGGAAGTCCGGGTGGGTAAATTGACAGCCGGTTTCAGGTTCTTAACGAAGAACCTCGACGTCATCCCGAGTCGTGAGAATGCCTTTCGGAGTCTGGTGGTGGCGCGGTCGTGAAAGGGATCCTTCGACTGCGTGACTGCTTCGCTCAGGATGACAGGGTTTGCGAGTCCGCGATGAATACGGTAAATTCCGATAGGATCTGCTTTGGTAACTCTTCCTTCTTTCCTTTCCCTTTGAATCCCAGGTCGTGACCGGCACCCTCAACGGTCAGCAGCTTTGTTTGGGCGGGGATCATCTTGATCGCGCGCTGGATTTCTTCGATCGTGCCGAAGGGATCGCGCGTCCCCTGAACGAATAGTGTCGGCGTGAGGAGGCCGGGAAGGTGCTGCGTGCGCTGCTGCTCTGGCTTGCGCGGCGGATGTAGCGGGTAGGAGAGCAGCAGGAGACCGGCAACCAGGTCTGGTTGTTCGGCGCAAAGCATACTGGACTGGCGGCCGCCGTAGGAATGTCCGCCGAGAAAAATGCGGGCCTCTTTGTGTTTGCTAAAACCCCCACTTCTCCCAACAGCAGGGAGCAGTGGAGCACCCATCAATTTCTGCATTGCGGCCGCAGCGTTCTTCAGGCCGGCGCGGTCGCGAGCGGCGTCACCGGGGCCGGGCGGGCCGAAGGATCTTGCCTGGCGGTAGGGGAGGTTGCAGCGGAGCACGGTATAGCCTGCGCTGGCGAATGTGTCGGCCAGCGCGCAAAGCAGCGGCGCTTGGGCGTTGCCCCCAGCGCCGTGGGTCAGGACCAGAGCGTCGCCGTTGGGAGTTTCGGGGACGTGCAGAAATCCACGGATCGTGGGATCGACCGGGAGGTCAGCAAAATCGCGGATGGCGGAGTCGGGCAAGAAGGTATTCTAAATGCGTAAGGAGTATGCGGGCGTTGAAAGCAAGTGGAAATACGCAACCCGGCAACTCAACTCGCTACTTCACCTTCTCCAGCGACACCTCCGCCAGCGTTTCGTAGACTTTCACGATCTGGATTTCGTTCCCCAGCTTGGCCCAGCAGCGAAGCATTTCGGGGTCTTCTTGCGCAGAACGGCGGGCGTCCTCTGATTTCCAGTAGCGGAAGAAAACGTAGTGGTGTTCGCGGTCGCGGTAGAGCAGGTCTCGGCCATAGCCTTTTCTGGCGACGATGGATGTGAGTTCGTGGAAGGTTTCTAACGCGGCGGCTTCGTGCTCGGGGAGAGGTTCCCAGATGGCTAACGAGAGAATCTCTTGTGCCATAAAGGGGAATTATATCTCGCCGGAGGGGGCTGTCGAGCTTCGCTCGACCGGACCGCCGAGGGCGGCTGTCCCCACATCAGTTCTTCCGCGAGACTTTATTTTTGTGCGGTCCCTTGGGGTGGACGATATTTTCGGCTTCCTGCTCGGTGACGATATGCAGGCGCATGAGGTTCGTGGAGCCCGAGGCCTGGCGGGTGCCGGCGACTACGCCCAGCACGTCTTTGGGCTGAAGGACGCCGCGGCGGACCAGGGCTTGCTCGGCCATGATGACCATCTGCTCGGCGGAGCGGGCCTGGCGGCAGCGCACGGGATGGACGCCCCAGTAGAGATTCATGCGGTGGATGACCGGCTCGACGTGGGTGAAGGCGTAGATCGGGGCGGGCGGGCGGTACTTCGAGATCATGCGGGCAGTGTTGCCGGTTTCGGTGAAGATGGCGATGGCGCCCATGGGAAGATCCTCGGCGGCGTGGGCGATGGACTCGCAGATGGTTTCGGCGACGGAGAGTCCGCGGCGCTCGCGGCGGCGGCGGACCTGTCCGAGATCGGCAACGTTGCTTTCCGCCTCGACGACGATGCGCGACATGATCTCGACTGATTCGCGGGGGTACTTGCCACTGGCGGTCTCAGCGGAGAGCATGACCGCGTCCGTGCCATCAAAGACGGCGTTGGCGACGTCGCTGGCTTCAGCCCGCGTGGGGCGCGGGTTTTCGATCATGGATTCGAGCATCTGCGTGGCGGTGATGACTGGCTTGCGCCAGGCGGCGGCGCGACGGATCACGTGCTTCTGGATCACCGGAACTTTTTCCGGCGCCATTTCGACGCCGAGGTCGCCGCGCGCAACCATGACTCCGTCGGCGGCTTCGAGGATTTCTTCCAGATGATCGATGGCTTGCGGCTTTTCGAGCTTGGCAATGACCGGGACATCGCTTTTGTGCGAAGCGATGACCCGCTTGACTGCGGTGACGTCGTCGGCGGTGCGGACGAAAGAGAGAGCGACGGCGTCGACACCGTGCTTCAGACCGAATTCAAGGTCTTTGCGATCTTTCGGCGTCATGGCCGGAATCGACAGTGCTACTCCGGGAAGATTGATGCCTTTGTTCTCGCCCAACAACCCGCCATTGATGACATCGCAGAGAACATCCTTGCCGCGGATGGCTCGGACACGGAGTTCGATCAGGCCGTCGCTGAGCAGGATGCGCGCACCAGGCGTGAGCTCGCGGGCAAGATCAGGGAACGTTGTGGAAATGCGGGTCGCATTTCCGGGGACTTCGTCGGGGGTGATGGTGACGATCGAGCCGGTCTTCAGAAAGACGGGCTTGCGCTGCTCGAGCAGGCCGGTGCGTATCTTGGGACCCTGCAAGTCCTGGAGGATGCAGACGGTGCGTCCTTCGCGCTGGGCGGCCCGGCGCAGGCGCTGCATGTTGTGGGCGTGATCTTCGTGCGTTCCGTGGGAAAAATTGAGGCGGGCGATGTCCATGCCGAGGCGAAGCAGGTCACGCATGGCGGCTTCGGTACAGCACGCAGGGCCGATGGTGCAGATGATCTTGGCGCGGCGGGAGACGGGGTTGTTCTGGGTAAGGGTCTCCTCAGACTTTGGATAGCTCGGTTTCAAATATTCCTCGACAGATTCTTTTAGCTGAAGAAATGGGTGTCGTCCCTACGAGACTCGCACATGTTTCCGCACTGCACCCGGCACTTCCGTGCCCGGCTTCCCATGACGCCGCTACGCGGCTGGATTCTGGCAGAACTTTCTATGCCTTCGAAGAATTGATCGCCGTTAGTTCTTTCCCCAGCATGGCGCGAGGAAATAGTAGCGCATTGAACTCGGCGCCGACCAGCACCACAAGGGAAATCAGGTACATCCAGACGAGCAGCGCCATGCCGACACCGAGCGATCCGTAGATGGTCGTGAAGTCTCCGAAATGCTGCAGGTAATAGCGGAAGCCAACCGTCACCGTGAACCAGACGAAGGTAGCGAAGAGCGCGCCGGGAATGACACTGTGCCACGGCTGCGTACGCGGAACCGCATTGTGATAAATGAGTGCGATCACGGAGATGGCGGTCAGAGTGGCGATGATCCAGCGAATGATTCCCCACAGCAGGAGCACATAGGCGCTAAAGTCGGGATCGATGTAGGGGAGGAGCCGGGTTTCGAATTTGCTGCCCACGGCGACGAGCAACGTGGAGAATGTCATGGGGATGAGCGCGAAGATCACGAGCATAAAAGCGATCAGGCGTTCCTTGACCAGTCCCCAGCTCTTGGGCAGTTCATAGCAGCGGCGGAAACCTTCCATCCAGGAGATCATCACGCCGGAGGCGGTCCAGAGGGTAATCATCGAAGTCGTGAAGAGAAATCCGAACGGATGCTTGGGCGCTCCTCTGAGATAGTCCAGAACAACTCCGGATTTGTCGCCCACGGGAAGAATGCTGCTTAACGCGTAAGAAATCTCGCGCAGGTAGGGCGCACCCTTGCGCCAATTGGCTAGAACCGAACCCAGAATCACCAACGCAGGGAAAAAGGTAAGGATGGAGGAGTATGCGGACGCCTTGGCAATTGCGAAGGCATCATGGACAAAGGCGTTGCCGAACGATATTCCAAGAAGCCGAAGTAAGCGCCACATACGCTGACTTAGCTTAGGGCCTGAGGCCATCACCCGCAAAGAAGGAATTCGGGCAGGTTCCTCGATGCGCACTCGCTGGGGGGTAGCGTGCATTTTAGTTGTTTGGACTGCCTCGGTTCCGGCTCGCCTTCGGCTTCGCCGGGACAGCCGAGGCGGCTGTCGCTACATCATTGGATGAATATAAAACCGGGTCCGGATACCCTAGACTTGGGACTCCGGACCCTTAGTTCATTCACCTTACTCGGCTGCGGGCAGTTCCGCACCCAGTTCTTCGTTCTCGCCCTCGTGACGCATCATTTCGAGAGCGCGCTCGGCTTCTTCATAAGCAGCCGAGACTTCCGCCTGTACCTTGGCGGCAGCCTCTTCCATTTCTGGTGAGAGACGCACGTTGCGGTAGTACTCCATGCCGGTACCGGCAGGGATGAGGCGTCCAACGATGACGTTCTCTTTCAGGCCGCGAAGGTGATCGACCTTGCCGTTGATGCTGGCTTCGGTGAGCACGCGCGTGGTCTCCTGGAACGACGCGGCGGAGATAAAGGAGTCGGTGGAGAGCGAAGCCTTCGTGATGCCGAGGAGCAGCGGACGGCCGGTGGCCGGCTTGCCGCCCTGCGCAATCACGCGCTCGTTCTCTTCGCGAAAGGCGAACTTGTCGACCTGCTCTTCGAGCAGGAAGCGCGTGTCGCCCACGTCTTCGACCTTCACCCAGCGCATCATCTGACGAACAATCACTTCGATGTGCTTGTCCGAGATGTTGACGCCCTGCAGCCGGTAGACCTCCTGGATTTCGTTGACCAGGTAAGCCTGCAGCTCTTTTTCGCCGAGCACGGCCAGGATGTCGTGCGGGTTGAGCGGGCCATCCATCAAGGGTTCACCAGCCTTGACGCGCTCGCCTTCCTGCACGTTGATGTGAACGCCGCGCGGAACCGAGTATTCCTTCTCGGTGCCGTTGTCGGCGACCACGTAGATTTTGCGTTGTCCTTTGGACACCTCGCCGAATTTGACTGTGCCATCGATTTCGCTGATGACCGCAGTCTCGTGCGGCTTGCGGGCTTCGAACAGCTCGACCACACGCGGCAGACCACCGGTGATGTCTTTCGTCTTGGTGGTCTCGCGCGGGATCTTGGCCAGCACGTCGCCCGGAGTAACGGTGTCGCCGTCCTGAACCATCAGGTGGGCTCGCGAGGGCATCAGGTAGCGCTTGCTCGACTTGCCCTTGATGACGATCGCGGGCTGGCGCTTCTCGTCGGGAGAATCGCCGACCACGTGACGAGACAGGCCGGTGACTTCGTCCACCTCTTCGTGGAGCGTGACGCCTTCCTGCAAGTCCTTGAACTGCACGGTGCCGCCGATTTCGGTTAGAATCGCGAAGGTGTAAGGATCCCACTCGACCATGACCTGGCCGAGCGTGACCGGATCGCCCTCGTTGACTTTCAACTTGGCGCCGTACACAACCGAGTAGCGCTCGCGCTCGCGGTTCTTATCGTCAACCACCGCGATCGAGCCCTGGCGGTTCATGACCACCAGATCGCCCGATTTCGCCTTGACGGTCTGCAGTCCGACAAAGCGAACGGTGCCGTTGTTCTTGGCATCGAGGCGCGATTGCTCGGAAACTCGCGACGCCGTACCGCCGATGTGGAAGGTACGCATCGTGAGCTGCGTTCCAGGCTCGCCGATGGACTGCGCCGCGATGACGCCGGTGGCTTCGCCGAGTTCGACGAGGCGTCCGGAAGCCAGGTTGCGGCCGTAGCACATCACGCAGACGCCGCGCTTGGATTCGCAAGTCAGCACCGAGCGGATCTTGACGCGCTCGATACCGGCAGCCTGAATCGCTCCCGCGAGGTCTTCGGTGATTTCCTGGTTGATGTCGACGATGGTGTTGCCGTCGTAGTCTTTGATCTTCTCGAGCGACACGCGGCCGACAATTCGGTCACGCAGCGGCTCGATGATCTCGCCGGCTTCGACGATGCCCTGCACGTAGATGCCGTCGACGGTTCCGCAATCGTACTCGCTGATGATGACGTCTTGCGCGACGTCGACCAGGCGGCGAGTCAGGTAGCCTGAATCGGCCGTCTTGAGCGCCGTATCGGCCAATCCCTTGCGGGCGCCGTGCGTCGAGACGAAGTATTCCAACACCGTCAATCCCTCGCGGAAGTTGGCGGTGATGGGGGACTCGATGATTTCGCCCGACGGCTTCGCCATGAGTCCGCGCATGCCGGAGAGCTGGCGGATCTGCTGTTTCGATCCGCGAGCGCCGGAGTCGGCCATAACATAAATCGGGTTGAGTTCGCCTTCCTTATCGCGGCGCTGCATCTCGCCGAACATTTCGTCGGCGACCTTTTCCGTGATCGAAGACCAGATTTCGATGACCTTGTTGTAGCGCTCGCCGTTGGTGATCGCGCCGTCCAGGTATTGCTGCTGGACGTTGACAACCTGCTTCTCGGCGTCTTTCACCAGGACTTTCTTGTTGTCCGGGATGACCATGTCGTCGATGCCGATCGACAATCCGGCGCGAGTCGCGAAGCGGAAGCCGAGCGACTTGACCTCGTCGAGCATCTTGACCGTGGTCTCGAGACCGAACTGAAGGTAGCCGAAGTTCACCAGAGCGCCGATGCCCTTCTTCTTGAGCAAGCCGTTGATGTACGGCATGTTGCGGACGCGGCCCGTGATGTCGGTCGCGTTCTTGGGAAGATTGTCATTCAGGATGGCGCGGCCCACCGTGGTGTTGATGAACGCGCGTTCAACCTGTACTGGCTCGGTGTGAATGATGTCCTGATCGTCGTACGCGGTGGTCAGGTCGATCAGTTCGCCCGTGTAGCGGAGGCGGATCGGGCTCAGCGTTTCGACTTCACCGGCGTCGAGCGCCATCAGAACTTCTTCGATGTTGGCGAAAGCGCGGCCTTCACCCTTCGCTCCCGGCTTCGCTTTGGTCAGGTAATAGAGACCAAGAACCATGTCCTGCGTGGGCACGGTGATCGGCTGACCTGAAGCGGGCGACAGGATGTTGTGCGAGGCCAGCATCAGCACGCTGGCTTCGACCTGGGCTTCCGGAGACAGTGGGATGTGAACCGCCATCTGGTCGCCGTCGAAGTCGGCGTTGAATGCGGTGCAGACCAACGGGTGAATCTTGATGGCCTTGCCTTCCACGAGTACCGGTTCGAACGCCTGAATGCCTAGGCGGTGAAGGGTTGGAGCGCGGTTCAGCAGGACGGGGTGATCCTTGATGACTTCTTCCAGGATGTCCCACACAATCGGTTCCTGCTGCTCGACCATTTCCTTCGCTTGTTTGATGGTCGTGACGTTGCCCGTCTGCTCGAGCCGGTGATAGATGAACGGCTTGAACAGTTCAAGCGCCATCTTCTTGGGTAGACCACACTGGTGAAGCTTGAGTTCGGGGCCGACCACGATGACCGAACGTCCCGAGTAGTCGACGCGTTTGCCGAGGAGGTTCTGACGGAATCGTCCCTGCTTGCCCTTGAGGGTGTCGGACAACGACTTCAGCGGACGGTTGTTGGCGCCGCGGAGCACGCGGCCACGACGTCCGTTGTCGAACAGGGCGTCGACGGCTTCCTGCAGCATGCGCTTTTCGTTGCGCACGATGACTTCGGGAGCGTGCAGGTCCATCAGCTTCTTCAACCGGTTGTTGCGGTTGATGACGCGGCGATACAGGTCGTTCAAGTCAGACGTGGCGAAGCGGCCGCCGTCGAGTGGAACCAGCGGGCGGAGCTCCGGCGGAATGACCGGGATGACGTCGAGGATCATCCAGTGCGGCTTGTTGCCGCTCTTGCGGAAGGCCTCAACGACTTTCAGACGCTTGGCGTACTTGAGCCGCTTCTGCAGCGAGCTCTCGTTCTTCATTTTCTCGCGGAGTTCTGTGGACAGGCCGTCGGTGTCGACGCGCTTGAGCAGTTCCTTGATCGCTTCAGCGCCCATCATCGCCTTGAATCCGGCCGGACGGTACTGCTGGTCGAGTTCGCGGAACTTGGCTTCGTCCTTGATGACCTCGCGCTCTTTTACCGGAGCATCGCCAGGTTCGACGACGACGTAGGCTTCGAAATAGAGCACGGACTCAAGGTCACGCAGCGAGATGTCGAGCAGGTGCCCGATACGGCTGGGCAAACCTTTGAAGAACCACACGTGCGAACAGGGCGACGCCAGCTCGATGTGGCCAAGGCGCTCGCGCCGAACTTTCGACAGAGTGACTTCCACGCCGCACTTGTCGCAGATCACGCCGCGGTGCTTCATGCGCTTGTACTTGCCGCAGAGGCACTCCCAATCGGTGACCGGGCCGAAGATGCGGGCGCAGAACAGTCCATCGCGCTCGGGTTTAAAGGTTCGGTAATTGATGGTCTCGGGCTTGGTAACTTCGCCGTGCGACCAGCTCCGGATTTTCTCCGGAGAGGCCAGGGAGATGCGAATGGCATCAAAGTCCGCGATCACATTTGCCATTTCGAATGGGCTCGAACGAAACAAGGTGTTCCTCCGCTTCCTGCGGTCCTGACGCGTCCGCTGACGGAGCTCTAAAACAAGTTCTCAGTTCC
>Ga0070732_10000452_pt1 | contig 26479 bp, 31 predicted proteins | sample Coa_R1_5_FD_66449 | JGI IMG/M metagenome (GOLD analysis project Ga0070732, IMG submission 66449) | Surface soil microbial communities from Centralia Pennsylvania, which are recovering from an underground coalmine fire - Coalmine... | ecosystem: Environmental > Terrestrial > Soil > Unclassified ... | reverse complement strand
CAAGACTCGCGATCAGGCGCGGCAATGCGCGCGCACCTCGGCCGCTCATCGCTGGGAGAACTGGCGCCACGCAAATTTGATCCCATGGATGTGCTGCGGCAGAGCGCGAAAAACCGAATTGCCCAACTGCTGCCGGTCAAATTCAGGTTGATGAGCCAGTCGCCATTCATTTTCTTTCGCGGGTCGGTTGAAATTATGGCGGCCGATCTTGGCCAAACTCGGCACACGAAAATTGAAGTCCAGATGTGCGGGGATGCGCACGTCAAGAATTTCGGATTCTTCGCCACGCCTGACGCGCAGATTGCGCTCGACATCAATGATTTCGACGAAACCCAGCGCGGCCCCTGGGAGTGGGACGTAAAACGGATGGCCACCAGCATTATTCTCGCCGGTCGCGTCGCCGGCCACGCTGATTCCAGCTGCAAGGATGCCACGCGCGTTTTTATTGGAGAATATTGCGACTGGATCAGGCGTTTTGCCGCTATGCCCGCCATTGCGGTTGCGCGTCATCGCGCGATGCGGAACCTGCATGATCCGGTCATGGCCTCCGCTCTGAAAAAAGCGGAACGTGCGAGCCCGCTGGACAGCATAAGGAGCTTGACGCACAAAGACCGCCGCAGCGGTCGCAACTTCATCTACCGGCGCGACTCCATCTGGGACGTGAAGGGCGCGGAAGCAAAAGCCGTGCTGCGCGCGCTCAAGGACTATCGCGACACTCTGGCGCCGGACCGGCAGATGTTGTTTGACTGCTACTCTCCAGTCGACGTCGGATTCAAAGTGGTGGGCACCGGAAGCGTGGGAACGCGTGATTACATTGTGCTGCTGCTGGGCCGGCATGGCGGTGAAAACGATCCCTTGTTTCTACAGATCAAAGAAGAACCGCCGTCCGCCTATGCCGAATACTATAAAGACCGCTCCGCACCGCGCCATCAGGGCGAACGCGTGGTCCGCGGCCAGCGCGCGCTGCAGATTTTCTCTGACTTGCTGCTGGGCTGGTGCTCCATTGCCGGGCGCGACTATCTGGTGCGCCAGATGAACGACCACAAAAGTTCCGTGCAGCCGGAAGAGCTGAAAGGCAATCGCCTGGTGGAATACGGCAAAGTCTGCGCGGAACTGCTGGCCAAGGGGCATGCACGCTCTGGAGATCCGGCGCTGCTGGCGGATTATCTGGGCCGTCCCGGCAAAGCTGAGAAGGGACTTTTGCAGTTTGCCGTGGCATATGCCGACCAAGTGGAGAAAGATTATAAGGCGTTTCTAAAGGCACTGAAACGCGGTTTACTAAAGGACGCAATGAAGACCGCGGACCAACGGATCTATCCTGCCGGCTGAAGATCGAATTTCTTCACGGCCAAAACACAATTCTTCCTGGCAAAAACCGGTAGCTGAAAATGGGCCCGGAGAAGGGCCCTCTTTCGCGAGTTGCGAGAGAAAAGACAGGTTCGAATTTTCTCCCTGATGAAGCGATTGAGATTGTTGTACGCCCACCGCTTTAACGGCAGATGAACGGAAGATTAAGCCTCTGTGAATCCGCGTGCGGTTTCATTAAGCCTGAGAATCCGTCGGCTGTGAATTTCAAGCTTCCGTGAATCCGTGAGCTGCCCCTTACGGCAAAAGCCGTGTGTTACACTGATATTGCTTCCTGTGATGTCCCTCATTTGATCGATTCCATAGCAAGGGCGCGTAGCTCAACTGGCAGAGCAACTGACTCTTAATCAGTAGGTTGAAGGTTCGATTCCTTCCGCGCTCACCATTTCTTTTCAATAACTTAAAGAGGTAGGAGAGCAACTGATCTGCGATTTCAGATTTTCATTCCCAAGAAAATGTAGCTACACCAACCTTCTGAGTTTCGCGGCCCTCATGGACAACATGATTGGAAGAACCGTTATCCAGTTTTCTGGGCTATTTATGTGCAATCAAGAGAATGTGGTGAGCTGGCCATTTTCCAATAAAAATCTCTTCCTCTCCCCAGCAGTATCTGTGAATTCTCCGATTATTCCCCCGGAGTCCGTCATTGAGGTAGCGGCTGTCATAGCCGCATCTGGAACATCGAATTTTGTAGATTTTCCTCGTTCATACATAAACACATGAGTTTTCTGATCTTTATCCCTGTACGAGCCCCAAATTGCTCCTGTTCGTGTTATGCCCACAACGTCTGTCTGCACAGCGTCAGGAATTTTAAGGTCTCTCGGAACAGTATCTTTGTTAAAAGCAAGCAGGGAGTCTCGCAGCCTGATCGCCAACACCAAAGTGTTCCCCAACATTAATTGGAAAGCAATGGCGCCGCTAAAGAATGTTTTATATTTGTCAGCCAAAGGAATGCCCACAATGAAAGTTGTGGCAATGATTGTCAGCAAGAGAGGGCCGTCCACAAACCAAATAAAAGAAGCATACGATGGGTTCTTGAGTTTGGAATACAGCAAAATATCCTCCAGCAAGAAAAACGTCGGAATAACAAAGAGAGTGATCTCATAATATGTATCCTTATGATTCCCCAGATAAAAAATGGAAATAAAGCAGATGGCCATTACCGCAAATGGGACAACAAGAGCAGCTCTCGAGCGAAGTTCTGGCTCGAATACCGCTAAGATTGCGAAAAGTGTGGCCTGCAAAATCCCAAAGAGTTCCCAAATCGTAAATTCATCGAAAATCAATACTATGTGGCTGGGTCCAAAAAAGTGATCGAATTGCCAAGGAGCGTGGAAAATTCCAGAATGCCAGATGCTGTTTGTACAACTTGGCACTGGCACATGAAACTGAAGGGGGATAAGGATCGTAACAAACGCTACGGCTACATACATTAGAAGGAAACAGGATTCGCGCTTTTTTATGATAGACCACACCTTTGTATACCTTGTCCAAATCTTCACGTATTGCGTATAAAGGCGAATTATTCTAGCCCCTGTCTCCTGCCGAAGCAAGATAAGAATGTGGAATTGTGACTCCAAGCGAAGGTGCTCAGAGGGCTAGTGTTGTTGACTACCCTTATCGGAATGCCGCCTCGTGAGATGAAAACGACTGGGAAATCGACACCGTTGTCTCATGCAGGACCAAACTTCAAAGATCAAGGACGCGCACCAAGCGATCCAAATTTGCCGTAAAAAGGCGCTCCAAATCTGCGGCACAGTAGCGATAACGCGAAATAGTGGCCGTATCTTTTCCATCTGGCCAAGGGTCTTCTATGTCGCCCCGGTCACCAAAGAACTCTTTAATGAGAAATGTTTTATCGCGTGGGAGTGTTTTGCCAGGAGTAGTGAGCAGCTTATTATCCATCGCTAGAATGAGGTCGGCTTTCTGAATAAGTTCGGGGGTCAGCAATACCGGGCGATGATCTGTTAATAAGTCCTCGCCGTACATTTCCTTAATTGCGTATCGAGCAGCATAGGATGCCCGAGTCCCAGTGAGTGGTCCCAAACCTGCAGCATAGATATCAATCTCGTGCTTCAAGTTTTTATCCTTCAGGAGTTTTGTCATGATGACCTTGGCCATCGGATCTCGACATGTTCCACCTGCACTTAAGAAAACCAGGGTTCTTCTCTTGTGTCTTCCGTGATGCCACACAAAGAGGAGCAATAATGCAGCTGCTGCCAGTCCAACCAACAGCCCTCCCCATAGAATCACTGAGATGGATGGCCCCGAAAAGATCAATCTACGGAGCTGGACCAAGAGTAACGTAAAGACGGCAAAAATGCTGCCGGCGATCACTTTGCTCCAAACAGGGTCTTTCCAGATGCTGGATAGGCTATTACGCAAGCTCACGTTTGGTTTGCCTCTAAATCGCATGGGATTTTACCATTACACCCCAGTAACTTTTGATGACATACAAGTGGTTATCAAGTCGGCACATTCCGAGTGCCGTCAAAACGTATCCGCGATGTGGATTCTGGAGCGGAGCGCAACATTGAACTGGGACTTTAAAGAGGCGTTCAAGGAAGTCAAGAGTTGGAAGTCCAATTCTCAAAGTGGAAGAAGATTTATCGTCTGTCAAATGACAATGCCATCTTGGCGAAATCTCCGTTTGACCGGAGTAAACAGCGGAATGGGGCGAGAATACAATGAAGCCACCGATTCTGACCAGAATGTTCGAAATTCTCGACGGTCGCCAGTCTGATAAAAATGAAGTAAGTATGCCCGGTCGCAAGCACTGTACTGTGCCAACCACATGTCCGCGTCGGTTATTCCGATCTCGTGGAGCAGGGCTTGAGCGTATTCCGCAGCTTCTTCTTCATACTTGAGGATGGCCGGAAGCACCTGTGCCGGTACTGGAGGCTTGAGTTGCTGCGCAAGGGTAAATACGTCTGGATCCAAGCTCCACTGCACCGTGTGCCCAAATAAATGGCCGAGCAGGAAAAGGCGCTGCTCAGCAGTTGCTGTTTCCTCGATGTGAATCTCGGCCCCGTTCAAATCGCCTAGAAATGTGATCGGAAATTTCCTCGTAATCACGGGAATGGCATATTTACTCGTGATCTGTCTCTCAACCCGAACAGCGTAGTCGGCAAACGCGATTTCCATTGGCTGATTTCCTCAATCAAATATTTTTGTGACAACAACGCCGTCCATTGGGTTGTTCGTATGCGTTCGGCATTTACAACGATCTGACCGTAACAGCAATTGGGTATTAGCAAAACGATTAACCACTAGAAATTCTCGCGGATAATGTCAAAAGACGCAATAATCTCACTATTCATCTGAATTCGAGACTTCCAGAAGATCGTTTAATTGGCTTGTTATTGATTCTGAACGACAAAGAGATCAAAAAATATTTGACAGTCTCGGAACCAAATTCAATAGAGGACGGGATGAGGGCCGCGTGATGCGCATTAGACGTCCAGATTTTTTGTAAAAGGCTGCTTCAATTCCGCAGCACAACTGGGGACAGCACGAAATGATGAGCGCATCTTTCCATCTGCTAAATGTCTTACTAATGTTGACTGTATCACTCAAGAAATTCTTTGATAAGAAATGTTTTGTCACACGGAAGGGTTTTTGCCCACGTGTAGCGAGCAACTTAATTGTCTAAAGCTTGCTGCATCTGTGATTTTTCCACATTGAAACTGCAAAATATCTCAAACCAAGCATCCGTAGCGCTGCTGCATTAGGCATTCGTCCAAAAAACGACTGAGGTAAAACAACGTAGAATGGTATTGAAGAGATGAAAGATCAAAGGGGGAATATCCGTGGCGACTTACGATGAGAAGAATCAGCCAGAGCGCCCTTTTGGTGTTTCTGAGCGGGAATTAGAAAGTGTTCGATCAGCCTGGATTCAGAGCCAACCGGGTGAAGGACTGTTTAATGGTCCAATACCGCGAGAATTACAACATTATTTCAATACGTCCCTGAACAATTCTAGATTTGCCCTGGAGAATTTGCAGAAGAAGGTCGAAAACGAGAACGTAAAAAGAAAATTGTCAGACGTAAAGAAAAGTCTTGATGTCTGCTCCGAAATCGGAAAAGTTCTGTTTCGCTATGGCTGTGCGGAATAAAATGCCGCAAAGCTTTTTTTTGAAGCCGTTCACTCCATGTGGACGGCTAATTTTATTCATGTTGGAGAATAAAAGTCCCATGAAACCTGTAAATTGTTTCCTTCCCGGAATATGTAAGAGATTCGATCACCCACTCAGGGTTAAACAATATTTTGTTTTCGCGGAATCCCTCACGAATGCCGTGACGGAGCCGGAAGGTATTAGTGATAAGCCATCTTTTATTCAGGTGATGTTTCTCGATCAAGTAGGAGTGAAATTGCGAATCGGCGAGGCCTTGTAAAATTCGGTCAATATTTTGCGGTCGTTTAGGATTCGTGTATCTGATCAAGTAATCGCCAATTATCCGCGGCACTCTGGCAATTGGCAGCGCTGCCCATTGTCCATAATGTGTGCGAACGCAGAGTTCTTGGATTTCCCCGCCGGGGACGCAGCCTCCGTCTTGGCCAGTCGATCAAGTATGTGGAATTAAAATTGTAGGTCCATTTAGCAGCTCAGGTAGAAGGATGCTTGCTTTTTTTAGAATCATCTTGAATCCAGCAACATCATCACTGACCGCTCGAACGCCAAGCCGGGCGGCTTCTTCGTGGACAGCCGAGTCGTCTGATACAAGAACAAGCAGCGGGTAACAACTCGCTCGTTGCTGCTCGACGCTTTGGAAAATCGATCCAACCAGTTCGCGCGCAGTGTCGAACTCCCACTCTGATCCCAAGGGCCATTGAACAAAGATTATGGAGGGCTTGAATCTCTCAAGCAGGAAGACTGGATCATTCGTTGGAATCTTACGGCTATCTAATGGTGCCCTCAAGCATGGCTTTCCCGTTTGCAACTCGATCCATTCAGCTCGCTGAGTGACCCATTTACCACCCCCGCCAGTTACCATTGCTAAGAACATAATGCGCCCCACATTCATTGTCGAGGAATCCTTTAAGGACAATGACTTAGAGACATTCGAGCATGATTTACACATCAAGTCAATTACTATTTTTAGAAATGATTCTTAGCAAATTAGCAATGTCAACAGCTAGCAACACATCGAAAGTACCCACCCCTAAGTCCCTATTTTCCAGTCAATTGTCGTTGACTGAAATAGCAAAATTTGCTAATTTATTACTGGAATGGCGCAGGCTTCCGGAAACCCAAAACTCGCACGCTTGGTTGCTGAGTGGCTTCAAGCTTCAGGAAAGACCCTGAAAGTACTATCCGCGAATTCAGGTATCAACGCATCTCACCTCTCGCTAATTAAATCAGGAAGACGGGGAATTTCTGAAACGGCGGCGCGCAAGTTGGCGGATGCCTTACATCCAGACGATCGGAATAAGGCTGATGCTATTTATGCTCAGCTGATCGAGGCTGCGAACTCTCCACGGGATGTCGCCTTTCCTGTTTTGGTGACAACAACAGTCCAGCTCAAAGTGCCGGCGCATTCGGTAGGTCTTTTCGGTGATTTGCAGTCAAAAATACATACCAAGGAAATCCTCACCAAATCTGCATTGATTGAATTTGAAAGCGTATGGGATGTTGGTGGCGAAATTTACATTTATGCGGAGCAAGGGAAGGCTTTGGAAATACACGACAGGCATTTTATGGCGTTGACCTCCGAGAACATTACCGAACGAAAGATCAGGTACAACTTTGCCTTTGACAATGCGGAGGATGCTAGGCACGTAGTCGAAAAGCTTTCATTGCCACGCGAAAGTGCTGATTTGCTAAACGTATATGGACGCAGAAGTATGACAGTCGTTGCTAAAGAGTGGCATGACCCATTCGAGTTGCGTCGCATTTGCATAATTTACACTGCTGCAGGCAAAAATCCGGTGGGATACGAAAAAATATTGGATGATCCATTATTGTTTCACCGGATTCCAGGAACATTAGCGATTGAACTTCTCACGCAATACAAAACAAATTTGGACAAACAGATTTGGCGGAAATTAAAACCTAAGGTCGCATCCCAATGATTTTCTAATCGGAGATCTGAGTTATGAAAAATCGCAAACTGGTTCTCTCATTGACTACATTCTTTATCATCGTACTTGGATTTGTAGTGCTTTCCTGCAAAAGTCGCCAGTCGCAGACAGAGCAGCCCCACTTAACCATATCGCTGAATTCTTGGATTGGTTGGGCGCCGCTCTACTTGGCACAAGAAAAAGGTATCTTCAAAAAAGATGGCGTCTCGGTGGATTTGACCCGCATTGAAGATACGGGTGCCCGTAAAGCCACCATGATCGCCGGAAAAGTCGACGGTTATGCGACATCATTGGACAACTTCCAACTCGACTCGACGGAGGGCGTCCCTGGCAAGATCGTAATGCTCTTTGATGAATCCTATGGTGCTGATGGCATTGTTGCGAAGAATTCAATTCGCAATGTTTCGGACTTAAAGGGTAAATCCGTGGCTTTTCAACCAGGGCTGCCGAGTCATTTTCTCTTGCTGCAAGTTCTTCAGGATGGCGGTCTCACATATAAGGATATTAAGCCTGTTGACATGGATGCCGACAAAGCCGGCCCCGCTTTTATCGCGGGGACTCTGGACGCGGCGGTGACATGGGAACCATGGCTCACAAAGGCAAGCCAGAGCGGCCATGGGCACATTCTTGTCAGTACACGGGAGAAGCCCGGCGTTATCGTGGATGCTTTGGCTTTTCGTAACGATGTGCTTTCGGCCAAGAAACAGGGGGTTCTGGCAATTGTGCAGGCTTGGTTTGATGCACTTCAATATTGGAAGGAGCATCCCCAGGAATCCGAAGCCATCATGGCCAAAAGTTATAGCCTCAGCGTACAGGATTTTCAGTCGCAAGTAAGCGGGGTTAAATTTCTCGACCGAACTGAAAATTTGCAAATGCTTGGAACAACCGGCAAGCCAGGGGCTGCTTATACGACTTTCGACACGGCCGGCCGTTTTTGGAAATTGACTGGAGTTATCCAGCATGATCCTACGGCCTCAAAAGACCACATCGATCCAAGTTTCGTTGAAAGCGCTAAATAATAATGGCAAAACGAAGCAGCATAATCTCGAATAGACCGATCAGTGCATACCGATACATCGCTCTTGCTTTGATGTCTTTTGCTGTTGCGATGATTATATGGTCTGTCCTGACGTATGGTCATTTTGTCAATCCATTGCTGCTGCCGACCCCAATGGATGTTGCCCGTGCGCTCATGCGCATGTTCTCCGATGCTACTTTCTTGAACGATATCGGAGTGAGTGTCTATCGGGTGATGTTGGGCTTCCTGTTCTCCGTATTGTTAGGTGTTCCACTCGGAATCCTGATTGGCACATTCAAATCAGCCGAAGCATTCTTGGAACCCATTAATGACTTCTTTCGTTACATTCCAGTCCCTGCATTTTTGCCGCTTATCATACTTTGGATCGGGCTGGGCAATGCCAATCAAATATCAACAATTTTTGTTGGTACCTTTTTTCAGCTTGTCTTAATGGTTGCGGATTCGGTTTCCCGAGTGGCAAAAGAGCTGATCGAAGCGGGCCAAACGATCTACGGTAATAATTCACGTATCCTGATTTTGCATGTTCTCATTCCGTCAACGGCGCCTGATATCTATGACAACATGAGAATTGCGGTCGGGTGGGCGTGGTCGTATCTGGTTTTGGCTGAAGTTGTGGCGGCAAACAGCGGAATTGGCCATACCATCGTTCAGGCGCAGCGATTTGTGCAAACTGATGTCGTGATCGCAGGCATTATCGTCGTGGGATTGCTGGGGCTTGCTTTAGATTACATCTTTAAGATTCTTTTTCCATTCTTTTTCCCTTGGAGCGAAAAGGGAAAAGCATAGGAACAAAATGCTTCACTTAGAGAATGTTTCAAAAACGTATACCCTCTCGACCGGCTATGTTATCAGCGCGGTGGAGGATATTACTCTGGATGTCAATCAGGGGGAACTGCTCGTTCTCCTTGGACCTTCCGGGTCAGGCAAAACTACCTTGCTTCGGATGATCGCTGGTCTCGAAAATCCATCGACTGGTGCTATATACCTCGATGGGACCAAAGTCGATTCCTCGGGACCGGTCCCGGGCTTTGGAATGATTTTTCAGGCTTACACTGCATTTCCGTGGTTGACAGTGAAAGAAAACATCGCCTTTGCGCTTAAATACAAGCAAGGGGTAAGCCGAACCCATCGGCAGGATATAGTGCAGCACCTCCTGAATCTCGTCGGCCTCAGCAATTTTGCGGATGCTTTTCCCAAAGAACTCTCTGGAGGGATGAAACAACGGGTGGCGCTTGCGCGGGCTCTAGCGGCCCATCCAAAAGTCCTGTTAATGGATGAGCCATTCAATGCACTTGACGCATTAACACGCGCTCAACTGCAGAGCGAATTTGTGAAACTTAGCAATCAAGATCACTTTACGACATTATTTGTGACACACGACTTGGACGAGGCTTTGCTGATTGCGGACCGCATAATACTTCTAACGCCCCGCCCGGGCCGCATTTTGGCTGAATACAATTTGCGCTCCTGCCTGCGCAACCGGGATCGTCATGATTCTCGCTTTCTTGAGTTGCGACAAGAAATATATTCTGCTATGTCAGATTCGGTCGAAATCGCCGTTAGCGGAGAGGCCCGATAAATCGATACTTCATGGGAACATTCCTAGACTTTCTCAAGAGCAATAGCGTACAACCACGCGCTGACATAGCCGGTATCATTCGTCGCGGCTATTTAGAAGATCCTGATCTATTTCACAGGTTGTTCGTGTTTTTAAAGTCGGTTCCTGAATCGTGTTTCCATCATTGTTCCTGGTTTAGGGACGCACTCATCGAGACCGGGATTCTCATTGCTACGGCAGGAGTCATTCGTGCATCGATAATGATTGTGCCACTTAAGCACCGGCTGATAGCAACTGATCTCCCCAGCGATGAGCAGCCCTCGGCTATTTTCCCAATTTATCCAGAGACACTGTATCTAATTGATCAGATTCCGGATCACGCCATGAGCATTTTGGATATTGGCACAGGGTCAGGAGTTCTATCCATATTTGCATCTGAGAAGTCGCCAATAGTGACTCCTGTCGACATAAACGACAGAGCACTCTTGTTTACACAATTCAATGCTGTGCTGAACGGGGTTGGGAACAAGATCTTTGGTCAAAAGACAAATCTATTGAGCAGTTTGGCTGGAAATTATTATGACTGCATTCTTGCTAATTTGCCTTTTGAGCCGGTTCCGCCTGGCTATTCGTATTATTTACATTCTGATGGTGGAACAGATGGACTCAAACTCATTTCCGAATTCTTGAGTCAAATCAATGACGAGGTGATTAAATTTGGACAGATCAGAATGGTTGCATTTTCGCTCGGAAACGATAAACACATGATCATTGAAGATGTCTTGCGAAAGAAACTCGGCAATAGTCATTTTGGTATCGAAGTTGAAATACTTGCCAAGCCGTTAAAATTTACTGAATTTGCAAAACGATTTGAAAGCGCACCACAATATAAACCTTGGTTGACCTCCACTCTTCAGAATGGTCTCCAATCGTTATTTTTCATCGGTGTCAAAATCGTCCCTTCTAGAACTTTTTACTGGAGCGTTTCAAGAAACTCTTCTCGTCACTGGGGGGCTTGGGAGAATCCCGTAAACTGGAATGAATATCTACAGTTAGCCCCATAGTAACCATGCTGGCTAGCCGCTTACGGTAAATTTCATTTGTGCATCGCGGTCTCTTATTCTAATCACACGATCCCTTTTAGCAGTTCGAAAACTGTCATGTCGAGAGTACTCGCCAGTTTATGTAGTGTTCCGAATTGTGAAATTGGTTTGACCACGCTCGATTACGCCCATGAAAGAGCAGTGGACTTCACCGCGATCCGCAAATTCTTCTTAGCATCACCGCTTCTTTGTTCCCGGACGTGAGTTTTTCATTGTTTTGAATTTTTCTAGCTGTATCTGGAGAAGTCTGGCGATATTATGCAGCATTCAGTCCACCATGGGTGTCCTATATTGGAGGCGGATGCATAAATGTTGGGTTTTCATGGATTTTGGAGAATTGATGCCTATTGTCATTTGGGCAGCAATGCAATCTCAAGATCATCCCTGCAGATTCTTTATATCCGAGACAAAAACCGGACCGCAATTTTGGGCTTTCTTGATTATCTCAAAGCCGAGCGGCGAGCATGAGCCTTACAACGTACCGCAACGTATTCAGGCGCAAATCCTAATTGATTGCCAAGTAAAACAGCAATGTCTCTGTTAGTGGAGCATTCAAAACAAAAGCGGGCAGCGTCCAGTGCTGAAACACCAAACGCGGCCCTAACCAAAGTGCCTACAGGGAGGCAACAATGGCTGCAATTGACGTTACCAAAAAACTGCTCATTTATCACACTCTCTATCGCCTCAATCTGTCATTCTCAAACATCGTCATGCAGTGCCGCACATTGCAAGAAGCGGGAGTATTCACTGCAAGATCAGCCAGGCTTTTTCAGGGATATGCTCAAGAGCTGCAGGCCGAAATGAACCAAGAATTGCTTGAAACGATGCACGCTACCGAGTTGGACGACTGGGGTCGGTTCGGGAAAATCCGGCAAGCAGAAGAAAAGCGGCTCCGAGACCCCGACGATGTGTTCATCCATGCTGAGGAACGCAGGCAAGAACTACGCAAGAAGTCTAAGAAATAAACGTTAAAACGATGAGTAGAGACGAACCCGCCCGGTAAAAAGAGCGGGTTTCTTTCTTGGTGCGCCCGGGGCGAAAGGAATTATGAACCCAGTTCCATAAAGCCTGGTATAGCTTGGAAAGGTATCTTTCGGGTCGCGATGAGAATTCACGACCGCATCTCCCAAACAGAGAACCCCGAAGCTGCCCCGCTTGAAAACGATTCTCCCGATCAACAGGACCGCAGCAGATGTGGAGAAAAATGTCCCGGCAAAAGTGGAAGAACCTTCAGGAGTTGTGTGAGTAACTGATCCAGAGTTCGAGCTTTGGTCCGTTCAGGGCTACCAGCAGTGACAGCATTATGCTCGGCGATGCAGTTGAACGGTGAGCGTAGCGTAATTTCAGCGGTTTTTCCATCAACGAGACGGTTCGACATGACAGCATCCAGCAACTCCCGTTTTTCTTCTACTGTTCCCACATCAAACAATCGTGTTGCATTCGTTGCCAGATTTATAACTTCTTGAAGCCGATTCGTCATTTTTAACGGCACTTGTAATTTTTCCAACTTCTCATCGATTTGACGGCGCTCCAGCAGGAGCGCTGTTTTTTTGTTCAGAAAAATATCCTTTTCAATAGCTTTATCAAGATATGCATCGGTGAGTCCGCTTATACGGTCCCCTATTTGACGCCTGGTGATTTCCAGAGCGGAGATCGAGGACTTGCGCAATTCCATCTGTATTGCCTGACTCTTCTGAATGGCGATTGGCATATACTCGATTTCTGCTGGCGAGAACTGTAATCGTGAGAATTCCGCCCGGAATGCCTGTTCGATTAGCTCTTCCCTGAGGCAGACCTCCGAGCAAGGATTGGAATGGCAGCGATAGTAGCGATGCCCTTTTTGTTTTTCGAAGATCAACGAATGGCCGCAATTTTTACACTGTAAAAGCTTGCCGAAAACTGAGACATGGCGGAATTGCTTTTTAGGACCGTTCTGCGCCAGCCGCGCTTGAACTGCATCGAATGTAGATTTCTGTATCAACGCATCGTGCAGCCCCGAAAATAACTCATCACGAATTCGGATCAGCCCGATATAGAAAGGGTTCTTTAGCATCACTGAGAGGCCATTCCGGGACAGGATGCTGCCGGTTCGTGTTCGTAGGCCTCTGATTTCCAGTTCGTCCTGGAGATCATGCAAGCCAAATCGGCCGGTTGCATACAGGTCAAAAGCAGTACGGACCAGTGGTGCCATTTCTGGGTCAATCAATTTTGGTTTGCCAGCGCCTGCATCCAGGTACCCGATTGGAGCGGGACGCGGATAAAGACCCTGCTTTACACGTCCGTAAAAACCTTTCCTTGTCTCTTCCCGCAGGTTGCGAATGTAATCAGCCGCAACCACGGCTTGGATGTCTGCGGAAAGCCTCCCACCGCGGGAATTCAGATCCAGCGATTCATTGGCAAAGCAGACGCGCACACCGGCGTCTATGAGTTCTCCCAAGTCCGCCCAGTCTTTGAGATTACGGGCGCTTCGATCGATTTTATGCATGATGACGCCGCTCGCCTTGGCACTCTTGAGCAACTTCAACATTTTGGTGAAAACCGGCCTGCCGCGCTTTGCCGCCGTTTCGCGTTCCTCAAACCAGGAGATCACACTTAATTGATTGCGATCGGCGAAAGTTGCTATTGCATCCCTCTGTTGTTGCAAGGAAACACCATGCTCTCCCTGCCTCGCCGTAGAGACGCGGATATAGCCATAGAATTTATTCATCTGATTTTCAATGGAATTAATGCTTTGATATAGATAAGACCGACCTTTGGGTGAAGATAGGATTAGAGGCCGTCATCGTCAAGCAAATCACCGCCTAATCGACGGTGGATGCGAATTGCAATCCGGATATATCTCTCCATGTTTTGCCATGCTTCCAAAAGCTCTTCGTAATTCAAATGCGGATAGAGTGAATGCATTTGACGCAATTCAGGCGGAAGATTTTCCCATTGCGGGGTGATCTCGTGCTGTTCCATGCAAGCAGAATAGGAACAGAGAGAATCGCGTCAAGGAGCCAAAAATCCTGATCTCTCAGGGGGTGAACGCATACCGTACGGGAACTCTGCTGGTTGGAGCAATTCAGAAGCTATACACAGGTTTTGAGAAAATTCCCTAAAACATGCCTAATTTTGGCTCCTTTTCAAGATCAAAACGACTGTCTACTATGAAAACACCAAGGAGGACATTGAACAATGTCACAAAACAAACATCCAAACGATTTGGCCCGTTACCGGCGGCGGATGCGCCTCAGCCAGGCAGAAGTCGCTAAGTTGCTGGGCCACAAAAATACGAAGCATCTGTCTAATCTGGAACTCGGACGCCATTTTCCGAGCATATCGACCGCATTAAAGCTCGGGGCGATTTACCGGGTTCCGGTTGATTTCCTTTATTCGCACCTCTACATGCATTTCAGGGTACGAATTCGCGAAGCTGAGGCATCGGCGCGAGCCGCCGAACCGCAGGTTCAATCACCTTTACCATTAAATTTCTCTGTCGATGCTGCTTGATAAAATCTCCCCACCCACAAAAATCTTTCGTCCTGCAACGATCAGCGAATTTGTAGGCTTGCAACTCGCAGTTAAACTCAACGATATTGATAATCTTTATTCCTATCTTCGCGTATGTCACCGCATCAGTGAAGAATCGCTTATCGAGAAATTAACCGAGCTAACCGGCGCGGGAATGTCCGGGCCTCAGCTAGGTGAAGCACTTCGCAAAATCTTTAACCAATAATTTTCAAATACAAAAATGAAGGAAAAATTGGCAGCCGTCCAAATTGGACGCAGGACAGTGGCCATTGCCGTCTTTATCGGCACACATCTGGAACATTCCCAGGTTGTCCGTCTCAGTTCGGACTTGAATGTCGCCTTGCGGCGGGTTCCCGCAATAGTGCAGCGCGTGCTGGATCAATTTGGTGTAACCACCGTAGGGCTTGAGCCGTCAATCGGACAATCCGAACGCCGCACCGCCAAACTCCAAGAAGCGCTGATCCAACAGCTCCGAAACCTTGCGATAGCCATCTGGCCAGTTAGCTTTCCCGATCTTTGCCGTCACTCCGCCTTGCCTCCGGTTAGGACACGTCACGCCCTGAGGCAGATCGCAATAAATATCTTTCCTGCCTTAGGAGGAACTTCGAACGGCAAACTGGATTGCGACGCTGCTTTGCTCGGGCTTTATATCCAAACCGAGCGCCTTCTTTCCGTAATTCCAACCTGATGTTTTCTCAAAATCTGACACATGGGTCATTGTTCAGTGGTATTGGCGGTCTTGATTTAGGATTCGAGCGCGTTGGATTTGCGACCTCCTGGCAAGTTGACAATGACCGCTTCTGCCAAGCCATATTAAAAACCCATTTTCCTAATGCACAGCTTTTATCCGATGTCCGCGAGTGCGGGCAGCACAATCTCTCATCTGTGGACGTTATTAGCGCCGGCTTTCCTTGCCAGGACGTCAGCACCGTTGGCAAACGCGCTGGACTCGGCGGAGAGCAGACAAGTCTCTTCTTCGAAGTCATTCGAATTGCAAAAGAGCTCAAGCCCGAATGGCTGGTCCTTGAAAACGTCCTCGGGCTTCTCTCTTCCAACTCAGGACGGGATTTCGCGGTCATTCTCTCATCGTTGGCCGCGCTCGGGTATTTTGTGGCGTACCGGGTTCTCGACAGTCAATTCTTCGGAGTGGCCCAACGACGACGCCGCGTGTTCATTGTTGGAAGTCTTAGAGAAGGAGGCGCCGCAGAGGTTCTATTTGAGCCCCAAGGCGGCAGCGGGGATAATCCGAAGGGCAAAAAGTTGGAGGAAGCGGCTTTCAGAACCAATCCGCAGAGACCTGCAGCGGACCGCGTCATTTCCGGCACTCTCACTGCGAGCCCAAACATCGTCCTCCAGGCACTCACCAATCAGATCATCAGACAACCGTTCCACTGCGCACCCGCTGATTCTCAGACGATTGACGCCGACCGAATGCGAAATGCTGCAAGGCTTCCCGAAGGGATGGACAGTGCCCGATACCGCGCATTGGGCAACGCCGTTACGGTACCGGTTGCGGAGTGGCTTGGGAAGCGCCTGAAAGCGGCCATTCTTGTTACCGATCCTGTCAGGCCGGGCGAGATGATTGATACATGATCAAGCGCATTTCTTTCCATTGCTGGCCCATCAGAATTCGATTCTTCAAAATCATCCGCGGTGGATGCTGCCCGGTAAGCGTAATGCTTGAAGGTAAAGTTAATCCAGTTTCACGTATCGCGAGTGCCAGTGACATTCCAGCTCAACGCCTAAAAAAGCTCGAAACCTGATCAATCGTTTGCTAGGCAAATTCCGGAGATTTTTATGAGCGCTTTTGTCGAGAACATTATTCGGGGACTCTGGAATGCATTTACCACTCCTTCAGCGGAGCAAGACGAAGCCGGATTAAGCATCGGTTATCAAGTCGTAGAGGAGAAGGTGAGCGGGCGCAAAATTGTCCTTCCGCATAACAGGCGCACCGAGCAGGTTTCCGTGGTGGGTGTCACCGGCAGCGGCAAAACGTCTCTTCTGCGCCTCTGCACGCGGGAAGATGTGTTTGAAGGAAGAGGCTGGCTTTTTTTCGACCTTCATGGAGACACCACGCCTTACCTGCTGTCAATGATTGCCGCAGAGGAACAGCGCACAGGCCAAGACTTAAGCAGAAAGCTGATTGTCATTTCACCCGCCGACCAGGCATTTGCAGTAGGGATGAATTTCCTGGAGCATGACGGCACAGACATCTTCGTCCAGATCGCGGAGATCACTGCAATCTTCAAAAAGCGATTCCTTGAAACTGCGGGAGCCCGCACCGAAGAACTGCTTCGCAACACGCTGTATGTGCTGGCGGCGAACCGGCTGACCATTGTGGAAGCTTCCGGCCTACTGACCAATCCTGCGTTCCGCGCTCAATGCCTGAAACAGGTCAGCAATGCCGAGGTCCGCGACTATTTTGAATACCGCTATGACACGGCTTCAGCCGCTATGCAGGCCGTGATGCGCGACCCAATCCTTAACCGGCTTTCCCTTTTCATCAGTGACCCGCGTTTCCGGCATCTGGTCGGCCAGCATTCAACCTTCGACGTACGGGACGCTTTGGACCACGGCTGCTGGATCATTCTGGATTTTGATAAAGGGAAGTTGGGAGAGCAGACCCAGACACTTGCAAGTTTATTTTTAACGAAATTCAAAAGCTCCCTGTTCGGACGCAGAACTCGAACCCTCTACACATTTTATTGCGATGAGCTGCCGAATCTGGTGGCCTTCAGCAGCGGCCTTGAAACCCTGTTATCAGAGGCCCGAAAATTTGGTGTCTCAATCTTCTCGGCAAATCAATACCTGGACCAGTTCTCGCCTGAAATGCGAGCGGCGCTGCAAGCGGTCAGCAGTCACTTCTATTTCCGGCTGTCGAGCGCGGACGCTGACCGCACGGCTGCGGCACTGGACGGAGGAAAGCTGCTTGCCCATCTGCTCAAGAATCTTCCCAACCGGCAGGCCGTTGTAAAAATTGGCCCGGAAAGCTGGAAGCACATTAAGGTCTGCAGTGTACGCGCCGAAACCACTGATTTTTCCGACTTGTACGAGCGTTCCCAGCGGCGGTGGGCGCGTCCACGCGCGCAAGTAGAACAGGAGATCCGCTCCAGAACACCCAAGAGAGTTCCGGCTTCGCCCGCTAATGCACAGGAGAGTTTGGATGAGTGGGAGTAATTATCAGCTGATGCCTCGAGACCTCGCTTTACTTAAGGTCATTGCTCTTCTCCGCGTAATTGACCGCGAGCAAGCCAAAGCGATCGGGAATTTCAATTCCGCGACACGCCTCAATTATCGCCTGGCCGCACTCCGTGCATTGGGTCTGCTAAAGCAGTTTTTCGTCGGACTCGGGCCAGGCACCAGGAAAGCGGTGTTCTGCCTGACAAAAAAGGGGGCGCAGATTGCCGGCGTTTCACACCAGCGCACCCGCTTCGCCTCTGAAGCCACGGTAGGGTTTGATCCATTCTTGATCCACAGGATAGCGGTGGGTGATGTCTATGTGGCGGTCACGCATAAGGCTCTCCCGGAAGGAGTACGAGCGACCGCATGGAGGTTCTTTGAGACGCCTCTCACGACCAATACTCACCTGATTCCTGACGGCTATTTTGAACTGCATAACGGAGAGGCTGTGCGCGGAATGTTTCTTGAAATGGACATGGGCACGGAAACCGCAAGGGTTTGGAAGAAGAAAGTTGCTGAATATCTCTCGTTTGCCATTTCAGGTCGATTTCAGGAGCGCTTCGGCGTTCCGCAGTTCAGGGTGCTTGTAATCACCACAAGCGCAAAGCGGCTCCAGAATCTCGCCAAGGTCATTTCAGGCATTACCCCAAAACTCTTCTGGCTGACCACTCTCGAAGGGTTCAAAACAAGCGGTCCATGGGCAGCAATCTGGTCGCGACCTGCGGACAGCAACAAGCATTCACTTTTCTAAATGTATGATTCGCTATTGCCACAATTGTCACAGGATCACCACCGGCGAGACGCCGCTGTTTTGCCAATTCTGCGGTCGGACCTATGACGTGAAACTTTGTCCCAGGCAGCACCCGAATCCCCGCACGGCGCAAATCTGTTCTCAATGCGGTTCGCATGAATTGAGCACGCCCCAGCCGCGCCCCCGGCTTTGGCTGCGTCCATTGCTTTTCCTGTTGACCATTGGGCCCGGAGTTTTGCTGATCGGAGGCTTGATCCTTTTCATTCCGCTGTTCATAAGGCGATTGCTGACTGATCCGGGCAATCTGGCCGGATTGATGTCTGTTGGCTTGATGTTTGGGTTTCTGCTTTATCTCTGGATGCATTTACCGCATTTCCTGAGAAATGGAGTCAAGAGGCTGTTCCGCAGAAGAAATCAGGAGGAGGACATCATTGATTTAGTCGGCGGATGCATGAGCCGGATTTCAGCGCAGCAGATCGAATCTGCTGCGCTTGCGGGAGCTTAAGCGGAGCGACTCGAAGAGGAGCACCTAGTTGGGGCGCGAGCCGATTGCGAAGCGCCTCAAAAGCTTGAAGGTAACGACAAATTGCCCAGGCCGTGGCGAACCTAGCCGCGAACCTAGGCAAAAAGAGGTACATGGGCCATGAATGAGAACGAGCTTGGAACACCAATGAGCATCCATCAAGTCGCCGCCATGCTTGGCGTCTCGGCTTGGAGCGTGAGGCAAAGCCTGATCCCTAAAGGGCTTCCGCACTTGCGCTCCGGGCCGAGGGGCAAACTGCTGTTCTATCAACACCAAGTAGAGCAGTGGGTCCTTCGCCAACAAACCAAAGGGGGAAGCCAGGGAACCAATGCTTTACAAACGAGGAGATAAGTTCTGGGCACAGTTCGTCGTCGACGGCATCCGCCACCAGCTTCCCACCGGAAGCTCGGACCGCCGCCAGGCGGAACGGATCGAACGCAAACTCCGTGAAGAGGCGAATCTACGCCGCTTCGACATCATATCCGCCGACCCGAACCTCACAGTTGGAGAGGTGGTCGCAAAGTACCTTGCCGCAAACGAGCGCAACCAGTTCTATGACGGGCGCTTGAAGCAGTTGCTGCCATTCTTTGCCGATATCCCGGTGCTCAGGCTCACGCGTAATTCGGCATCCGAATACCGCCAGCTTCGCAAGAAGCAGTCTGAGGTCAAGGACGCTACCGTCAACCGCGACCTGGCCTGCCTTCGGCACATCCTGTATTGGGCGGTGGAAGAGCGGCTACTCTTAACCAATCCATTCAATCGCCTGAAACTTCCAATGGAGGCGCGCACGGTCATTCTCGTTCTGTCGCTCAGGGAAGAGGATGCCCTGCTCAAGAGTGCGCCCGGACATCTGCGCACGATGATCCTAACGAGCCTTTACACCGGAATGCGACGCGGCGAGATTTTCAACCAGCGATGGGAGCATGTCGATCTTGCCCGCCGGGTGCTTTATGTCAGCAGCTCGAAGACCATTGGCGGAGAGTTGCGAGAAATCCCGCTGGCCACGCCGCTAGTCGAGATGCTTTCCGGCATCGAGCAGAAAGGCGAGCACGTCTTTACCTACCGTGGCGAGCCGATGGGAACATACAAGACTGCCTGGAACCATCTCGTTAAGGCGGTACTGAAGCGACATTTTCTCTTCAAGGCGCTGCGCAGCACCTTCAACACGCGGCTGATGGAGTCGGGAGTTGTCGCGGACGTACGGCGTGCCCTAATGGGCCACTCCGCGGGAAAAGACGTTAACCTGCGGCACTACACCGCCGTGGAGTTGCCGGCCAAGCGGCGGGCGATTCAGATGCTCGAAAACTGGATTGCCGAACAAAGAAAGCACGAGGAAACAGAAGTATCGTCACAACGGATCGCGCCACAATCGCAATCCGACCTGGCGAACCAGCCGGAAAGGAGTGTTTACAAAATGTAGTGACAATGACTCGCAAACATTTTCGGCTTATTGCTGAAACCCTCAGGGCCTTCCAGGAACAACACCAACTCCCACCCGAAAAATATAAAGCGCTGTGCTTGAGCTTCGCGTGGAGTTTGCACACCACTAACCCGAATTTCCAGGAATCCAGATTTCTCAGCGCCGCAGGCTATTCAATACCTGACAAGTCAGAGCCCTAACTGGTTCTTGCCTAAACATCCCCCCACGTCATCGAAATTCCAACTGGTTCAAAGACTGAAGTGAGGACCTGAAGATGGCCGAGTCCCTTTACGCCGTCCAGCACATCCGCCGGATGCGCGGAGGGTCACAAGCCCATCTCCTCCGCGCATCAGACGGTCAATTCTATGTAACTAAATTCACGAACAACCCTCAGCACATCCGCGTTCTTGCCAGTGAGTATCTGGCAACCCGGCTGGGAATTCTCCTGGGTCTGCCGATGGCTGAAGTGAGAATCATGGATGTAACTGATTGGCTTATCGCACATAGCCCTGAGCTGTGCATTGACAACGCCGGTAAGGCGGTTTCGTGTGCAGCGGGCCAGCAACTCGCGTCCCGTTATACCGCCGATCCAGAGCGGGATCATATTTTCGATTATCTACCCGAAAGCATGACTCGACGGATCGCAAATCTCGACGACTTTCCTCGCGTGCTTGCCTTCGACAAATGGACTGGAAACAGCGATGGCAGACAGGCGGTCTATGTCAAACACAAATCCGCGCGCCTGTATCGAGCGATCTTTATCGATCAGGGGCATTGCTTCAATGCCGGCGAATGGACATTTCCCGACTCGCCGCTTCGCGGGATTTTTTCCCGCAACTACGTTTACGAACATGTGACCGGCTGGAGATCATTCGAACCGGTCCTCTCAAGCATTGAGAACATTCAATTCAGCGATCTAGCCAGCATCGCGGCTGAGATTCCGCCCGAATGGTATCAGCATGACTCAGAGGGATTAGCCCGGCTGACGAAGATGTTACACGCCCGCCGGTCCGTGGTGCGCGATCTGATAACAAGCTTCCGCAAATCCACACGCAGTCCCTTTCCCAATTGGACAGCCGCCTAGTCTGCCCGTCCAAACCGAAACCATCAACAATCAGGAGGAAATTCAATGGCTGACACAAGCCTCAAGTCTGTCGTGTCTCTCGACCGGGAGACACGCGCTTATAAACCGATTGCGCACAACCTGTCACCAGAGGCTGCTTTGGAGCAGGTCAATAACCTGCAGAACGACGGCAATCAAGCCGCGATTCTGGAACAGGAAGGCCACCACCGTACCGCAACGGCCCAGAAATGCAAACTTTGTCTAAATACGGCCAAATCTTTCACCGAGCGCCAGGAAGCACAACCTGATGACACGGAAAGAGACGCAGCAGCAACCTCGGCACGCGAGCAAAACGAGGAGGACTAACCTGGCGTGCTGGAAGATTTCATCAGGCGTAATGCCAGCCAGCACCTTTCTTTGGTCCGGACGAGGTGTGACGACGCACTGAAAGCCCTCGATACCCACGATCACTTTGTGGTCCTCGGCGCGCTCGCCGGGCTTGGGCAAAGGATCGAGACAGTCAGCTGCCAGTTGCTCATTCTGATCGAATTCAACAACCAACTGAAAAAAGCAACAGCGAACAACAAAAACCATAAGGAGGAACCATGACAGCCGATAGAAACACGGCATCCTCATCAGGCAAAGCAGGGGCGAGTGAAGGCGGATCTGGTAAACGCCGTGGCGCATATGTGCCACGGACGCCCAATCAGATCATGCTGGAACTTATCGAAAAGCAGGAGACCAGAGTGAAAGAGCTCAGACAGGAGCTCTCGACCCAGGAAAAGGAACTGCAGCGGATGAAAAAGGCCCAGGCTGCCTATGAGGCGAGTTGATCTTCAGAAGGAGTCTTGCGCAAGCAAGCTCCTTTTTTCTTTGCCCATTTCGTTGTTACCGATCCTGTCAGTGCGGGTGCTCCAATGGAACGAAGAAAGTTTCAAAGGAGTGTTTATGAAGAAGGTCTGTGTTTCCGTTGTTGGCTCCGGCCAGCTCCACGAAATCAATATCGAACCAGGCACGACCGCAGGCGATATCCTGCGTGGGCTCAATCTTTCGGATTACCTCCTCAGCAGGAATCCGAGCGCTGATTTTTTCGCCAACGCCGAATCCGTGTACGACAAAGTTGCTGAGGGCCAAAAGCTCTTTGCCTCTACCAAGGCAACGGTAGGGGGAGAGATCTTCGATTTTCTGGTGGACTCGTTCGTGCAGCAATTCACCGGCAAACCTGCTGCCCAGCGTGTGACGATCTCGCCAGTGCAGTCCTTAACTATCTCACCGGACTCCAGCAGAATCTCCCATAACAATCCAATACGGCGGCAACCGCTGCCGTATTGGCAGGAAGCCGGCTGGTCGAAAAAGGGAAACGTCTATCAAGGCAATTACCAGACGCGTTATGGCGCATACCAGGGCTGGATTGAAGAGCGCTCTCCCTACCAAAGGAGATTTTGTATCCTCGATCCGCCTCAGGTCGTGCTTTCTTCCTCTCACGGGGCTTGCTTTCAGCCACGGGATAATCATTGGTTCGATATTCACATGAGCCACGCGCCCAAAGACGTCAGTTCGGGCATAGTGGCCGTTGAGCGACTTATTGCTGAATGCTTTGGGAACGGGAGGTAAGTCAATGATGGCTCGTTCAAAAAATATAAGTTCACCAAGACTGCTGGAAACCCGCGAGTCTCTTTTGCGCACAAGAAACCGGCTTCTCGCCTTGTATTCCGCTGCTGTGGCGCAGAACAACCGGGAACGCATGAATTACCTCAACAAACGGCTGGCAGAGACGAGCCGCACCTTGGAATCGCTGACCGAAATAGAAACCGAACTGCTCGGCCAAATTGCATGCGCAAACCGCTTCCTGGTTAGTTCATTGTTTTTGTGGGAGTGCTTCCGAGAGCTGACCGCAGATTCCAGAGAGCAGTTTTTCTTCATCACCGGATCGGAAATAGATGGAATCCTGACTCTCGATCAGAAATGCGGATTTGAGCATGTCGTCAGAACTGTCATTGGTGTCGAAGGCGAGTTCAAGTCCACGCACGCCTTGCTCTGCAAGCTGGAAAGATTTGGCCACCGCCTCCTGGGTCATTTCCACAGCCATCCCGGAAACGGAACCGGATCAACTGTCCCGTCCCCGACAGACCGGGGCTTTCAGGAACGGCTTGAGCGCGGCGGTTATCCGACAGTGGCGGCAATCTTCAGCCGCGACGGCTATGTACGTTTCTTCCGGCTTGATCACAACTTTGAACTGCACGTCCACGGGAAAGGAGTTGAAGAAGTTGAACCCAACGTCTTCCGTCTCACCAATCTCAATTAAAGCGAAGGGCGTCAGCATTCCTGGCGCCCTCGACCGCCAGCAGCGCATTGCAGGATTTGATCAGGAAAAGTATAGCCGCAGCCATGTTCTTTGCATTGGCGCGGGTGGGCTTATGAGCAATATTGCCCCGACCCTTGTACGAAAAGGCATAGGACGCTTGACGATCCTGGACCATGACGAAGTTGAAGCGAGCAATCTAAACCGCCAGCACTTTTATGCGCATGACATCGGGCAGAATAAGGCGATTGCGTTGGTTCGGAACCTGCAACCGCAATGTACATACAGTACTGTTTTCACTGGCTACGCTATGTCATTGGAAACAGCGATGCATGAAACATTTGATTTGGGCTGCGATCTGGCTGTTTGCGCAGTTGATAACAACCAGGCGCGCATCACCGCTTCTGAGTATTTCCGACAGCATAATAATCCTATTATTTTCACGGCTGTCAGTGCCGATACCGATCATGGATATGTCTTCATTCAAGATCTGGCCGGGCCATGTATTGGGTGCTTGTTCCCGGACATTGATAAGGACGAGTTGTTTCCTTGCCCAGGAACCCCCGCAACCACCGACATTCTGCAATCGATGGGAGCCCTAGTGACATATGCAATTGATTCAATCCTTATGGGCCGAAAACGCTCGTGGAATTATCGCGCCCTTTATCTCTCCTCAGGAGAATGGGATATCGCAAGTCTGATGAGCCGAGACGCTGCATGCCAGTTATGCACACAAAAAGAGAGCCACTGAATGCCGAAGAAGAACACTGTTACAAAGCTCACAAAAAAAGCTGCTAAGGGAGTTTCAAAAGAGGCAGTCAAAATTGGCAAGGGAGTTGCCAAAGAAGGAGGCACCATAATAACTGGTGTGATCAAAGGTTTTATTGATGTTTTCAGTCCTTTTCGTTAGGGCGTCCTGCAAAATTCCATACGCACGAAGGAGCGCGCGACACTTCATGGCGACCATTTCAGTGGGCTGGGCTTTGCGCGGGGTATGCCGCACCTGGTATTCTTGCGATTAATGATTCCTGTTCTTGATCTGTTCGCAGGGCCTGGCGGCTTGGGGGAGGGATTCACCGCGCTTCAAAATGAAGGCGGCGAATCAGTATTCCGCATTGTCCTTTCAATTGAGAAGGAGCCTTTCGCCCACGAGACCCTCAAACTTCGAAGTTTTTTCAGGCAGTTCTCTAGAAGTAACGTTCCGGAGGAATATTATGATCATTTGCGTGGCAAATTGGGTCGAGATGATCTCTACGAACGGTTCCCTGGAGAGGCAGAAAAGGCGGCTTTCGAGGCTTGGAATGCGGAGCTTGGGGATTACAGAAAGTTTCGGGCCGCGACACTCGATGAACGAATCTCACAAGCCTTGAATGGGGCAGATCAGTGGGTTCTGATCGGCGGGCCTCCTTGCCAGGTATATTCAGTAGCTGGACGATCCCGCGTTATTCCAGTAGATCCTGAGAAATATGAGAAGGACCGGCGACATTTCCTTTATAAGGCATATCTGAGAATCATTGCAGAACACCGTCCCCCAGTGTTTGTCATGGAGAATGTCCGAGGAATTTTGTCGGCTGAAGTAGGAGGGAGGCCAATCATTGATCGCCTTCTGAACGACCTGCGGCACCCTGTTCCGGCAGCTAAAGGTGCTGAAGGTGATGAGAACGGAGGGCTGGAATACAAGATATATCCTCTGGCGAATTATTCGGGCGAACTCGATCTTTTTTCTGGCGCGGATTCTCATATTGATCCTGCGGAGTTTATCATCCGCAGCGAACAACACCGAATACCACAGGCACGTCACAGATTCATTCTCCTGGGAGTCCGGAGTGACGTACAGTCACATCCAAATCTGCTCCGCACTTATCGCAAGAAAGTGGCTATGTGGAAAGCGATCCAAGATCTGCCGCGGCTTCGCAGCAGACTTTCTAGTGGGACCGATTCCGGCGACGTATGGGTAGATGCCATCCGTGAGTTAATCGGAATGAAGGCACTTTGTAATGGCAGCTTTGATGACAAGGTGTTTGCCGTCATCTCGTCAAAACTTGATGACTTATCAACAAGCCTTTCAACAGGAAACGCCTTCATTGAATGGAAGAAGCAACCGGTATTCCAAAAAGATTGGTTTCATGACTCTAGGATCGGCGGTGTTTGCAACCATGTCAGTCGAGGACACATGAAATCTGATTTATGGCGATATTTCTTTGCTGCGTGTTTTGCCGCTGTGAATAAGAAATCTCCTATACTCCCTGATTTTCCAAGGCCATTGCTTCCTAAACACGAGAACGTCCGTGGTGTGGATGAGAAAGACTTAATCTTCAAAGATCGATTCCGTGTTCAGATCCGTTCGAAGCCTGCGACAACCATCACGTGCCACATCGGGAAAGATGGGCATTATTTCATTCATCCTGATCCGCTTCAATGCCGGAGTCTCACGGTTCGTGAAGCTGCGCGATTACAGACGTTTCCCGACAACTACCTGTTCGCGGGACCCGTGACGGCACAATACCAACAAGTTGGAAACGCTGTTCCTCCGCTGCTGGCCCGTCAACTTGCCGGGATCGTTTATCGGTTATTTGGTGA
>Ga0070732_10000450_pt1 | contig 26570 bp, 13 predicted proteins | sample Coa_R1_5_FD_66449 | JGI IMG/M metagenome (GOLD analysis project Ga0070732, IMG submission 66449) | Surface soil microbial communities from Centralia Pennsylvania, which are recovering from an underground coalmine fire - Coalmine... | ecosystem: Environmental > Terrestrial > Soil > Unclassified ... | reverse complement strand
ATCCGAAGACATTTCTCCCGAGGCACGGAGAGAGTTTTGCCAGTTGGCGCTCGATATGCGGGAGCAAGAGCAATAGCACGGTCCGACTCATGATCCCGTCGGTCCGAACCGAATCTGCTAAATTTCTTCAACGAACATGAGCTGTCGCCTACTAAGTGCCACCACGATTGCGATAGCTATGACTTTCGCCAGCAGCGCGCAGGTTAAGGATTCCCGTACAAGCTCATCACCTCAGGCAAAATTTGTTGACGTGAGCACAAGCTTGGGAGTGCGATTCCAGCACGAGGCACCCCATACCTCAAAGAAATATCTGCTCGAGACAATGGGGTCGGGGGTGGCCCTTTTTGACTATGACAATGACGGCAGGCTCGATTTGTTTCTCGTAAACGGTGCTGAGATCAGCGATCCCTCTCAGCCGGACGCAATCCCGGCAAAGACCGGACCAAAGTATTGGAATCGCCTCTATCACCAGAAATCTGATGGGACATTCGAGGACGTGACGGAGAAGGCGGGTTTACAGGGCGCCGGCTACGGAATGGGTGTAGCCATTGGTGACTACGACAATGATGGTTTTGAAGACTTGTACGTTACCGGATATGGCGGCAATCATCTTTATCACAACAATGGCAACGGAACATTCACGGATGTGACCCAAAAAGCTGCAGTAGCTGCAGGCGGCTGGTCCACCAGCGCGGCATGGGTGGACCTAGACGGAGACGGGCGCCTGGACCTTGTAGTATTGCGATATCTGCAGTGGGAATTTACCGACATCTGGTGCGGAGAACGCAAACAGGGTTACCGTTCCTATTGCCATCCCGATCAGTTCCGCCCAATCACTCCTCTCATTTATCACAACGATGGTAATGGGCATTTCACCGAAATCACAAAGCAGGCAGGATTCGCCAAGCCCGGAAATGCACTTGGAATCGCAATCGCAGACTTCAATGGCGATGGTCGGGTCGATGTATTTATCGCCAACGACTCCACCCCCGAGTTCCTTTACCAGAACAAAGGAGACGGAACATTCGAAGAGGTCGGACTCTTTGCCGGCGTCGGTGTTGACGGCGACGGGCATGCATACGCCGGCATGGGCGTGGATTTTGCCGATTATGACAACGACGGATTGCCGGACATTGTTGTCACCGATCTTGCCTACCAGAAATATGCGCTGTACCGAAACAATGGTGACTCCACTTTCACGTATGTGAGCGACACGGCAGGTTTAGGGGCAATGACCTTTCTCCATTCCGGATGGGGAATGCGGCTCCTCGATTACGACAATGACGGTTGGAAGGACTTGCTAGTAGGACAAGCTCACGTGATGGATACGATCGAGTTGAACTATCCGCAGCTGCGGTACCGCGAACCGCTACTTCTCGCACGGAATACAGGGCAGGGTTTTGTTGACATATCAGGTCAGTCAGGCGCCGTCTTTCACGAAGCGTGGGCAAGTCGCGGGATGGCAATCGGGGACATCGATAATGACGGAAGACTTGATGCGGTGGTCAGCGAAAATGGAGGTGCTGCTCACATTCTGCATAACGAAACCGATACGCAAAATCACTGGCTGACTTTGAGTCTCGTCGGGCACAAAAGCAACCGCGACGCAATCGGAGCTGAGGTGAAGATCATGACCGGGCAAGGCCAACAACAGGCCTTCGTCACCACATGCGGAAGTTATCTATCTTCGGGGGACAAGAGAGTGCATTTCGGGCTGGGTAATCAGTCTGCCGTCAAAGAAATACGTATCCGATGGCCAAGCGGCATCGGGCAGATCCTTCATGATGTGAAGAGCGACCAAATTCTGCGTATCGACGAACCCGCCAAGTGAGCAGGACTCAGGCGCCACACGACGAAGATTTTGCTGGGCAAGATGTGCCAATCAAGCCCAAGCGTGTACGAACACGGAATCGATACCAGTTAGGCGAAAACATTGGAGAACGCCCCTTGACGAAGGAGAAGAGGTAGGGGGAGAGCTGGGCTACCGAGGTGAGCGGCGGACTTAGCGAATTAAGGTTCCAACCGGACCAGGGAAATCGAGTTCCGACACCTGACCTTTGCCACGATGGCCATTGAGGCGCAAGCCACCGAATCGTTTTTCTGAAAACCACCGCATTTTTCGCTTGACAAGGGTAGTACGAAGGTACTAATCGTGTACGAACACGGAGCGTGTACGTACACACCGTTTTCTGGGGGAAACAATGTCACGAAGCTTGTTTTCGTCGCGAAGTGGTGGGTTTCTGGTCCTAGCCCCGATGCTGCTGTTCGCGATCCCCGCGCTGACCCAAGTTGATACCGGCTCCGTTCGAGGCACGGTAACAGATCCATCAGGAGCGGTCATCGCCGACGCTAAGGTGAATCTGAGCAGTGAGGCCACCGGCCAGACTGTCTCCACCTCTACGGCAAAAGACGGCGCTTTCACCTTCAGTCCGGTCAAGATCGGATCTTACAGGCTCAGTGTCGAAGCCTCTGGATTCAAAAGAGCGGCCACGCACGTTACGGTGAACGTGCAGGAGCAAGCTCGCGCCGACTTCCAGTTGGTTACCGGAGCAGTAAGTGAAACAGTCGAAGTAACGGCGACCGCCCCGCAGCTTCAAACCCAAGATGCCTCTGTGGGCACGGTGGCGACAGGCGAGCAGGTCAACGATCTCCCGCTCAACGGCCGCAATTACACATTTCTGGCGCAGCTTGGCTCGGGCGTAACCCGTCTAAATCCAACGCGCGGTTTGGACCAAACCGGCAGTTTCGTCGCCAACGGCCTCACTACAGTGCACAACAACTACATCCTGGATGGAATCGACAACAATAACGACACGGTTGATTTCTTGAACGGCGCGGCCTACGTCAATCTGCCTCCGCCGGACGCCGTTCAGGAATTCAAGGCGCAGACCAGCAACTTCAGCGCCGAGTTCGGGCGTGCCGGCGGGGCTGTGGTGAATGCGTCGATTAAGTCAGGCTCGAACCGCTTCCACGGAACCCTGTGGGAATTCGTGCGCAATGACAAATTCGATGCCATTAACGTGGATCAGTGGTTTCTCCCCGCAAACCAGCGGAAGAAGGGTGAACTGCGGCGAAACCAGTTCGGTGGTGCGATAGGCGGCCCGATGGTGAAGAACAAGATGTTCTTCTTCGGCGATTACGAGGGGACCCGCATTCGCACCGGAGCAGAATACATCGGCAATACTGTCCCTACGGCTGCGGAAGTCGCCAGCGGCTATACGGATTTTTCGGACTGGTTGACCCAGTCCACCACAGCGTATACCGATGTGCTGGGACGCACATTCAACCAGTACCAGATATTTGATCCGGCAACGACTCGGCAGGTGACCAACGCCTCCGCTGACCCGGTTACCGGATTGCCCGTTTCTTGCCCCAGTGCGTCGGCCACGTGCTACGTACGCGATCCGTTCACCAACAATCTGCTACCCTCCGGCCGCCTGGACCAGAATGCAATCAAACTCCTGCAGCTCTATCCGGCAGCCACCGTTCCCGGCGCTCTCACCAGCAACTATTCCGTGAACCGCAGTCAGTCGGATGACAACAACCATTTCGACATTCGCGAGGACAACACTCTCGGCCAGCGCGATCAGTTATTCGGGCGCATAAGTTATAGCCGCCAGCATGCAAACATCCCTGGCTCTTTCACAGGGGACGCCAACAATACGGGCTTTGGTCAAGGCGACATCAAGAACCAATCAACCAACCTTGCCATCAGCGAGACACACCAGTTTTCCACGACATTGATCAATGAGGCCCGATTCGGGTATAGCCGGCTTCGTAACTTCTACCAGCCTCAGACCGCGCTTATCAGCGGCATTCCCGCCAAGTACGGAATCCAAGGCATCCCACAAAGTAACGGCAACGGAGGCTTGCCGACGATCACGATCAGCGGGCTGACTGGCCTGGGCGCCGGCGCATTTGCCAGCCCTAACCAGCGCAGCAGCGACACGCTTCAATTCACCGAGAACCTGACCAAAGTCCACGGTGGCCACAGTTTCAAAGGAGGATTTGAATACCAGAGGATCCACTTCCCGTGGATTGACCCGGCGTGGTCCCGCGGTGAGTTCGATTTTGGCGGCTATACGGGCATGGCGCCGGGACTCGGCGGGGCAACACCGGGTGTAGGCGCGGCGGACCTCTTGCTCACGCCAATGGCCGCAACCGTTCCCGGCGGCGTGAACAATGTCGGTGGGGCGCATAGCGTTTTCGCTTCCAATATCACCACGCTCGATGACTTGCGCCACTACTGGGGCGCGTACTTCCAGGACGACTGGAAAGCGAACTCCAAACTCACGATCAACATGGGGCTGCGCTGGGAAGTCTTTGGGGGCCTTGCCGACCCGAGCGGCAAGCAAGCCGGGCTGACATTGACGAGCGGTACGCCTCAGTACCTGATACCGTCATCGCAAAGGAACGCGGCGCTCTCTCCGGCCTTCGCTCCTCTGTTGGCCAAGGACGGCATTCAGCTGAAATACATGAGCAGTAACAGCTTGTTTACCACGCCCTACAACAACTTCGCGCCGAGAGTCGGTCTCGCGTACCAGATCACTTCCAAGCTTGTGACGCGGGCTGCCTACGGAATTTTCTATGGGGGATTCGAGAACATCGGTGGCGCCCCAGACCCCGGCTACAACTATCCCTGGTCGGTGAATCTCGGTTTCTTCGCTCCCAACGGGAACATTCTCCCGTTGACATATCCGAACGGACAGTACGCGACATTGGAGAACGGGCTCGCAGCGGCGAATCCCGACCCGGCCAGTCCGAACTTCAGTCCCAAAGGGCTGGGACTCGTCGGCTACGATCGCCCGTGGAAGACATCCTATGTCCAGGAGTGGAACGGCTCCCTGCAGTACCAGTTTTCGCCGAGTCAGTCCGTGACCGTGGGGTACATAGGCAACAACAGCCACCATTTGCTGAATGGCGAGAAACGAAATATCCCCAACATCATTCTTCCACCGGGGACGACCGTGACCCCATATCTGCAGTTCCCCGATTTCGCCGAAAATGAGGATTATCTGACCGCTCGTGGAGCTGCCTACTACCAGTCTGTTCAAATCACATACGAGCGTAGAATCTCGCATGGGCTGAGCGTGCTGGCAGACTATACTCGCTCTGTGTGTAAAGGGGATTACAAGAATATTCTCGGCCTGTCCGAAAACCAGTTCAATCGTGCGCCAACACTAGCGGGCTTTGGCCTGACGCGGGACTACAGCTATTGCGGCAATGACTCGCCCAACATCTTGCATGCCAGCGGCGTTTGGCAATTGCCGATCGGCAGAGGCCAATCACTTGGAAGGGGCATGTCCCGCGGACTCGACGCAGTGATCGGCGGTTGGAGCGCTCAGTGGATTCTCACCTCGCAAGATGGGTTCCCGTTTACGATCGGCTGCGCGACCGGCACAATGAGTGGGAACTTCGGCTGCTATGCTCCGATCTCAGGAAATCCTTACGCGCAGAAAGGGCCCCATGGCATCGGGCCTTTCTTGAATGCTGCAGGGTTTGTTCAGCCGCCAGCCGCAACGACCATAGGGCAAACCGATTTTGCGCCCCTGGGAGGGCCGTGGAACCAGGTGCATGGTCCGGCCTACAACGATCTTGATTTTTCGATCTTCAAGAGATTCCGGACGACAGAAACCACGAACCTCGAGTTTCGAGCTGAGTTCTTCAATTTCCTGAATCACCCGAACTTCGGGACCAGCCTCGCCGACTACAACTATAACGATAAAAACTTCGGAATCATTAACAATACCCTTGGAACGGGCCGGCAAACGCAGTTTGCGCTCAAGTGGTATTTCTGAAGATACAATGCGCGGGGAGACTCCCTTCCCGCGCATTCAATTTGTCTCAAAGTTGCCTGATGGACGCCAACCAATCCGAGTTACGTCCGCAAGCCGTGTCGGGAAAGCTCCGTTTGCGTGCAGTTGTTACCTTCCTGCTCGTGCTGATCTTTGTGCCTTGCGTGTTGTCGCCTCTCACCCATGCAGCAACGCCCATCACTTTTGACGAGAAGCAAAGGCTGTGGGTCTTACAAAGTGGCGAAGCCACCTACGCCTTTGGCGTAAATGAACGCGGCGAATTGCAGCATCTCTACTGGGGAAAGCGCATACGGGCGCAGGATCTCACCAGCGCCCATTCCTTGCCCGAGTGGGCATCCTTTGACCTGAGCACCACAACCACTCCGCAGGAGTATCCCGGCTGGGGAGCAGGACTCTACGTGGAGCCGGCGCTAAAAGCTACATTCGCGAACGGAAATCGAGATGTCGTGTTGTATTACGTGGATCAAAAACTCGAGGCCAACCATCTCGAGATCACATTGAAGGATGAGATTTCGGCACTCTTTGTCCACTTGCATTACCGAGTCTATCCTGACAGCGGCATTCTCGAACGCTCAGCACAGATTGAGAATCGGACGTCTGAGGAAGTCACTCTGGAGAGCGCGCAATCCGCTTCGTGGACACTGCCAGGTGATGGGTCATACCGGCTGCATTACCTCACAGGACGCTGGGCGGGAGAATGGCAGCTCCAAACCGAGACATTGCAAATCGGGAAACGTGTCATTGAGAGCAGGCGGGGCAGTACGGGGAATGATGCGAATCCCTGGTTTGCCATCGACGAGACTGACAAAACCGACGAAACTCATGGGCCGGTGTGGTTCGGTGAACTGGGATGGAGCGGTAGTTGGCGGTTCACAATCGAGCGCACCCCTTCGGATCAGTATCGAGTCACCGGCGGCTTTAACCCTTTCGACTTCGGTTACCGACTCTCTCCCGGAGAGTCTGTCGAAACTCCGCCATTTTATGCCGGGTTCACCGATGGCGGACTCGGCGAAGCTTCACGAATCCTGCACCGCTACCAACTTGAGCAGATCCTGCCGGGAAGTCCCCATCCACGAATTCGCCCTGTCCTCTATAACTCCTGGGAGGCAACCGAGTTCAATCTGGATGAGGCAGGGCAGATGGCGCTCGCCGAGAAAGCCGCCCGGCTTGGAGTAGAGCGGTTCGTGGTAGATGACGGCTGGTTCGGGGAGCGCAACAATGATCATGCCGGACTGGGTGATTGGTACGTAAATTCGCGGAAATTTCCGCGCGGACTGAAGCCGCTGATTGACCGGGTGCACCACCTCGGGATGGATTTCGGATTGTGGGTCGAGCCCGAGATGGTCAATCCTGGCAGCGATCTTTATCGGAGGCACCCCGATTGGGTCATGAACTTTCCCGGAAGGCCCCGAACTGAGGGTCGAAACCAGGTTGTTCTGAATCTCGCCCGCGACGATGTCAAGGAATACATCTTTTCCTGGCTGGATCGGCTCGTAACGGAAAACGACATTGGTCTTCTCAAATGGGACTACAACCGCAATTGGTCCGAGCCCGGCTGGCCCGAGGCGCCGTTCGCAGATCAGAAAAAAATCTGGGTGCGTTATGTGCAGAACCTGTACGACATCATCGATCGATTACGCAGCAAGCATCCTCGGCTCGAAATTGAGGGATGTTCCGGCGGAGGAGCTCGCGTCGATTTGGGAGTGCTGCGGCGTGTCGATCAGGTCTGGCCTTCCGATAACACCGATGCACTGGATCGCCTTACCATCCAATACGGCTTCACTCAGGCATACAGTCCACACGTAATGATGGCTTGGGTCACGGACGTGCCAAACGGGATCAACGGCCGAGTAACGCCGCTCAGATTTCGCTTCCTGGTCGCGATGACTGGCTCACTTGGCGTCGGTGGCAATTTGAACAAATGGTCCGATGATGAGATCGCCGTTGCCAGCAAAATGATTTCTTTCTACAAGCAGATTCGCGCGATCGTACAGGACGGAAGACTCGTTCGACTTGTTTCCCCCATGGAATCTGAGTTCAGTGCGATGCAGTACGTTTCGCAAGATAGCCAGCAGGTCGTAGTCTTCGCCTTTTTGCATTCACAGCAATTTGGCCGAAGCGTGCCACTGCTGTATTTGCAGGGCCTACCCGAAGATGCCATGTACTCCGTCAGCACGATCGACAACGGGTCCGAGGAACATACGGGAAAGCTGAGCGGTGCTTACCTCATGCACCATGGAATCCAGCTTCGCTTACGAGGGGATTACGATGCCACAGCTATGAAGCTCGATCGTGTGCAGTGAAGAACTACGGGCAGGATGATTTTGGGGGGGATGAGGAGGAATGGAGATTGGATCGTCAGACGCTGCAAGGCTCGTTTGACGCGTGCGTTCTCAAAAATGATGTGCTGCGTTTGACGATTGTGCCGCAGTTAGGCGGCAAGATCGTCTCGCTGGTACGCCTGGAAAGCGGCTACGAGTACCTCCTGCAACCGCCGGAGCCTGAACCGGCATACCGGCCACGTTCTTACGGCGCTAAATTCGAAGATCATGAGACCAGCGGCTTCGATGAGTGTGTACCGACTGTGGCCGAATGCCTCTATCCTGAACAGCCGTTTCTGCGTAGCCGATTGCCCGATCACGGGGATGTTTGGTCCTTGCCGGCGGACGCAAAAGTCGATGGAGGGCAACATTGCCTGAGTACCCATCTCAGGAGTCTGCCGCTTCGATTTACGAAGAAGGTACAACTTCAGGAAGACAGAGTCAGACTGGACTACGAAGCGACGAACCTGTGTCAATCGGGCGTGAAGTTTCTCTGGTCTGCGCACCCCTTGCTCAGAGTCGAGCCTGACGCAGAAATTGTTCTCCCGAAGGAGGTGAAAGAAGTAGAAGTGGGCTGGTCAAACGAGGAGCGCCTGGGAAAGTCAGGCGATCGATGCGCCTGGCCAAAAGCAATTGAACGCTCGGGTCGAACCGTCCCCCTCAATCAGATTCGTTCCCCGATTGCCGGCACGGCAGACAAGTTATTCACGCCCCGTCTTTCCGAAGGTTTCTGTGGCATGTTCCTGCCGCGAGAACAGGAAGGCATAACTTTCCGATTTGATCCCCGGCTGGTCCCGTTCGTGGGCATTTGGATATGTCAAGGTGGATGGCCAACCAACCGGGCCAGCAAACACTTTACGATTGCTCTTGAACCTTGCCTGGGCCGACCCGATTCTCTGGAACAGGCCGTGAAGCGCAACGAATGCGTCGTCCTTCGTGGGGGCGAGTCCCTACAATGGTGGATGGAGATCGAGGCAAATGGCGCAGCTCTGCGGAATCTCGGTGGACGTACATGAGTAGAGCTATCGGGAGATCTCTGGCTTCACCGCGATTGTCGCCGGCGATGATCATATTGATCTGGTTTTTCGTTGTCGCCCATCCGTCGTACACGTCAACTTCACAACCACCCGCACAGAAACCAGGTCGCCAGCAAGAAGAGAGCGGCACGAATCCTCAATTTCTCGCCGCTTTGCGCGCGTACAAAGCTCAACAATACGCGGTGGCGCGGAAACAGCTTCAGGCCATGGTGCAAGTGGCTCCCGCGAGTTTTGAAGTCAACGAACTATTAGGACTCGTTTACGTCGCTCAGGGGGACCAAGCCAATGCGAATCAGTTTCTGGCCAAAGCGGTTCGACTGAATCCAACGCTTCCGGAAGCGCGGACGGCGCTCGCCACAAACCTTCTGGCGCTTCATCGAGCCGGCGAAGCTGAGATTCAGTTTACGAAGGCGGTCGAGCTGAGGCCCGACGGCTACGACGCTAACCACAATCTAGGTGAGTTCTATATCCAAACCGGCAAGATTGCCAGTGCGATTCCTTTCCTCGAACGGGCGCAGCAAGCCGATCGGACGGTCTACAACAACGGTTACGATTTGGCCTTGGCTCTTGAGCAGTCCGGCAAGCTGGATGGGGCGCGCCAGCAGCTCCAGTACCTGATCTCCTTGCAAGATGCGGCGGAGTTGCACAGTCTTCTCGGCGAAGTCGAAGAAAAGTCCCGGAACTATCTTTCTGCCGCCGCACAGTACGAGCAGGCGGCGCGAATGGAGCCGAGCGAGCAGAACATCTTGAACTGGGGTGCGGAACTGTTGCTTCATCAGACATTTGCTCCTGCCATCGATGTATTCAAGGCGGGAACGCAACGCTTTTCGGAATCGACCCAGTTGAATGATGGGCTGGGCATAGCTTTCTACGGCGCGGGACAAACCGACGACGCCGTTCGAGCTTTCTTCCGCGCGTCCGATCTAACACCTTCCGACCCGCTGCCCCTGACTTTTCTCGGCAAGGCTTGCGACAGCGCCTCACCGTCCTTGGCAGATCAAGTCCGCTCTCGTCTTCAGAATTTCATCGCACGCGATACGAAAAGCGCCGAACTCCAGTACTATCTCGCAGTGTGTTTGAGAAAGACGAGTCCGACAGATTCAAAGGCGGGCCGGGACTCTGACGCCGAAACTCTCTTGAAGCGCGCGGTAGCACTCGATCCCAACTATGCAGATGCTTATTTCCAACTAGGAGCTTTGTATGGCGATGAGCACAAGTACAAAGAAGCAATCGAATATTATGAACTAGCGCTGAAGATAAATCCCAACGCGGCGAGCACCCATTATCGTCTTGCACAGGTCTTGGCACGACTGGGAAATCAGACCCGCGCTCAGGAAGAATTAGCGGTTTTCGAGCGGCTACGTCAGAGCGAATCTGATGCGACGAGTAAGGAGCAGAGCGAGATTCAGCAGTTCGTGTACAGAGTGCGAAAAGCAGACACCAACTGATCTGCCGGGGATCAGTGCGAGATAATTCGGCGGCGCCACGCACAGCTTCGTGAGTCGCGAGCACCCCTCAGGCGGCGGACGCGCACAGAGCACAGATATGTTGGCCTTGCTTTGCAACATTTAAGCGCGTACGTTACCGGTATAGCCCGGACGCAGCCACCGCCTGCTACGCACGAGACAAGGGCTATAGGTTCCTCCGGTATCGATAACAGCACGCCTGAGGTAATCATGAGGCGATTGGATATAGCTGCGATCGCACTGATCGCTTTCGTGCAAATCTCTTACGCCGCGAAAGAAAGCAAGCGCGCTCAAGACATCCATAATCCCCCCGGGGTCTACATCGTAGATCCGGCTGACGATTTCGGACCTTGGCAGGGATGGGGCAGCTCGCTCTCCTGGTGGGCACGGGCAGTTGGAGGCACCCAGAATGCCGACTACTATGCCGACTTGATCTATACGCTAAACGAAAGGGATGGTCTTCCGAGCCTTGGGCTCAACGTTGTTCGATACAACGTTGGTGGCGGTGGGATGAACCAGCCGCAGGAGAACAAGGGATCGAAGCTGCAATGGCAGATGGACATTCACGGATACTGGACGGACCCCAAGAACAACGATCCCATAAGTTGGAATTGGTCGGCGGATGAGAACCAGCGGGCCATGATGCAGAAGGCACGAGATCGGGGTGCGGACATGTTTGAGATGTTTTCCGACTCTCCGATGTGGTGGATGAACTCGAACCGCAGTACTGCCGGGAGCGAAACGGGCGGTGACTGCTTGCGCGCGGAAAACTATGATCGCTTTGCGTTTTACGTTGCGGCAGTGGCGAGGCACTTTGCGGATCACTGGGGCATTAAGCTCGATTCAGTCGAGCCCTTCAACGAACCCTCCGCAAACTGGTGGAAGTTTCCGGGGCGTCAGGAAGGCTGTCATTTTGACGTCGGCACACAGCAGGCCATAGTGGAGCGCCTGCGCCGGGCGCTGGATCAAGTAAAACTCAACGATGTCGCCGTGGCGGCCGCGGATGAGAACAATATGGACGCGGGCCTGACCACGTGGAATATGTACAGCCAGGATACTCGTGCTCAAGTTGGCCGCTTAAATGTGCATGGCTACTCGAACGGCAGTGAGCCATATCGTGGACCCAATCGAGTCGAACTGCGTCGCGCGGTCGGAAAGAAGAGGATATTTCTTTCCGAGTACGGTGATGGAGATGCGTCCGGCTATACGTTGGCGGAGGAAATCGTTCGGGATTTAAACGAATTGAGGCCAAGCGCTTGGATTTACTGGCAGCCAGTCGAACCAGACGTCCCTGAATTCGGCTGGGGATTGATCAATGCCAACTACATGGATACGCACGATCGGCCGAGTCCTCAGAAGACCCCGTTCGTCCGGGTGAATCGCAAGTTCTTTGTGTTGGGTCAATTCACACGCTATCTCCGCCCGGGATATCACCTGATCGAGGTTGAAGATCCACGATCGATTGCCGCATACGACCCCATCTCGCGCCGGCTGATAATTGTCAAAGTCACGGGTGATGCGGCTGAGCAAATCCAATTTGACTTGTCAAAGTTCTCCTCTGTTGCGGATACAATCCAAGTGCTTGCGACGACCACAACTCCCGGCGGCAACGTCCCTGATTGGAAGCAACATAGCGAGGCGTTGAGGCTCACCGGCGGCGCGGAACAAAAATTCATTCAAACAAGTCTTTACCCGAAATCTGTCTACACGTTTGTCATACAAGGTGTTTTGCGCTGAATGGAATGTGGGTATACTTACTTCCGTAAACGTACCCGTAAATTAGTCCTCGGGACTGCTTGTATGCCGAAAAAGGCGAAAAACGATCACGAACCGAGGTCGTTGGCGAATGACGACGCTCCCGGATTGGAACCAACCTCACAAGTTGGCAGACCCGCCGGTATTAAGGACATTGCAAGAGCACTGGGTATTTCCATCGGCACGGTGGATCGAGCGATCCATTCCCGCGGAGGCATAAGCCCAATCACAAACGAACGGGTGCTGAAGATGGCTCAGACCCTCGGTTACAAGCCGAATCTGGCCGCTCGCTTCTTGAAAGCACCACGCCAGGTCCGCGTCGCCATTAATCTTCCAGCCCGGATCGGATCATTCTTTGACGCCGTTCGCGCCGGAATTCGTGACGCCGCCAGGCCTTTTCAGGCAGGTGTCGAGTTGCAATTTCGCACTCATCCGGCCTTAGGGGAAGGCGACGAGGAGTTGTTTCGCGAGGCACTTGAGAACGGCAGTAAAGGAATCATTATTGTTCCGGGTCACCCTGCACAATTGAGACTCTGGATCCGCAGGGCCGCGCAGAGACGAATTCCGGTGGTATGTGTGGTCACAGATGCACCGGGAACAGAACGCCTGACCGCGGTGTCGACAGACTCTTTTGTCAGCGGTGCTATGGTGGCGGAACTCCTGCATCTGATCGTGCGCGATTCCGGCACCATAGGCATTTTCACAGGCGATTTGTCGACATTTGATCATTCTGAGAAGATTCGAGGATTCAAGCACGGCCTCAGTTCCATAAAGGCCTCCCTCAGCATTTCCAATGTGATCGAGACCCACGACGATGAGAGCACAGCCTATACTCAAGCTCGAGAACTGCTGGCGCTCGATCATTCAATAAAAGCGATCTACGTAAGCACCGCAAACTCGCTAACAGTCATCCAAGCGCTCGAGGAGCTGGACCCTGAACGTCGTATCGCGCTCGTGACCACCGATCTGTTTCCCCAGCTCGTGCCTTTTCTTAAGTCGGGTAGGGTCTTGGCGACCATCTACCAACGGCCGGAAGCACAGGGGCGCATGGCTTTTGAAGCACTGCATCACTTCCTTGTAGACGGACGGTGTCCTCCACCTCGCATCAAATTGAACCCACACATCGTCATGCGATCCAATCTGGAGTTGTTTCTGGATCGCATAGCAGTTTCGCTCCCGCGGAATGGTCGCGAGCGGGTCAGCTGACGTATAGAGGGCCCCCATCAGCTAAAATCGAGTTTTTCGGGCTGAAACCCATGATTTTTCCTTTGACAGGCAATCATTAGTGGGGCTAACCTCTGTGGAGCGTTAACGTACACGGAAGTCTCCCTGGTGGATACGCGCCGCAATTTTCTCAAGTCTGCATCGGCGGTTCTGGGAGCCGCACTCGCCTCCAGGGCTGTCCCTGCCCGGACCAATGCAGCTCAGTTAGCGAACGAGTCACAAACAAAACGAGTGTCCTTGAATGGCCTCTGGCAGTTCCACATGGACCCGCACATGGTCGGGCACACCAATGGGTGGTACAAACCGGCCCAGGCTGCAGACGGCTGGCAGAACGTCACTGTTCCTCACACATGGCAGACCGAGCCGGATTCAGCCGAGTACTTTGGCGTGGCCTGGTACCGTCGCACGTTCGAGGTTTCGCAGGAATGGAGCGATCGCACCATCCGAATTGAATTTGAGGCCGTTTTTCATTCCGCATCGGTTTGGGTCAACGGAAATAGGGTCGGCGAGCACCTGCGCAGGGGATACACAGCGTTTGCTTTCGACATAGGTCGTTTTCTGCAGCCGGGTCCCGATAACTCCCTTGTCGTAATGGTGAACTCGGATTTTGACGCCCGAATGCTGCCGCGCGGTCACTCCAGCGATTGGACGCACGACGGCGGCATTTACCGGCCTGTCACCCTGCTGATAACCCCGAGAATCTACATAGAGCGTGTGGATGTGGATGCTCTTCCTGACTCTGCAAATAGAATCGCCGACCTCGACGTCTCCGTTGTGATCCGGAACGCATCGAACCACGATTGCAAGGCTGAGCTGGCAGTTCAGGCTGTTGAAGAGAGCACCGGTTCCACCGTCCTCAAGCAGACTGCCCCGGTTAGCGTTGCGTCAGGCCAGTCCGTCATGCATTCCGTGCCGGCGTGCAAGATTGCCGACCCCAAGCTCTGGCACTTCGATGCTCCCAATTTGTACTCCCTCTCAGTTGTTCTCAGCGGCGACCAGACTTCCCATGAAGAGATGACTGTGTTCGGTATCCGCAGGATTGAGGTCAAGGATGGTTCGTTTTGGTTGAATGGCGAACGCGTGAGCCTGATGGGAGTGGAGCGCATGGCCGGAAGCAATCCGAGCTATGGGATGGCAGAACTGCCTTCCTGGATCGACCACGACCATGATGATTTGAAGAATTTGAACTGCGTCTTTACTCGCGTTCATTGGCCGCAAGACAAGCGCGTTCTCGATTACTGCGACCGGCACGGCATCTTCATTCAAACCGAGGTGCCGACCTGGGGCCCTGATACGTTCAAGGACATGAAGGACGAACCGGATCCGGAAATCATGCAGAACGGACTCGAGCAATTGCGGGAAATGATCGCTCGCGACCGAAACCATCCCTGCATCTTTTCTTGGGGCCTGTGCAACGAGATCAATGGCCAGAATCCTCCCGCCTACAAATTTGCCAAGCGGATGTACGAAGAAGCGAAACAACTCGATCCGCGGCGATTGCGCTCTTATGCTTCCAACTCGCTGCAGCGCAATCCCGACGAAGATGTGTCGAAGTTGATGGACTTCATTGAGTGGAATGAATATTACGAGAGCTGGTACCCCGGCACTCCTGAGGACCTGCGCCACAATCTGGACGAGATTCATCAAGCTTTTCCCGATAAACCGATCGTGATCTCCGAGTATGGCTATTGCGCGTGCACTGCCGACCGGCCTGAAGGTGACCATCGCCGAATCGAGATTCTTCGCGATCATACCCGGGTATGCCGAGAAGCCAAGAATGTCGGTGGCCTGATTTTCTTCTGCTACAACGACTACCGCACTCACATCGGCGACAAGGGCACGGGAGTGATGAAGCAGCGCATCCACGGTGTTGTCGACCTGCTCGGGGATCGCAAGCCGTCTTATCCAGCACTCCGGGAGGAATCGAGTCCCATCGAATCGCTCCACTGCAGCGGGAATCCCAATTCATTCACGCTCACACTGCGAACTCGCGATTCGGTGCCGGCATACAAGCTCACCGGATACAAAGTGCGCGGAATTCTTTATGGATTTGCGGGCATTCCCCTCGAGTGCCGGGAGGCTTCACTCCCGGTCTTGACGCCGGGCCAACTCGTAACGATTCCATTTCAATTCAAAGAAAAGGGAGCGACGAGAGTGGAGTTTGATGCGATGCGGCCCACGGGGTTCTCCGCCATCACAAGCGTGTGGATGTCATAAGGCAGCAGGTTCGTTTCTAAACAGGAGATGCAAGGGTGACTAAATCGGACAGCAAAAGCGTACGTGCCTGGGAAGAGCGCATCACGATCCCGACCTACCCGGAGCAACTGCCCGACAAAAATCCGATGTTCTTTGAGAAGCGGGTCTACCAGGGCAGCAGTGGCAAAGTATACCCGAACCCAATCACTGATCGCGTCTCCAATGAGAAATCAGAGCAACCGTACCAAGCAGTCTTTATTGAAAACGAGTATGTGCATTTGATGATTCTTCCGGAAATTGGCGGACGAATTCATGTTGGCCAGGACAAGACAAATGGCTACGACTTCTTTTACCGGCAAAACGTAATCAAACCAGCTCTGGTCGGACTACTCGGCCCATGGATTTCCGGCGGTGTCGAATTCAATTGGCCACAGCACCATCGCCCGTCCACCTTCATGCCCGTACAACACATGATCGAAAATGCCGCAGATGGAAGCGCCACAGTCTGGTTGAGTGAGCACGAACCCATGCAGCGCATGAAAGGAATGGTTGGTATCTGCGTGCATCCAGGCAAATCCTCGATCGAAGCGAAAGTCCGCGTGTACAACCGGACTCCTTTCGTACAGACGTTTCTGTGGTGGGCCAATGTCGGAATTCGAGTGCACGACCAGTATCAGGCGTTCTTCCCGCCGGACGTCACCTATGTGGCAGATCACGCCAGACGAGCCATTTCGTCGTTTCCAATCGCCAGAAAGTTCTACTACGGCGTCGACTATAGAAAGGGTGTCGACATCTCCTGGTACAAGAACATTCCAGTCCCCACGTCGTACATGGTTACCGAATCGAAATACGATTTCTTCGGCGGATATGACCATCGAAAGGAAGCAGGCGTGGTTCACTTCAGCAACAGGCATACTGCCCCCGGGAAAAAGCTCTGGACTTGGGGTAACGCGGAGTTCGGATATGCATGGGATCGAAACCTAACGGACTCTGACGGGCCCTACATTGAGCTCATGGCGGGAGTGTTCACCGACAATCAGCCTGACTTCTCTTGGCTCTTCCCCTACGAAACCCGCACCTGGAGCCAGTTCTGGTATCCGATTCAGCGAATCGGACCCGTTAAGAACGCCAACCGGTTGGCTGCAATCAATGTGGAACCGAGCGCTGGAAAGCTGAAACTCGGTGTTTGCGTCACAGAGAGATTCGAGAACGCGAAAATGCTCGTCACAGCGGGCGGGAAGACTCTTTTTCAAGATGTCTGCAACCTGGAACCTGGGCAACCCTATCTTCAAGAAGTAAATGCTCGCGCAGATGCTGCCGTCCAGGTGCTTACAAGCGTAGGTCGAGAGATCATCCACTACGCTCCGCCAGACGCACGGAGTGCGACCAGTGTTCCTGAACTGGCGACAGAGGCTCCGGCACCCAAAGACATTGCTTCAAATGACGAGTTGTACATCACGGGTCTACATCTCGAGCAGTATCGACACGCAACTCGATATCCAGAGCCGTACTGGGAAGAGGCGCTTGAGCGTGATCCGCTGGATAGTCGATGCAACACGGCGCTGGGACGGCTCAAGCTCAAAAGTGGACAATTGTCTGAAGCCGAAAGTCACTTTCGCCGTACTGTTCAGCGGCAAACACGGCGGAACCCCAATCCTGTCGACGGCGACGCGTACTACTATCTCGGCTTAACGCTTCAGTATCAGGATCGTTTGGAAGAAGCATATGCTGCGTACTACAAAGCGACTTGGAACTACTCGTGGCAGTCAGCTGCGTACTACCATCTTGCGGAAATAGAGTGCCGCCGACTGGAATTCGAGCGCGCCCTCGAACATCTCGCGCAATCCACGCAAACGAACATCGACAGCCTGAAGGCGCGTAATCTTCGGACCGCTATCCTTCGCCGGATGGGCAGGATTCCGGAAGCAACTGCGCTAGCCAATGAAACGCACAATTTGGATCCGCTCGATATCTGGTCCCGACATGAATTGCTCCTGCTTTCATGCGGAAGTCTGAACCAGAAAGAAATCCAAGGGCCGCTTAGTGCGAGAAAGGTTGATACCGAACTCCACCTCGATCTTGCATTCGATTACATTGCACCGGGTTTCTGGTCTGACGCTCAAGGTTTGCTTTCGGCATGCGTGGTGAGCTCGGGACAGCAACCGTATCCCGTGATGCGGTACTTGCTCGGCTATTGCATGGAAAGAACAGGCAATCACCCCGAGGCGGCACTGGAGTGGGCTGCGGCAGCAAAAGTTTCACCCGATTACTGTTTCCCAGCACGGATCGAAGAGATGATCGTGCTACAGGCGGTTCTGTCCGCTGAACCATCCGATGCCCGGGCACATTATTACCTCGGCAATCTGTTCTACGACAAAAAGCGGTACCACGAAGCGATTCGCGAGTGGGAAGCGAGTGTAAAGCTGGAGCCGTCGTTTGCAATTCCTTGGCGAAATCTCGGGATTGCCTACTTCAACGTTCTCAAAGATGCGGCTAGGGCGCTCGCCGCGTACCAGAATGCGTTCAAGGCAAATTCTGCGGATGCGCGGCTGTTGTACGAATTTGACCAACTGCGAAAACGCACTGGTGCTGGCGCCTCCGAGCGCCTCGCAATGCTGGAACATCATCCCGATCTGCTTTCGCAGCGAGACGATTTGACAGTGGAGCTTATAACGCTTCTAAACCAGTGCGGGCGTCCGGAGAACGCGCTGCAGATGCTCCTATCAAGAAGATTCAACCCCTGGGAGGGAGGAGAGGGCTTGGTGTCGGGCCAGTACGTGTGGGCTCATATTCTGATCGGCCGCTCCTGGTTGGAGCGGGGCTACGCTGAGCAGGCGTTCCAGCATTTTTCAGCCGCAGGAGTGTATCCGCAGAATATCGGCGAGGGCAAACACCCACTGACCCGCGAAACCCATTTGGATTACTTTTCCGGATTAGCGCTTTCCCACATGGGACGCGAGAAGGAAGCCCATGACCATTGGACGCGAGCAGCTCTCAATGACGATCCAATCACCTGGCTTAGCTACTTTCGGGCGATGAGCCTCGAAGCTCTCGGCAGGGAATCGGAAGCCACCACGCTCCTGAAAGACATGCGCGCATTTGCCGAGCAGCGGAAGGGCAAGGAGGCGAAGATCGATTACTTCGCAACCTCACTTCCCAATTTGCTTTTGTTCGAAGATGAGCTTCAGAAGAGAAACGACGTGGAGCACCTTTTTGTCCTGGCCCTAGCCGAGCTCGGCTTACGAAATACGAAACGTGCCAAGGAACTGTTGAATCAGGTGCTGTCGCTCGACTGCAACCACCTCGCCGCGCAACTCGAACAGCAAGCCCTTACCAGGGTGTCCGACGCTGCGACAGTCCGGCGTTGAGGAGCAAATGAAGCCAAAAGGGCAATTTCGATGATCGGCGCTGGGACAGAACAGGTGACGGTATCAAAGCGCGCCGATCACTTTGATATTGCGTACATATACGCCATTTCTGCGGTTGCAGCCCTTGGTGGATTACTGTTCGGATATGACTGGGTTGTAATCGGCGGCGCGAAACCCTTCTACGAGAAATTCTTTAGCTTGAGCGACCCCTCCCAGCAAGGCTGGGCCATGAGTTGTGCGTTGGTCGGTTGCCTGATCGGAGCACTAGTGTCCGGATGGTTGAGCGATCGATTTGGCCGCCAACGCTTGCTCATCGCAGCAGGGCTGGTTTTTGCAATTTCTTCCATTGGAACGGGGATGGCGTCTTCATTCACCGTTTTTGTGCCCTGGCGAATCGCGGGGGGATTCGCGATTGGAATGGCGTCCAGTCTTTCTCCCATGTACATCGCGGAAGTGGCGCCCGCGCAGTTTAGAGGCAGGCTGGTTTCACTGAACCAGCTGACGATTGTGATTGGCATTTTGTTGGCACAGATCGTCAACTGGCTGATCGCAAGGCCGGTCCCACCCAATGCCACTCCTCTCGAAATTCTTCAGTCGTGGAACGGCCAGGTGGGATGGCGCTGGATGTTTGGCGTAACTGCGATTCCGGCCTTGCTGTTCTTTATCGCGATGTTTCGGGTACCGGAGAGCCCCCGATGGCTTGCTAAGAACGGCGCACACGATAAAGCGAAGCAAGTACTATCCCGGATCGGCGGCGAGGCATACGGGACGCAGGCATTGGCCGAGATCGATGCCACCTTGGCCCAAGACGCAAACCGGGTGAATCTCCGCGCGCTGTTCGATGGCCAGATGCGGAAGGTATTGCTGCTCGGGGTCGCGCTGGCAGTGTTGCAGCAGTGGTGCGGGATCAATGTAATTTTTAATTACGCTGAGGAGGTCTTTTCCGCTGCCGGATACACGGTCTCCGACATTCTTTTCAATATCGTCGTTACTGGTACGGTGAATCTCATCTTCACGTTTGTTGCGATTGGTTTTGTAGATCGCTATGGAAGACGAGTGTTAATGCTAACTGGCGCCGTCGGTCTGACGATCATCTACACGGTCCTTGGTGGTCTGTATTACGTTCACAGTCGTGGCGTTCACATGCTCGTCCTTGTTGTCGCCGCCATCGGATGCTATGCCATGTCGCTCGCACCCGTGACCTGGGTGGTCATCTCAGAAATTTTTCCGAACCGCATTCGAGGCGCCGCGATGTCGGTGGCCGTCACTGCGCTCTGGGTAGCAAGCTTCATCCTTACCTATACCTTCCCTATCTTCAATCACGTATTGGGCGCTGCCAACACATTTTGGATCTACGCCGCCATTTGTGTGGCTGGTTTCATTTTTATTAAGGCCCGCCTGCCGGAAACCAAAGGTAAAACTCTCGAGCAAATCGAAGGACTATGGAAGTGATACTCAGTTTTGAAATTCGCGGACCACGACGCTGACCTGATGATTGCCGTCAGGCACATGAACGAGATTTCCGATTCCTAATTGAAAAGCCACAGGCACTGACAATGACAACGTTGATATCCGATCCTGGTTCTGTATCAGCTGGCACCCGTGGAATCGCAGCACGGTTCCGGGCAGTCTATGGAATGAATCCACGTCGAATATTTCGTGCTCCGGGGAGAGTGAACCTGATTGGGGAGCACACTGACTACAACGACGGCTTTGTGATGCCCGCGGCCATTGGATTCTATTCTCATGCAGCCGTGGGGAAGAGAGCCGACCGCACACTCTGCATCTATTCTGAGCAATTCCAGGAAACGGTCGAGTTCAAGCTGGATGATCTGGCCGGAGCTCCACGCAAACACTGGAGCGACTACATCCGCGGAGTGGCCGCCATTTTGCGGGAGGAGGGCTATCCCTTAGAGGGTGCCAACCTCCTTGTCGACGGACAGGTACCAATAGGGTCTGGCCTCAGTTCGTCGGCAGCCATTGAGATCTCCACTGCGCTGGCATTGACTTCACTCGGTGGAATCACAGTCCCACTCCGCGAACTGGCACGATTGTGTCAGCGAGCAGAGAACACGTACACGGGTGCCCGCTGCGGCATCATGGATCAGTTTGTTTCTTGCTTCGGCAGGCCGGATTGTGCGCTGATGCTCGATTGCAGATCTCTGGACGCAACGTACCTTAAACTGCCTTCCAACGTTCTTCTGGTCATTTGTAACACGATGGTGAGACATGAGCTCGCGACCGGAGAATACAACGAGCGGCGGGCATCGTGCGAAAGATCCGTCGAGGTCATCAATAAGTTTCTTCCTCACATTCGCGCATTGCGGGATCTCACTCTGGATGAGCTCGAAAAGCATCGCGCCGAGTTTTCAGAAGTTGACTTCCGCCGGTGCCGGCATGTCATCACCGAGAACAACCGGGTGAAGGAGGCGCAAGACGCTCTGCAGCGTTCTGACGTCATCCACTTTGGGCAGCTAATGTACTTATCCCACGACAGCTTAGATCGCGACTATGAGGTGAGCTGCAGGGAACTAAATCTGATGGTTGATCTCGCGCGAAACGTGGAAGGAGTTTACGGGGCACGAATGACAGGCGGCGGATTCGGAGGATGCACGATTAATCTTGTTGAACGCGAAGGAGTCCTGAAATTTCAAAGGAGGGTTGCGCGCAAATACGAAGAAGCAACGCGGTTGTCGCCACAAATTTTTGTCTCACAGCCAGCTGAAGGAGCCTCAGAACTACCGCTTTAAGGGTCATTCACTTGCTTTGCAGTTCCATTTCGAACTTCAATACACTTAAGAAGAGTGCTCGGTGCGGCACTTGAACCCAAGTGGCTGCGGCCGGTTGTGGGTGGACACTTTCTCTACTACGGAGTGCCCATGAACCAACCGGCGCCCGACGATTTTCGGTTCCACGTAGGGCGGCTCCGGCGCCCCTCGCTGTCGCGGCGGAGCCAGAATGGCCGCGTCCTTGGGACCGCATGCGCGTCTCATCGCTCGCTGGCTGCCGTACCTTCTGTATGTCATCCCGATCCTCTGCGGCGCATGGGCGTTGTCACCGACGGCAAGAGCAGGATGCGGGAAACCCGCCCGTCCGGACCGGTGGAGGGTGTCGTGAGCAATGGCGATCCCTACTCCGACTCTCCTTGCCGAATTGTTGGTTCGCGAGCTCGGATATGCTAATGGGACCGTCTGGGAATGCTGGGCGCCATTGTGAGCGTTGCTTTGCGGCGGCAGTGCTGGAATCCTTACGGATGGTCAAACCGCACGTAGCGTGCCCACCAAGGTAGCCCGTTTGAGCAATTGCCAAACAAATAAGGCGATGTCACCGGGCGTCTTTTGGGAAGCAGGACGTCTGCCTGTCACGCAGGAGGCCGCGGATTTGAGTCCCCGTCGTCCCCGCCTTTCCTTTTCAGAGGGTTGCAAGGAATCGGCAAACGAAAAGACCGCTACGCAGGAGTAATGAGATATGTTTCATCTGCCTGAGTGTCAAAACTTACCACGCCATGCTTAGGGGCCACCTGCACCTGTTCACGATCGCTTCCACGAAGTACGCGCAGCCCCTTGCCAGCCCATGGCGATACTAGCTTCGCTGTCTTCCCCTTTTCGCTATACAAGGAAAAATGCGTCACTTTATCGCCATCAAAGGTGGCGCTTACGAGGAATGCGCCTACAGCACGAAGATTCTCAAAGCGCGCTGGTCCTAGATTATGAGTATTAGGGAAAACCCGGATAGAACCTGCGTAGCTTTGCATCATGCACTCGTTTAGGACGGCCGGCAACGAGAAGTTCTCACACCAAAAACCCATGTGCATCATAAAATCGAAATCAACGGACTGAGCATAGCGCCCTCCCGATTGTCGGACGCGATCATTTGCCACTCCGTTCGGCAGCCTGCAATACCGCACTTCCTGTTTGAACCACTCAAGATCGAGCATTCCAAGGCGCGCGCGGATCAATGGCTGAAGGACCAGATCATTGCCTCCTTCCAGGCTGATCGTGCGAGCCGTCCGTTTAGCAATGTCCGAATACTGAAGGTTTAGTCCAATGCCGACTTGCTCCCCGGGAAAAACGGGAGCCAGAGTTGCAGGAATGTTGTAGATATGGCCCGGGGGTGCATTTACAACATCTACCCAAACCTCGCCCTCAGATCCTGTTGCGGTAGGATAAGGCGCAAGGTTCTCGCAGATTTCTTTCCAACAAACACGCAGGTCTTCGTCAACCGCAAGGACAAGAGAAGCGTCTACGACAGCCTTGAGGAGAAACTGCGTAAGGGCAAGATCAAGAATGGAATCTTGATTGAGACGCTGGTCGATCGTGAATCCCCAGTTCTCTGACGACACGGTGGGACTGAAGTGGTACTTTTTATCGTCCCTTTGCTTTACGTAGGCGGCGATGAACCGCGCTGCTTCTCTCAGAATTGGGTATACACGGTGAAGATAGTCTTTGTCCTGTGTGTAGAGATATTGCCACCACAAACTTTGCACCATCCATGGGGTCATTCCAAACTGATAGGCCCAAGGCGGCACTGGATAAGCTACGATCTGGCTCGGTGCCGGATAAGAAGATACCGGAAACATAGCGCCTGGAAGTCCGAAATGTTCTGCCGCGAATTTCGTTGCGATTGGAAGGAGGTTCTCGCAGAGTTCTACGAAAGGTAAGTGTTGCTCGACATGGTTGCTGGAAAAAACGCCCCAATAAACCTGTTCGCAGTTATAGTCCGCATGATAGTCGCCGTGCCACGAGGTTCCGATATCGCCCGCCGACCAGTTTGCGAACAACCCTGGCGCCACCTTATTCGGTCGCAAGCAACAAGCTAGGAAATATTGGTTCTCGTACCAGATGCGCTCTAGTTCATGATCGTTGAACTCAACAGCAGAATGGGACCAGAATTCATTCCACTTCGATTCAGAGTTGTGCTGGATAGTTCGCGGTTCCGATTTCGCGAGTTCTGCGACCTGGAGACGTGCAAAGGTTTTTGTATCGAGGTCTTGCGCAGAATAAACATGGTTTTGCGGAATGGAGATCCAGTTTTGTCCGTCGGGAGTTGTCGACTGTCGCTGAAGCATCCGTCGCAGAAGAGAATCGCGAGGGGTAGCCACAATAGCGTCAATGCGGAGAAGTTGCTGCGCGTCGGATTTTAGGTGCACTTCTGAACTAGGGTCTCCTGGTTCGACAGACCAGCGCCCTGACAGGCGAGCAAATAACGAAAAATTGAGGTCTTTCTCGGTCGATGGAGGAGGCTGGCCGTCGCTAGTCGGACCTAGAGCAGGAAAATATTGAAACGAAGAGAACTCGGCAAAGTCAGGAGAGACGTTTGCAGATGTCTCGGGAGCCGACAGGAGTTCGGAAGCTTCTTTGCGCTTACCTGACTCGAAAGGTCCAGCATGAAAACCGTCAATCTCAGGCGCATACACAATTGATCGGAGTGGCACGGTTTTGTCGGTGGAGGCGGAAATGAGTCCCGTTTCCCAGTCGACGAAGACGAATAGCTGAACTCGACTTTTCTCGTTTTCGACATTCGTGACATTCCTGGATCTTAATGTCAGGGTGAATAAGCCAGTGGCAAGGTCGAGAGTGTGTTGGCTTGGCTCGAGCCATGTGGGATCCCAATTGATCCAGATGGTGCCACACGGCCAGGGGCGAGGCCACTTTTTCCCGTCGTAGGAACTCGCCACCTTTTCGGAATACTCGCGAAAAAAGGGAACCCTGGTCTCCAGATACAGCAGGTCTGGCTTTTCCATCTTTTTGGCGTCTTCGCTAGCGCGTTGCCAAAGTTGAAGTACCTCACGAAACGGGCGCACGTGGTCCGCAACGTCCTCGCTCACGCGAATGTCCCAGCAGTCGTCCTTGCCAATGTGAATGGCAAGCGCATCCGGACGCACAACTGCACATACGCCAACGTCGCCATTGCCGAGGAGCATCCCGTCGAAGAATGAAGGGCTCGGTGTGTCACGAACGATCATGTGTCTTCGGGCAATCTCGGACGCATTGAGATGCGCCTCCGTCGAGATCCCGCCGGCACGGCCGTCTGAAGCAACGCTGGTCGAATGTCCTGCGACAAGGGATGCCAGAGCCGAGGTTTGAAGAAACTCTCTACGGCTGGTTCTCATAAAAGCAGTCCTTTCTGCATCGGCCATGACATCGGCTTTCGGGCAGTTGCATAAGGATGTATGAAATCAAGAGAGGACGTGAATGTCAGCATAGGCCGCAGGTTCGCCTGGCCGATGAGACCAAGCCTAACAAAAAAACTTCTTGACAAGACGTGTACGTACACGCTGCCCATTCTAGCAAACGGGGTTTCTCTTTGTCTGTTGGGCCGCAACCCTTACTTGCTAATTGAGGATGTGATCTATGGGAACGATATATCTCTCTCTTCTCACCTTCATTGCAGTGATTGTCGCTTTCTTGACCTGCACGAGCGCACAGGTCAATAACGCCGGCCAGAAACCCTATCTCGGCTGGAGCAGCTTCAGCCAACAAACCATCCAAGGGGACTTCCTGACGCAAGCAAACATGATCACGCAGTCCGACGCACTCAAAGCCTCGGGCTTGCATGAACACGGCTTCGTCTATATCAATCTCGATTCTGGCTGGCAGGGCAGCTTCGACCAGAACGGGCGACCCATTCCGAATAGCACGACGTTCCCTGATGTCAAGGCAATGGTGGACCATATCCATGCCAATGGGCAAAAGGCGGGTATCTATTGGATCCCCGGCATTGAGCAGCCGGCTGTTGACGGCAACTATCCCATCCTCGGCACGCCGTATCACACGCCTGATATTGTCGTGATGCCGCTTGCCAAGGGCAATGCTTTCGCCGCCAACCCGCCCTATCCCTACCATGACAAGATCGACTTCACCAAGCCTGGAGCGCAGGAGTACATTGACTCGATCGTCGCGCTCTTCTCGTCCTGGGGCTTCGATTTTATCAAGCTCGATGCTGTTACCCCGGGCTCTTACTCAAACGATCTCTCCATCGATAACCGGGCCGACGTGGAGGCATGGTCGAAGGCCATTGCTAAAACGGGCCGCCCTATCTGGCTTACAGTTTCCTGGCAGCTCTCACAGGACTATGCCTCCGTTTGGCAAGAGTGGTCGAACGCGCGCCGCATTGACGACGATGTCGAGTGCGAAGGCCGCTGTGCCACCCTGACCAACTGGCCGCGTATCGTGCTACGCGAGTACGACGACGTGGGCTGGGAGCATGAAACCAGCACCACTCTCGGATGGAATGATATGGACACGCTCGACGTCGGTGATGGCACGCTCGATGGCCTCTCTGACGTGGAGAAGCAGACTGCGATCACCATTTGGGCCATGGCGAACTCCCCTATGTATCTCGGTGGAGACCTCACCAAACTCGATAATTTCGCCAAGTCGGCCTT
>Ga0070732_10000449_pt1 | contig 26630 bp, 34 predicted proteins | sample Coa_R1_5_FD_66449 | JGI IMG/M metagenome (GOLD analysis project Ga0070732, IMG submission 66449) | Surface soil microbial communities from Centralia Pennsylvania, which are recovering from an underground coalmine fire - Coalmine... | ecosystem: Environmental > Terrestrial > Soil > Unclassified ... | reverse complement strand
CCCTCACGCATCAACCTGAGCATGAACCATGCCCCTGTACCGTGAGAGCTGCATAGAAGTATTTTCATTCTGGTAAAGTTAAAGGCCAGACACGGCTATCCCGTTTCTCTGGCCTTGGCGCATTCAGGCAGCAAGGAAAATTAAAGTGTTTTGCCGTGGCCGCCGCCCTGGCCTTGTTCGCCGGTCATTGCCTTACCGCCTTGTTTCGCGGCCCACTCGTCATCAATGCGCTTGAACGCCGGAAGTGACATACTGCCTTTGGCATCTGATCCCTTTCGGCCATCTCCACCGATTGCGGAGACATCGGAACCTGCGATCCCGGTATCGTTCCAGTCGCCTGCTTTGATTGAATTCACGTCACGCCGTACCGATTCGAGTCCTTGGGTTGCGCTTCTGCCTGCCATGTTGTTCACTCCAACGTTAGATTTAATTTATAGGTTGTGCAGGTAACTATATGCCAAAAAAAGCTACCTGCACAATCTACATATTGACTACATTGTCTCTCATCTCTGCTCTTGTGGCAAGGAATTATTTGGGGTTGAGTTTATAGCTTGGATGGCAGCCTCAACAGCCCTCATTGCGTGCGCTGCATATGGTCCAGACTTAGCGATGTACGGCGCTGCTGCGCTGATTGCTTTCTTGGCGTACAGACGTGCAAACTGTCCCGGTACGGATGATGCTGCACGACTGGCAACCGCTCCCGTTACCGCTCCTACCAGTGCGCCCTTGCCTGAGTGCGTTGTCTCATAGCCCGCGCCCGCGCCCAATCCCGCTCCGATTCCGGCATGCTTGAGATGTTGTCCCAGTGCTTCCTTGAGCATCTTTTGTTGTATCGCAGATTCAGCACGGATCAGATTAGACACTTTCGTGTTCGCTTTTAGGAATTGAGCAGCCTTGTCGGGAGGCAGAGCTTTCACGATTGCTGCATTGATTTCGTGGTCTAGCTCGCGCATCAAATCTTTTCCGAATCCTTGCGCAAATCCTTTATCCCGAATGGCTCGCTTCACGGCCAGTAGTTCGGCTGCCGTAGCATTTTCGGGATGAGCAGACATGAGATTTTTGGCAAGGTTGCCGATAGCGTCTGCCGCTGATTCCTTGCCCTGTAGTTGCAACTTTTTGGTTACAGCGAACACAGCATCTTTGATGATCTGATGGAGGTTAGTGACCTTGCTGGCCACTGCGGTAGAAACGGAGTCCTCAATCTGCCTATTGTAAGCCTCCTTTGCGATTTTGATCTTACTGGCCAGAGATTCGAGAGAGCCAGCACCCTTAACTTCCTCGTTTACGATCTTCCCGATTTGCTGTACAGCTTCAACGTCCGCTCTGCCACCTTTGAGCGACGCTTTGGATACCCCAAGGATGCGAGACATGGCAATATCGGGAGACACTTTTTTGGCTAGTTCTCCAAGTACCCTCCCACCTGCCTGTCCGGTTGCCTCAATAGCAGCTTGCTTGCCAGCTTCTATAGCGATATGTCCAGCCGCTCCGAGTGACGTGGACGGAATTCCTCGGCCCTCTCTCTCTTCAGCAGTTAATTTCCCTTCTCCCTGGAGACGACGCGAATAAGCCTCTCTCTGCTCTGGAGTCATGCGCTGCATAATCTGTTCCTGATTTGGCAATAGAGCACGGCGCGTTAGTTGCTTGGCAGCTTCGCCAGTTGCCCCGCCTACCGCCGCGCCGCCGATTGCCCCAGGCACTCCACCGAATCCCATTCCAAACGCAGTGCCGCCCGCACCCCCGATGATTGCCCCGGTTGCCCCGCCTGCCGCTGGCATGAGCGATGATCCTTTATCAACTGCTTGATACCATAATGACTTTAGGCCCGCTGGTGTATACCATGCAGGCTTTGCGCTCATGGTATATTGCTCACCAGGACGCTGTGACGCTGAAGCTATCATCCGTTGCTTCTCCTGCTCAGCGGATGCGTTGGACAGAGATGCGCGATCTTTTGGGCTTAGATCGGAGATTGAAGCGCCATACTCGGGATGCTTTGCGAGAATTTTTGTGGTCAAGTCAGCATCCGGAACAGAGGCGTAGTCCGGGTATTTCGCTTTGATCTTCTGGGCGAATTGTTGTTTCGTGATTTGTGTTTCATCTGCCATCAGAGTATCCCCAGAGGATCACCTTTTTTCTTGCTATTGGATTCACTAAGACCTTCTGGCGCTGAGTGCTTGATAGAGTTTCGCCGAATTTGGAGATTGGTCTTTACTTGCGCTAGGGCATCGTGAAAAGTTTGCGCGTTCCATTCACCTTTCAGATTTTCGCCTGCGAGTTTAAGGGATTCGTCGGTAGATGAGTTCCCGCCTTTGTACACAGTCCCTAACTCTGACGTTAGATCATTGATCTGAGCATCTAGCCTTGTGGCGATGCTGCCTGCATTTCCTGGCAAGTGCTTCATTGCCGTCAAAGCTGCCCGGTTGTAATCCTTAAACCCGGTAGGAAGATCAGTCTGTATCCATTGCGCGTAAAGATTGTCTATGATCCCAAGCGAATCGGAAGTAAAATCAATTGCCTGCCGAAGCCGTAACTGCTGAGGCCCATTGAGTGTTGCTAAAAATCTTTGCGTTGCTTTCCAATCTAATTCGGCCTTGCGGAGATCGAATCCATCTCTAGCTAACTGTGCTTCGACCGCCGCGCCCTGCTGTCGAAGTCCTTGTATCGTAGGTGGCATATCTCCTTTCTCTATCCCTTTGGCTATATCTTCTGCTCCTCCTCTTGGCAATTGATTACCTTGCCCAATGAACCTTGCACCCTTTGGAGACTGCGAAGTTCCGCTGCTTCCAACATTCGTATTTGGTCCAATCGAAGATTGTGAATGTTGTTTAATTCCTGTTGATACTGTAGCGCCCGTTGATCCACCTTTTACCGCCTTTCCTCCCAAAATGGGAGTGCTAACAGATCGTGTTGGAACCCTGTAAACATTTCCATCTTTGTCGGTGAATGTGAATTCTCCCTCATGCAGCCTTTCCGTGAGGTAGGCAGGCGGAGCCAAATCTGGATTCTCGGTTCCCGGAATAATTTGGTTCGTTGCTGGGTTACGGAGTGCTGCCATGGGCTTACCGTCTTTGATCGTCCATGCCAGCACACCTTTTTGTGCCATCTGGTATTCACCGCGCTCTTGCTGCGTCATGGGGCGAAGCTTGATTGATCCGTCTGCCTGCTCTTCAGGGATAAAACCCTTTTGGTACGCGGAGAGCGATACCTTGGCTTCATCAATGCCGTGCTTAAGAGCTTGGTTGTGCTGATCCGTAATCGCCTTCAGGATTTGCCCTTGAGTGGCCGGCTGTCCGCTAACGCCGGCCTGCTTCGCCATCTGCTGTCCTTGTGCCTGCGGAGTAAGTTGCTGTGTTGCTGGCATACGTGACATGAGGCCAGCGGTTGAATCGTTCACTCCCGGATTAGCCTTTTTGTACGCAGTTATAGCTAACTGCCGCTCAGGAGTTTGGGCATTTTTGTCATCAAATCCGAAACCTTTAGACAGCATTTTGGCGTTCTTCTCATTCTTCCCGGTCGTAAGATCGTTAAGATTCGTAACGTTTTGCTGATAGGACGCCTGTCCCTGCTTAACCATCGCGGAACCTTTCTTTACCATATCCGCGCCCTCAGGACTCTCTGGCCCCGCCTGCATTCCCTTTTTAATTAACGCCTTCCCTTCCTCGATCTGCGACTGGGCATCATCTTTGCCTTTAGCGTAAGCAGTGAAGTTGTCAAATATTTTCTGCTGTTCTCTCTGCTTTTTCTCCTGAATCTTGTTCGCTACCTGCCCAACCAGATTCGTGAGCGATGTCGCGAAGTTTTGCATTGATGCACGTTGCCGCGCTCCGCCCTGTCCGGGTCCGTAAGCTTGAGCAGGCTGTAACGGTTGTGGCTCGAACGGCTTTGGGCCTGGTACTTGATGCTGCGGAACCTGCGGAGATACTTGAGTCATGCCAGTAGTCTGCTGCTGATGCTGCAGCAGTTGGGCAAGGTAATCTTGTGCCGATTGTTGCGTTGGCATGAATGGAGGAGTTGACATTTAGAAACCTTCAAACCCCGGAACACCAAAGTTGCCCAGGATACCGGCACCCGAATTAAACAGTCCCAATCCGGAAGATAGGAAGTCCATGAATCCGCCCTGGTTCGCCGTGCCTGTTGCGTTAACGTTGGCCGTATCTTTGAGTAAGGAAAGTTCTCTATTTTGAGAATCATTCCACATGTTGTAAAACTCTTGTGCCGTAATGGCATTTTCGTCTTTTACGGCTTGTGTCTGGTAGTCTCCGGTCTCCAGTGCCCATGCTGAAGAGTTCGGATTGATCCCGGTTTCTCCCATTTGCGTGTCGAGATTCCCGAGGCCGCGTTGGATGTTCTGCTGCATGTCGGCTACTTGCGCACTCACCGCTTGCTCAGTCAATGCGCTATTGAATCCACCACCCGATTGAAGGTACTGGTAGATCATTGAGCCAATGCCTTCTCCGTAGTACTTTTGCAACTCTGAAAGGCTTCTTTGATCTTGCCTGCCAGTGAGATTGAATTGATTCGGTGTCTGACCGGCCGGCGAACCCGGATTCATGGATGTTGTCGGCAGTCCAGCGAACGGTTGATTCGGCATCATTGGCGGATTCGGATTTTGCGCATTCCCAAAATTGTAACTGCCAGGGCTTCCAGTCGGAGGAGCCCCGCCCCATGTCGTGCTGTACTGAGTTGGGTTGCTTCCGCCTGAAGGATTGACAGGCCCACCCGATACCGGACCAACGCTCCCGGGTGGGTTGGGTGGCATGAAGGGCATTCCGGTCTGCCCGGACATGTTGAGATTCGGAACTGTGATAGATGCGCTCATTTCAGTTCACCTTGCATGAGTATAACTGGAAACTCGCAATGATAGTTGTCTCGTGTTGTGTCTCTCATCGCGTTCCATTTGTGGTTTCGACTCACGCGCTTTCTGGAGATCAACTCCCCGCGTCTGCAATTCGTTTTCGAAGAGAGCAACATACTCTTCCGCTCCTTCGAAGAGAGCAATCTGGCGACACGCCATCGCTTCCAGTTTTGGTTGCCATGAGTCCGGCATGAACACAACCTGCGATGCTACGGCCGCAGTCGCTACGCTTGGAGGCGTTGTGCCGTACCCGCTTCCGCCCGTTACTATAGTTGCCGCTCCCGTAATCACTCCCTGCGCATTTGTGCCGATAGTTCCGATAGCTTGTGAACCATTCGGAGAGAATGAAAATGTCAGAGGCACAGTTGGACTCGGGAGATACCCGCTGCCGCCTGAGAGGATCGTGACACCTGTCACAATTCCTCCGGCTAGTGTGGCCACAAGCAAGGCAGGAGTGAATGTCTGCGCACCGTTCAGCGGTACAGGGTGCCGCAGTTTCACGCGAACAAAGAATTGATACGCCTGGTCTGGAGACGGCCCGACTTGAAGCACTGAACCGAAACGGGTATACACAGCGGGAGGGGCCGTGCCTACTGCTCCCTGAGTTGAAGACGTGATCCCAAAACTCTCAGAGTCAACTGTTGTGACGCGCCGATATTCAAGATATCTTCCCGCCTGATTCACTCCACCTGAAAACCACATCCAAAACGTGTAAACATCCGTGATGTCCACAACGTTTTGATCCTGGAATTGCGGGAATGCCGTGTTCCCCGGAACTGTGGCCAGTAAGGAAGCAATGGAGACAATCGGTTGTCCGACCGTCATGCTGAGAGCAACAGCGGGAGGAATCGGAGTTTGATACTTCAACTCTTCAAACTCGTAAGTTTCGGTCAATTCTGACAGTGCTTGCTGAAGTGCCACAATGGGAATAGAACCATCGGCCAAGGTCGCAAGATTGCGCCTATTCCCGAATTTCCCCGGCAGGTTACCGACGCATGTTCCGATGGTATACATATCAGTTCCAGCAGAGCGGCATATTGACCGCTACACTCCAGTCCGTACCCGCTATTGGATACGAAATTATCCTTACCGGAAAAACAATCCCGCTCCCTGTTAAGGTGAAAGGTTCCACTCGCGGAAGGCAGTACTTCATTGTACGAAAATCCTCAAGACTGCATTAGCTACAGAACACTTGACAAAGATATGTGTTGCGGTCCACGGTGTGCCTGTGTTCGGCAACTGGTATACATCGCATGCCCTGTCTTTGTTTATCACAGGCAGGTGCGAAGGTACATATCCAAGTGAGTGCGGGATAGAAAATTCGGTGTTCGCTACCGCAGGAGCCGTCACGTTGACCCACTGCCCTTTCATGTTCCCGGTCGCTTGCGTGATGTCTGTCTCTGTACTTTGGCCGAAGTCGAGACCACCATTCAGCGCTTGAGCGTAGTTGTAATCGCGGTTGGCTCCTGACTGTGGAGACTCCATACCAACGATCAAATTCTTAAATTGCGTCCTACTCATTGCGCGGCCTCAATAGCTGCCCTTGCTTCCGCCCAGCACTCGTAATGTGATTTATGTGGGCTTGAAAGATGCACATCTCCACTTGCCAGGCCCCATAACTTTCTAGGTTCGATCTCGGCTATTGCCGCATCTGGATACTTTCTCTTTACGATCTCAATGCACTGCAACATATGGCCAGAGTTGCGGAGCGATGGTATCTCCTGCTTGTTGGACTGCAACTTTTCCCAAGTGATGCTCACTGCGTTGTGCCTCGTGGATCAACTCCGATGATATCAACATTCGCAATGCGGAACATTGCTAAACTTTTCCAGGGGTTAGCGGAGTCGAGCACAGGTGAAGAGATTGAAGCTTGTACCATTTCGTCCGTTAGCACTCCATCACTGTAATAGGTAACAATTGGTAACCCGGTAGCAGGCTTATTCCCCGCCATAGGTAGCAGTGGAGATTTACTTGTGACTCCAACGTTAGACTGTGGGTCAATGGTCGGCCCGGCCATTGAAACTTGCGCCTGCTGCTGCGCGCCTGCTTGCACGGTTGGCAGAGGAGCATTGTCGGCCTGAATGCGCAGCCGTCTCATGGTCTGCTTGTGGCCAGGACTCACGACTTCTCCTCTGAATCGAACTGTTGTTTGTGGAACATACAGGGGCGGATATATTGGCGAATTGTAAGCAGTGATGAGGGAAGATGAGATGTCATAATCGAATGGCACCAATTGATTCAGCACACCAGCAGGTCCAAATACTGTTGGCGTTCCGTATGTGGTGTACCCGCCAAACAGAATATTCTCAAATAGCACATAGGCGAGCGTTTGCGGAACGCCATTGACTAGAACGATCCCTCCTGAATCTTTGGTTTGCACAATGGGACAACTGAAGCCAATAGTTGCAGGAAACGAACCATCGATAGCAAGATAATTGTTTATGTCCCAGAGATGCCAAGAGCCGTCTCTGATATTGAGATCGTAAACACGGCATTCAACATCTCCAGGAACTTCACTTACCAGGGCTGCTGTGAATGTCAAGAAGTAATGCAATTCCCCTGAGATATGGACAATTGACGCAAAGTACCATGACCCAGTATTAGGTTGACTCGCCCAATTTTCTGTTAACAGCGAACCTACCCGCCTGAAATCTCCCGCGATAAGAGGAATTATCTTGTCTCCAAGCGATTGAAGTCCTCCCGAAATGGAAATCATATAAACATTGTCATCGGACCGAAAGAAACAACTTTGCCCATACTGAGCAACTGACCCCTGAAAGGCTCCGACTCCCTGGCTGCTTGCCCAGAGATGATAGAAGACGAAGGGCTGCAATCCTGAACTACTCGAACCTGCATTCGGGTCCATCTGGGAAAGCCCTTCCGTGCGGAAGATGAGCGCAGAGCGCCCGATGCTGGCAAGTCCGGTTATTTGATCCGGAACATCTGAGAGAAGATTGAAACCGGCCTGCGGATTAACAAGCGGGTCCCATTGCGTAAAGGCTCCCACGGCAGACCATGCGATAGTTGGTAGTACATTGACTCCGGTTCCACCGCCTCCAGGGAAACGGCATTCAGCAGCGATTAAGCGCCCTCCACTTTCTGCGATGTAGCGGCAGGATACGTAAGCGGTAGCCTGAAGGAATGCCGATCCGCTCCAAGAGAAAATACCATTCAGAAAAATTCCCGCTATGAAGGTTGTGCCGTTCACTTCTATGAAAGAGCAGCATTCCCCAATTGAAAAAGCGGCATTGCTGAACTCGCCAGCGCCCCAAGTATGGATGAGGGTTAGAGGAATTGGAACAAACGGAGAAGTAGTTTCCGTTCTGCCAGCAAGCTGCGCTTCATACACAGCAATATTTGTGACAATGAGAGCCCTATCGTCGGCAACGAATTGCGTAAGGGATTTACCTGCAAAAATTCCAACTACAAATTCATTCGCCGCAAAGGCCGTACTGTATGGAGAGCTTGCTATCCACGGAGATGAGCAGAGAAATCCGTTGATGGTTTGTGTGTTTACGCTACCAGGTGCTAAAGAGTTTGGTTCAATGTTTGTGTAGGGCTTAGAAAAGTCCAGTCCAGCCCAAGGACCTCCATAATGTACTTCAAAGTCTCCCTTTGGTTGAATAGACATGGTTTTCAAAAAGGGTCTATCTTCTCTAGCTTGATAGCCTTGTTGCTCCCTGGATTGACTACAGCCGATCCCGCTGCCTTGATAGTCATGCCAAAGCTTACCCATCCACCGGTGGACGTGAAGTTGATTCTCTGAGAAACTCCGCTCGTACCAGCACCAAGAATCTTCCACTCTGTCCAGTCACCGGCACCATCGTCGGCGCCCTTCGTGAATCCAGATCCAACCGCAGAGATACTCGTTAGAGGTGCGCATTCACCCCAAAGCGCATCATTGTCATTGCCTGGTTTGACGCTCGTAAAGTCGCACGCTCCGGATGAGCTATTAGCAAATAGCGTTCCTGTGGCATCAAAAGTGGTGGCTCCTCCGGTGGTATCGTTTCCGGTAAACTCGTCTCCCATGACGGAAGTAAATAAACATCCTCCGACTACTGTCCACGTGACTGTCAAACTGGTTGAATTAGTTCCAGGTGCTATCGCCGAAAATTCAGCAGCCCATCCAACTCCCGTCGTTCCCGAGATTGTTCCGACTTCAGCAAATGTCCAGCCGGGTGCCGTAGCTACGACCAAACTAGGCGTGTTCGAATTGTTTTGGCAAATTGTCCCAACGACGATAGCATCATTCGCGTTAGACGCTTGGATTGTTCCCGAATTGGTCGCTGTCTGGATCAGCACCTTGACGTGCGAGACCGCAGCCCATGAATGAGCGCATAATATCAGTATTAGCAGTATACGCTTCAATTGCATCCTGCCGTGTCGCACCGTCTCGATGCATAGGCTCCAGGCTGAGGAGCAGTGAAAGACGCGCCGTTCATAACGTCCTTTGCGCTCGTTTGCCAATCGAGGAAGATGTTATTGAAGCCTGCAAAACTTTCAATCAGTGGCATCGAGAATTGCCTAGATACTTCTACAACGCTCCCTTTGACCAAGCCCGCAACTTCTGAAGCCGATGCCTGAGCGCAAGAACTGGTAGCTCCAGCCTTTGGCGTTCCTATTGATACGTAGACAAAAAGGCAGATTTGTATGTTCTGTGAAATCGGATCAGAGAACGGTATCACTCTATCCCACATCACAAGCGGCCCCGGTCTGGTAGTGCCACAAGAGGCAGCACACAGCGTCACAGTTTGGCCTGATTGGAGGGTGTAGGTGAATGAATTCGTGCTTGCTGTGGCCACCAATCCGCAGAAATTATTATCCGAGACGGCAGAAGCATCTATGCAGAAACCCTGCCCTGCTAACAGCCCATGCGCCGTGCTGTTCACCGTCATGGTGGAACCAGATACGGACGTGGTGGAAACGTTCGTGGGCGTGGCCAGCGTAGCAAAGGCCAGAGAACTGCAAAGCAAGATGCAGAGTATTGCGAAAAGTTTCTTCATAGGATTTCCCCTTACGGCGTCATGTGCGCCACTTCTATCCATTCGAACGTCACCGTGATATTGCCGCCCGTGATCGCCCCGCCGAAGTTGATTGCAAGCTCCTGCGCTACTCCAATCAGTGTGATCGGTTTCTGTGTCCGGTTCAAAATGTAAATGTCATTCGGACCAGGTGTCGCTGCAGCATTGCAGCCCAGTTGGTAGTTGTCCACGTCCCCGATTGCAGTTCCTACGCTTGGCCCTGTGCCAGTATAGGAGAGAGGGGCGGACGTTGAAGACGTGGATCCTGAATCATCAGGAACCACGGTGATCGCTGCGGATGTTCCGCTGGTGTCTGCTGCCGACCTTTTAATAACTTCCAAATGGATGATGCCTGCGGTTGTCTGGGTGCATGATACTTTGACTCGCGTGACAAGAACATCATTTGTTGCGTTCCCCGGAAGTACCGCATTGTCCGTGGTAGAACTGGCAGCAAAGTACTTTGAGGCTACGTAGCTAGCCGGCCTGCGGACTGGCAGGTTTCCAGTCCAAAGAATACCTTCGGTACTTACTCCCTGAGCAGCATCCCTGCCCTGAGTCCCTGGCGTTCCGTTCCCTGGAGTTGTCTGGTAGACACCTGGTAAAGTAGCGCTCCGGTTATTATTTGCAGCAGCCCCATTATCGCTAAGAGTCCCGATAATTGGCTGTGTCGCTTGCCAGAATGTTCCACTTACGGGCTGTGTTGCTTGCCAAAAAGTTCCGCTAACGGGCTGAGTGGTCTGCCAGAATGTACCAGATACAGGCTGTGTGGTCTGCCAGAAAGTTCCCGAGACTTGGACCTTCCCTCCACTTACGGCCCCTGCAAGTGTGGCCAGATTCCCGCCTGTTTCCTGTGCGGCGTTTGCTGGCAATGGCAAACTTACAACAGATACAGGCTGAGTAACCTGATAACCTCCCGGTTGCGTAATCCATCCGATATAAATCACCGTCAATGTCCCGCCTCCGCTTAAGGCCGTGACATTGATTCGCCCAAAAGCAAAGTTGGCCCCGGTTACTACTGAAGACCCATTGGAAGTACAGGTTTGTCCCGCGATGATTCCGCCTGCGGAAAAACTCACGCCATCGGCAGAAGAATCAAGAGCAACGGTACAGGATGAGATGGTTCCCGAAACGGTCCAGACAATCTGATGGAATCCAATTGCTACGCTCTGCCAATTTATTGTAGCCCCGGCTGTCGGCGCAGTGATAGGACCCAGAACGTAATTAGAGTTTGGACCGCTCTGCCCCCAAACGAGACCAGCGGCCAGAAACGCCACAAGTAGAAATTTGCATTTCACTTACCAGACCCCACAGAGATATTTAGGACACCTGAAGTTAGAATCACGCCCTTTATTCCCGATGTGAACCAACCCATGAACCCAAAGTTTTGCTGGTAGTTTGGAGTTTGCGCTTTGGAGTCAATCAACGGTTTCCCGTTTTGTTGCTGGAAAACAATCTGATCGTTCGCGGTCGATTGGTCAGTCCAGTTTGAGTTGATGATCTTTACCGGGTAAGGGTAAGAGAATGGGAGCGTGTCGATTCTCCAGTTCCCAGAGCTAATGTCGTTAGCCATGAATGCCCTCCCGTACTCCATAGTATGCTCTGCACCAATCGCAATTACCAGGATGGATGCGACCGCCTGTTTCTTCTTTGCACGTACAGCCGTCAGGGAATTTCCGATTCGCGTCCTCTAATTTCTGTGATTCGACCAGGTTTTCACGGTGAGGCTTGCAAACGTGCGAAAGAGACTCCACGGCAGAGCGCGTCATGTTGCAATGAATGCACACACCTGACGCGGCGTTGTATTCGTGCGCTTCGCTTGGTTTTCCGCGATGGTACATGATTGCTACCTAGTTGTAGTTGAAATCAAGGTGGAACCCGAGAGCATAAATCCTGATCGTCCCCGTATTGGCAAGCGTCACAGACAACTCAAGAAGCAAATCCGACTGATCCACTGTTTCAAATACCGGCGTAGTCACCGCACGTTTCACAAAGTACGGCCCGGTAGCATCCCCCGCCGCTGTTAGAGGCAGCGCCGTTGCCGCAATTGGGACGTTGGTAATTGAATTCGCAACGTTGTTAGCGTAGGCCGTTCGATTCAACGAAAGCGAAGCAGCGGTCAAATTGACAACTCCTACCTGATACACTGCACATACATCCGTTATCCTCACTCCTTTGGGTGGAGGTCCAGTCGGAGGAGTAAACTGAGATGACCCTGTGAACGGCGGTATTCCGGCTGCTCCCTTTGGATACCCGGCTGTTCCTGCCCCAGTCCCAAACTGCTCCAAAAAGGGCAATGACGACAATTGCGGATAGACCGTGAGGCGCTTGATAGCACCATTGATCCCGATCACAGCCGGATATGTTTCCGCTCCGGCAGCCGCGCGGTTGAGGGAATAGTCTCCAAGCGCGTTGCGCGTAAGAACCAAGTTGGGCGAAAACGAAGTCAGATCAATGGCGCTGTAGATTATCCATCCGCCAGCGAACGGAACGTCTGAGACGAAATTTCCTTGCGTGCCGCTCATGCTACCTCACAGAGGATTGTTGTTGTAATGAACGTACAAACCGGCTAGTTCCTGAATTGAAATTGCCGACGCGGACTGATTGAACACGATGACAAACTGAAACGTTTGTAAGTCGGTATTAACCAGAACAGGAGTACCGAGAGATGCCTTGACCGTGAAGAACTGCCCAGCCGCTACAGGTGTATACGCAGCAAACTGAGCAGACGTAGGTGTTTGCGTGATCGTTCCTCCAGCAGTAACGAACGTGGCAGAATTGGCCGTCTCAGGATCAACAGCAGCAGGGGCCGTAAACGTCTTCAAGGTCGGCAGCGTGATTGTAGTCGGCTGAGTCGTTTGACAGCTGACTACAGCCGTAACATCGGTAATCGTGATTCCCTTTCCCGTTGTCAATCGACCAGGAACACTGAAAACGCACGTAAAGGTATTCGCAGAAGAACTGGCTGCCGTGGCAGACACCCGGTAAACCCTCACGCCGCCTGAGCCAGTCAGAATGTCAGTCGCGTTTCCTGATCCCGCCGTACCAGTAGTTGCGCCAAAGCAACTTGTTTCTGGAACAAAGAAAAATCCATCCGTGAAGTTTCCGGTGATTGGCGGGTATCCAAGATAGGTAAATGAAACAGTTGGATTGGTTCCACCTGACAGCGTTGCCAAGTTTACATGCCAGAAGTTAGCAGTTGTTCCGCTAAGGGTATAGGTCCCACTGGAAGTGCAGGTCTGCGTTGACCCCGCCAAAGAAAATGATGCCCCTGTCAAGGAATTTTCAAGTTGAATGGTGCATCCCGTTGGAGATCCGGTCGTTGTCCAAATCAGAGTATGGATGTTGGCCCCGCCATTCTCAAGGATTGGCCCTGATACCTGAGTGGCAGTCAAAGGTAAAGGCGACTGCTGGATAAACTGCTGCCCTGAAACCAGCGAAGCAATCAGCATAAAACCAAAAGACAAAATCCTTTTCATCGCTTACGCTCCCCTACTCGAAATAGACATCATCGTCCGGAACATTTGACTGTTGCAATTTGGGATGAGGTTGTAAGTCTGTATTGTCATGCTTGATGATCTGGTCCCATCTTGCTTCCAGCGATCCCACTAAAGCTGTTGGCCCACCCGCCAACGTATCGGAGAATTTCGGATCAACTAATCGGCCTTGCTCCCATACCATGTCATCCAGGTTTCCCTTGATTCCTGAGCGCATGCAGGTATGGTAAGCGCCGTGTCCGTCATCCCGATTTGGCCAACCTTTCGGCATGTTTCTAAGGTCCAAGCGAACCGAAGAGATTGATCCACGTGTCGGCGCCCGCGCTGTACCGTGATATTGCCAGGCACTTGAACGCCTGCTGGTCGAAGTCGCGATCCCGGTCAACGTAGATCGGCTCACGCTCGTAGAACATGATCCGATGTTGATCCTTCTCCGCAGTCAATCCCCAAGCTGACGGGGAAGGGAAGTAACTGTGAATTCGCTTCTTCAGTCCCATGCTCACGAGCGAGTTGATGGTATTGTCACTCGTGTAAGGCTGGCCACTGGAAGCGAGAAGCTCATCACAGATAAATTCCAATTCGGGAGGGGCATCCAAGTAGCTCGGCCTGCTGGCAATGAGCAATCCTCGTGCGTTCGGCATGCGCTGGAAAACCATGCTGCCGTATTGCAGAGCAGTGAAACTCAAGTCAGCATCAGTCTGCGGCCGGTTGGGATAAGTGCCGGATGCAGTCGAGAAAGTTCCCACTCCAGGCGCTACGTTGGTAGCCGCCGCCCCGCCCAACAGGGGATGCTGATTGTTGTACAGCGACACGCCGTCATCCGTCAAAGTGCCGGTTGAGCTGAATCCCAAACTGAAAACGTTTGCCCCGGTCATTTCTTGGGCAAAGTGGTGAGACTGAATCAGGCCCTTCGGAGACTGTTCGACCATTCCGGTTTGATCGTCCTGCATGAACTCATACGAAGAACGCATGCCCAGTCCGTAGGTCTGATGCACATATCGCCGCGTTCCACCTTGGATCAGGGAGTCGTACACAACCGCTTCACCTTCGTTCTTTGGCTGCGCGGGTCCGAATCCGGCATAGTGTACGGCAGTCTCATACGCCTGTTTGGACGTGTGGACATTCATCCACATTGGGTACTGGAGAGACTTTTGGCGGAAGTCCAGAAACTCAATGAGGTTATGCGTCCAAGCGGCTGTCATTGCCTGGAAGAATTGATTTCTGACCATTACTCCCATGAGTTACGCTCCTACCGCTGCCGAAGCAGCCGGATTGAATGTGAATCGGACACGGCCGTTATTGACCTGAGTCGTAGTTGATCCCACAACTAGATCTTGAGGGTTGAGTGCCAGAGTCCCTGAGCATACTGTAACTACAGTGTTTGCTCCTGGCGTATTTTTTGCGAGGTCGAGATACCATGTTCCATTGGCATCTATCGTAAGACCCAATTGCGTACCTTGCAGGGCAATGGTTGCATTGAATACGGCGCCTGCTGAAGCATCTACTTGAGCCTCAAACACAGTATCAGGCAGAGCGAGAGCAACCATTGAAAGGCCGTTCGTGAAAACTGAACCCGCCAACAAGTTCACCGCCGAAGGTTGACCTTGGACACTTCCAAATGTGGGTTCGCCGCCAGGAAATCCAACTGAACCAAACAGAGGAGAAGCGCCTGCCCCGGCAGTCGCAAAGTTGAATCCCTGCAAAAGGGAAATACCCATGATCTTACGTAAGATCGTGGCTCCATCCCAAGGGATGATGAATCCCGCTCCATTCGTCTGTACAGGCGTGCCAGCAAGAAACGTTTGACCAGCAGCCTCAAGGATATTTTCAATGGCTTCTTGATTACCGCTTCTCGTGGCTATCGCTGTGATTGGCAAATGTACTGAAAGGTTAGGATTTGGCATGCGTCAATATTCTCCTATCGCCGTCCTTGTGCTGAAGGTTTCCGCCCGGTTTCACGCGGAGTCACAGCGTAATGCACAACCGGCCCAAGGCCCTGCTTTTCATTTTGGGCTTGCTCCGTAACGTAGAAGTCAATCTTTTCTTTCTGCTGCGGAGTAAGAGGCCCCTGAGCCTGATTGCTGAAATTTTCAATCCCGCCGCGCTTTTTCGCTTCATCCAACCACACCTTGCACTGAAGGTAAAGGATGTGCTTCGGGATTTTCATAAGGATTAGATCGTGCTGCTCGACTGCCCCGTCCTTGTCGTTCAGCCGTTTCATGTAGTACTTCAAGTCTTCTTTCTTGGCGGGTTGCCATCCCATGTCAAGCGCACGAGATACGCGCCATCCTTCTTTGGCTGACTTGTTGAACCAATGGAAGGCCCATTGCGGGTCCTTCCCTTCGACCACGAGATTTTCCGGGAGACGGTTTGGTGCGTTGTCGTAAAGGGAAATTCCGGAATCGTAAACCTCTTGATCGGTCAACTCTTCCAGGCGTTTCGGCAGGACAACGGTCGGCATCCCTGGAGATTCGTAGCGGTACAGAATCCGGCCGTCGCCGGCCATGAACGGTACGCATCTGAGACCGTTGCTTTCGGTCGCTTCGGGAATCGCGGTGCCGTCTCCCATTGACGCTGAAGTTATTGTGCTCTTGGGATTAGGCATTGGCACCTACCGCCTGCTTGTAAGTTTTGTATCCGGATTGATTGATCGGTTCGCCATCGTCGTACATGTTCGTGATTGCCCTGGCAGACTCAATGGGAATTTTGTGTTCGTTGAACCATTCGATCTGGGAAGCGCTGAAACCGTGATTCTTGTCCTCTTTGCTCCCGGTAACATTCGGAACCACAGATGAAGAGCCGATGAGCGAAGGAAATTTTCCTTCCCGGATTTCACCCTTGACCATCTTGTCTCCCAAGATCGTGCGTATGTGCCAGTCCCAGAAATTCGGCTGAGCACGCATCGCAAGAGGCAACTTGTTGGCGCTCTCCATCAGTTCAGTTCCGTACTGGGAAAATGCACCGGCAAGCTGCGGATTCTGTCTTGCTCTCATCTCCCCGAGTTGCGCTTGCGTCTCCATCTGCGCTTTTTGCAGAGGCTCAAGTTGCTTACCGACGAACTTGGTCGGGTCAGAAATAATCTGGACAGTTGGATCGGGCAGTTCGCCGCCGTCCGGCTCTCCCTCTGTGACTACCGGAGTCTGTGGCTTCAGTGCCTCTAGCGTCTTCTGGAGTTCCGCAAGAGAGGATGTCACTTTGGTTTCTATTGCGGCAATATCCTCTTTTGTAGCAGCTCCATCTAGTTTCGCCTTCAGGTCTTCGGCTTTCATACCGATTACCTCTTCAGCGCTTGGTGTTTTTGTTGTTCCTGGCCATGGCATGCAGGAATATTACCATCACATCAATTACTTGTGTCAAGAACAAAATGTTTACGGTATATTGTGGTCGAGGTACACTACCATTCCCATACCATCCGAAATTCCGTTGTCGAAGTACTTCAGCCCTGATCGAATCAAGGAAATAGACGGCTATGTCAAAGACCGCGTGAAGGGATTAATCAACGGTCTCAAGCCTATCCGTGAAGAGAAAATAACTCAGTGGAGACGTATCTGGGCAGGTACTCCCCGCGAAAAAGTAAAGAGCTTCCCCTGGCAGAATGCCTCGAATGTAGTTATCCAATTGGTCGGTTCCTATGAAGCGCAGCTCACTGCCAAATTAATCATGGGAATTTTCGGGATGGAACCATTTTGGATTGCTGGGCTTGAGGGAGATTTCCAGCGCAAAGAGAAAGCAGAAGAGCAACGGAACGCCGTTCAGAAATGGTTAGCCTACCGCGGCCTTGAACCTTCACAACTCAATCTCCTCCCCAAGTATGAAATCTGGGCGCGCACTTTCATAAAGTACGGGTATGGAGTCCTCAAGACCCTGCCCGCCTTGGATGTGGAGCAGGTAGCTACAAGGATTGACTCTCGTGGAAATGTTTCCTTTTCGGAACGGGTGAGGCATGACGGCCCAGTATGCACTCCGCTTCTGTTTGAAGATTGGCTCATGCCTGCAACGACTGTTGAATTAGAACGATCTCCGATTCTTGCGCAACGTTGCGTCATGCAAGAGTTCCAATTGCGTGCGCTGCTCCAGGATGAAAGCTACGACCATGCAGCCATCAACGAGATACTGAAGAATCCAGACCGTTACGGCCCGGATGCGCAAAGGCAGAAGCTTGAGCAGGAGACCGGCGCAAAGACCGACTCCGCAACAGAACACTCTCAAGAGTGGGACATCTATCAATGCTGGCTCCCTTATCAGATCGCCAATAAGAAATTCCATCTCATCATTGAATGGCACGATGGAACACAGAGAGCAATCAAAAGGGTCTTCAACTGGCTCCCCGATAATTCCCTCCCTTACGTTCCCGGATGCCTTGGAGCGGATGGAGAGCGCACGTATGGATTCGGCTACTGTGAAATGCTGAAGGACTACCAAGAGGAAATCACAGCTATCCACAACAGACGCGGAGACGCAAGCACACTCTCAAACACGAACCTGCTCCGCGTAGCTCCAGGTCTCCAGCTTGATTCAAACTTCTCCATCTTCCCGAATGCGATGGTCTCCGGAGATTCCGGCCAACTTGAAGTTATCCCGCTTGGGAGAAATGCGAACGAGACGATCAAAGATGAGGAAATGAGTTTGCGCCTGGCAACTGACCGGGCAGGAGTAGGGCCGTCTTCCAGCGGAGCAGGAGCAGGGACAGTCAATAAAAAGAATCAGTACTCAGCAATGGGAACTTTTCAAACAATGTCTGAAGGGAACACACGAGCCAACCTGCACATTACGAGTTTCCGCCATTCCCATTACTGTGTTGGCCGGACAATCCTTTTGTACGATTCCCGATTCGGCATCAGGCAGGAAGAAATAGCAGCACGTGGTAAAGAGGGAGTGTATCTGCAAAAGGCCCTGGACAATTACAAAAAGGGCCGGATCATTCTGCCGATCCGCGCAGCGACTGGAACAGTCAACAGCGAAGTTGAAAAGCAAAACCTCATGCTTCTGCTGAACAACGTTCGAGCGCATGGCCAGCAGCTCACCCAACTGTTGCAGGCAGCAGCCAACCCGATGAACCCGCCTGAAGTCCAGCATTTCCTTTACTCCTTCATCGCGGCATCGAATCTCCTGATGGAGCGCATCACCCGCTCATTCATTCAGGGAGACGTGAGCGCTTACCTGCCTGAACCTCTGGGAGCAGAAGAGAAAGCAGCAATGCTTGAGCAGGTTGTTAAATCGCAACTACAGCCGCAAGGTGGCCAACCAGGAGGACAACAAAATCCGCAGCAGCCAGGTCCGCAAGCGGTACAATCTATCTTCCCTCAAGGAGTCAGATAAATGGCAGACGAGAAAACCCCCGGAAGTCCAACGTTAGAGCAGCAAGTTGTAGACATCCAAACACGCGCATGGAACAAGCACATTACTCCACACCTTGACGGCCTACGTCAGTGGTTCAATGATTCGGCATGGCTCGAATCAGTAGCGCCTTATCTCAGGGAAATTTCGGAGATGTCTGTTGATCTCGTACTCATGCGGCCTGGAGATGACGCCGCGTTCCTTCGAGGAAAGACTCTCATGATGCGCGATCTGCTGAAGTTCCCAGAGGTAATCAAACGTCAGATTGACGCAAAGGACAAAGCATCGAATCAGCCGCGCCCTAGCGGAGAAGCGGGTTACTGAGTGTGCAATCTATCTTCTCTGATCCTCTTCGCCCTCAAGTAGAACTCATAGAAGAATCTCAGCCTGAAAAGTGGACGGAAATTGAAATTGATGAGGAGTGGCCTTGGAACACCAAGAAAATAGCAATCCGGCTGAACGGATTTGGAAGCCTTTTTTATTTCTCTAAGATCATCCTTGCCCATACCCGCCTATCTCCAAATCTGCATGGCTACATGTGCCGGCAACTGGAACGCGAAGAGTTGCGCTTGGTAATGGAGATTCCTCGCTCGCACTTCAAAAGCACGTGCGCCACAATTTCAGGTTCTATGTGGTGGGCCTTACCGTTCCTTGAGGAAGATGAGCAAGCAATGCTAGAACTCGGATACGGTGCCGAATGGATACGATGGATGAAGTATGTTCACAATGCCCACACCAGAACGCTGATATGTTCGGAAATCGGCAAGAATGTTAAAGACCTTGGAGACCAGATAGACCAGCAGTATCAGAAGAATTCAGTTTTCAGGCTTGTCTATCCGGAGATCATACCTAAGTCTTTTAGCAAAGGATGGAACGAAAGCACGAAGACACACGTGCGGTGTGGAGATTCGGAAGGCTACCACGGCGAAGGAACCTACGATTTAATTGGAGCTGGATCTGCTCTCCAATCGCGCCACTATAAACGAATCATTGAAGATGATTTGGTCGGAGAAGACGCTATCAAATCCGACGTGGTTATGAATGCCACCTATGAATGGCATCAGAAGATGCCCGGCATGTTTGAAGCTATCCCGGACCAACCCGACAAACTTGGAGACCAATTAGTAATTGGTAACAGATGGTCAAAGAAGGATGTTAACCAACTCATAAGAGACAACAACACTCTCAACGCATGGGATTTCATAACCCACGATGCTGAAGGTGGATGCTGTGATCTGCATCCTGTTCATGGACAACCGATATTCCCTGAAGAGTATTCCATGAAGAAACTCGCATTCATCAAAGTAGAAGAGGGTGCTTACAATTATTCCTGCCAGTACCGTAACAATCCTGTAGACCCTGAAGCTGTTCGCTTTAATAGTAAGTGGCTTCGGCACTTCTCTGAATCAGTTTGGGAAGACAGAGAAGATGAAAAAGTTTCTCCGCTCACAGTCGCCAATTACGCTCAGCTCCCGCGTGACATTCGGCGCATGTCCCTTGGGCAACTAGACGATTACCTAGACGGACAAGACGCACACGCACAAACACCGATGCGAATGAAGAAAGCAATCCGCCACGAAGTCGAAGACGGCGAGACGATTGAAGATGTGCGAGTCGCAGACCTTGACCGAGTAGCGATCATAGACCCAAATCACTCAGGCGACAACGGGCGAAGCCGGAATGCAATTGTCGTTTTGGGATTCTACAATCGGCCAAAGGAACCCCGACGAATTTACCTGCTTGACTGTTGGGCCGAAGACTCCCTGCATGAGAGATGGATTGATGCAGCAGTGGGTTCCCGGAGAGACCACCGCGGTTTGTGTCTTAAGTGGAAAGTCCATTACCTTTACGGAGAATTCGATGCAGGCGGACAGAAGGGATGGCAGTTTTATTTCAAAGACAAGGTATCCGAACTATACAGAAATGGAGATCATTCGTTCGGAGTCCGAACACTGAAGACAGACCGGAGTGCTAACGGCATGCACAATCGAATTATCGGGATGGAATCAATCTATGAAAACGGATGGCTCTGGGTGTCGAGACGTGGCCACGGTGTAAACCTATTCCTTGAAGAATATACCGAGTACCCGAATGGAAAATTCACTGACCTACTTTCCACGATTGGGTATGCTCCGCAAACTTGGAGCGCCGGATCACGAGCAGGAGCCAGATCATTTGTTGATGAAGAGAATCGAAAGAGGAAAGCAGTGTCAGTTAATATTGGACAGGCAGGCTACTAATAATCATGCGACCCCTCCATTGGTTCCGTAAGTTCCGAACCATTGCTCTGCGTCAGCTTCAATGCGCATAGCTAGACGACCACCTACGCAGTTCGGGCATGGATCAATATGCTGGACCTCTTTATCTTCAGGAGTGAAATACAGCTTGGCCACACCTACCCACCCACAGTCAAGGCAGGCAGCTTCCTTCTCAATGAATTCCCAGTAGATCATTTCTTTCCCCTGGATATTGCGGTCTTGATTACCTCAATGTCCTTCTGCCTCATACCTGAACTCATATCCTTATCCCCGCTTGGTTCGTCCTCTGCTAGACCTTTGTACCTGATCTGAGCCAGGAGTCTAGTTGCTCCTACCTGATGCATAGGTGAAACATTTTTATCGAAACCTATTATCAAGCATCTCTTCACGAGCAACCTAAGAGCTACGTCTATCAACTCTTCAGTATCCGGGAATTCCGATATTAGTCTATCCCATTGTTCACCTATTACTAGGCGATGGAGTAGGGCTTCGCGTGTATCAGGCATAGGCTACTCTGACGTTGGAGTCGTTTCTTCTACTTTCCTTGTCCTAGATTTACGCTTTCCCTTTTCCGGAGGAGTGCGCATTTCCTTGATATGCTCAGGGACTCGCCCTTCGAGAATTTCCTTGAATGGATCGGGAGATATGACCGAAGTACTCGACACCTGAGTAGATGGCATCGGGTTTTCTTCTAGGAACTTAGCAGCCGCGTACTTTCTTGCTGCATGGAAGTCACTGCGCTGTGACTGTTGCCCGAGTCCGCCCAAGGGTGTGGCGACCTGCTTACAAAATTTTCCCTTGCCTGCCTGGCACGTTGGACACTCTACAGAGGTAACGATAACAGGCCAGTCTATGCGGCTTTCAAGGATGTGGATGTGGTATTGCGGCATTGCTATTTCCTTTTGCGCCGTCTCGGTCTGGAGAGGGCGCCACCTTTCCGCCCCACCTTTCCGCCCGTTGCAACGCTGGACATCTGGGCCTGCGAAACCTGCTTCAACTTCATCACGCCGCCGATGATCTCATTCTCTGCCATCATAGTGAAGCTTCCATACGCGCAGTGTGATGTTGTCCCTGCGTACCGCGAATGGACTACGCGGTCACCGATGCGGGTATTGATGCACTCAGGCCCTACGCTCACGATGATTCCCGAGATGGGCTTGCTCTGGGCAATGTGAGGGATAATGATTCCACCCCGCCACCCAACTCCACGACACTTAGCGCACGGCACCCGACCGGAACTCCACCATTCCGTTGCATCGTACCCGAGGACGCGGCAGGATCTGCAGGGAATATCCATCGCTTGCCCAACGTCCTGCGGATTAACGACGCGCTCTACTTGCTTCCCTTCGCATCGTGGGCATACCTGTTCTTCAGGATATCCCTTACCGGCGCAAGTCTGGCAACAGTACTCGGATTCAATCTCGTCCTGCATCACGATAACGCGGTCTCCGAATGCACACATGGTTTCCGTGTCATTGACTTGGACATAGATCAACTTATCTCGCGTATAGGTCTTGCGCGAGATTGCAACTGCGTACTTCGATAGCACTGTCATCGCGGTCTGCAAAAGCAGTTCCGGAGAGTTGCCACGTTCCATCATTGGATCATCGAAGAGTTGGGCCTTGGTGATTTCTTGTGGAGACTCGGTAAATTTGGTTGGACTGTCAGACCGGAAACGGGATTCAGGAGTTATGACTAAATCACCTGTCTCCGCTTCTGATATGCGCACTTTGACATCCTCTCTGCGCTCCACAAGACGTCCGGCTTGAATGCCCTCGAAGTCTCGCCCCTCTTCGTACTGGCCTAGTTCGTCTGATTTGTTTCCCAAAACCGGATCACTCATTGGATTCTACTCCCTGGTGCCTGCGGTTTGATGCCGTACACTTCGGCAACCTTGCGCTCAAATGCTGCTTGGGTTTCTTTGTAGACTTGCGCTGCCGAGTCTCGCTCTTTCGCGATCAGGCGCAACTCTAGTTCATCTTGGAGACGCATGTCATCCTTGATTTGTTTTGATTCTCCAGGCCCGAAACTGCCGACCTGAATTAAAGTGGGAGGATAGAGTCCGTCAGTCTTGAGCGTCAACATCAAATCGGCGCCCTCTGCAATTGCTTGACGCTCGATAGGCGTTAAGTGCCATCGACTCATCACTCTGCCGTCAGTTCCGCGCAAAGCGGTGAGAGTCTGATACTCAGGCTGTCCGTTCTCAGGTCCACCAATCTTAAGTTCGAACTGTTCCAATCCGGGGACAACGGGAGAAACAGATTTCATGCTATTGCTCCCTTCGCATGCTTCCGCCGCCATGCGGTCAGGGCTTCAGCATTGGTCTGCTTTTCGTGGCCAGTGGCTTCGCACATTTGTCCAAGCCACATATTGCAGACGAATCGCAGATTCTTCCCATAGTCGCGTTCTTCAGGTTCACCCGGCGCAACGTAAACACGAGATGCACATTCAACCGCGTCATTGATAGCAGAATCAAATTGGGAAGCCGTACCGCTCTGTCCCTCTACTACTCCGCTCCCGCCCTTGCTGAACTTATCCGGTAGCGTGTTGCCTTCGGGCTTCGCGAGTAGCGAATCATCAGCAGGGTACAGTCCAGGACATTTGTCTGAGACAATTGGCTCCGGGTCAGGTCCAAGGTCTGCATCAATCACAGCCTGACGCAATTCCGGCTCTGTCACTTTCGGGTCAACGGCCTTTTCAATGATCTCTACCGGGATTTTCTTCCCCTTCTTTTGGGCCTGTTTCGCGGCTGCTGTCGCAACAGACCCTTTCCGCGCCCCCATCTTCACACGCTGCTCTTGCGTGGTCTCCCCTTTGAGCGCTTTGTACTTTCCCACAATGGAAAATACTTTTGCCGCGCTCCCCAGCAAGTGATTCTTGCCTTTCACCCATGCGGTTTCAGACACATAGGGAGTGGGAGTGTAGCGCCACAGTTTGCGCTCAATGAAATCTTCCACGTTCGCATGCTGAGCAGCCATCTTCCCGTACTCAGAACCGAGTGCTTGGGCTTGCTCAGAGATTTCCCGGTCAATGCGCTCTGCATCTGCTTTCAGAGTTGCAAGCGAAGACTCCGACATAGAGTCCTTGTCCGACTGCGCGGAATCCTTTTTGCCCTTGGCTACTTTCTTAGCCGGCTCCTTCTTTGGCTTTGCAGAAGCAGGTTTCTTTTTTGCTTCCGATGACTTTGCTGATTTGTCCTTGCCTGCCATTTACTCACTCTCCTTTTCTCGTCCTACTCTAACGTTAGACCGTTCTGCCAATTCTGCCACTGCAAGCCAAATGATCTGGGAGACCTTCAACTGCTTTTTCTCCACCAAAATATCAATCATCTTTCGCTGCTTTGCACTTGGCCGAATTGTGATGGTCTTTGCCACTCGCGCAGAGATTAATCCAGAGTCTTACGTATGTCAAGAGGTATTTTTAACGCAGGTTCTCAATCTCGGAGATCAGCGGATAAAGTTCAGGCTTGAACTCTTCAGGCTGGTCGGATTCGCGGCGAAATTGATTAGGAAATTTCAAGCAGTAATCCGTACACGGCAGAGGTAGATCGTCGTCTTCGCGCCTTCCACGGTAGCCTTTTTTGTACGGCGCAACACGAGCAAAAAAGAATATTTTCTCACCTGGCTGCAAATTCATTTCCTTGATTTGCTTTCCTACTGTGAACCACAAGTGATCTGTTACTTCTGCCCCTTGTTCGTCTCGCACATCGCAGACCAAGATTGTTTCTTTTTCGTACCCGTAACTTGTTCTCTTTCCGTACCGTTCAACTCTCGCTGAGAAACTGCCTCGCTTCCCAACGCGCCGTTTCAACTCTTCTCGCATGCGCTGTTTTTACCAAACCGGACAGAAAGTTTAAAGTAAAAAAAATAGGGAATTATATGATGACTGAAAACCTCAACCAGAACCGGAATTTTGGAGCAAAATTTTTCCGCGATTGCTTCCGGTGGATGCGCGTGGCTGTAGGGCACGGCCCGCGCTTTTAGACCCGGAGGAGGGGTGGCCGGAAGTACATGTCCCGAATGGAAGGCGAAGTCGTGTCAGAGGTACATGGCCTTTGGAGATGAGGGGATGAACTGATTCGTGCTTGACTTATCCATCAGGCTGCACCAATGGGACAGCGGTTGGTGTACTATTGGGACATGAGTTATCAACGAGTGTTCAGTCGGTTGGTCTGCAAGTGTGACGTGCCAGCATGTGGGCGCGTGTGGATCGCGGAATCGGGGCAGTTGCCGCGCAGATGTGCCGGCTGCAAAACGATGAAGTGGGATGTTGGGCCTCAGCCGCAAGTTGCGGACGCGGCAGCGGGCGAATTGGATGCTGTGTCAGATGTACGAGTGCAGCCTGATGCTCAGCCGGCGCGTGGGAAGATCGTGCGAGAGACTACGTATGTTCCGATTGATGAAGCGTGACAGTTATAAGAGGTATTGGTTATAGCAGGTGCGCGGCTAGAGATGCAAGAAGTCAAAAAGCAAACCGAAAAAGCAAACCGTCAGGATCACAAGCCACACGATCAGGATCACAAGCCACGCGAATAATTCTCGCTCTGTGAATTCTACATACCCACAGTTGGGGCACGTGCCTTGCTTGTAGGCTATCGCCTTGTGGCACTTCAGGCAAGCGAATTTCATTTTGGTGGCCCACCTCTTCCTGCGCTAGAGTCTGATTAGCTCTCCGCAGTTGTCGCAGGTGATCTCCTGCTCCTCGCAAATGCACGTGGGTTGTGCGTAGCAGCGCGGACACTCAACGCTATAGCCGGCTGGCTCTTGCATGCGGAGTCCGTGCTTGCGTGTGTATGTGCGTGCGAGATTGCGGCGCTCTGCGCGTTCAGCATGCTTGCGGTCGCGAGGGTCAGAGAGTTGGTCGGAGTTCATGCCTTGTCTCCGCAGTCGTAGCATCTGCGCTTAGTCGGCTGGGCGCCGGTAGGGATGTACAGCCTGTTCGGTCCTTCTGCCAGGTGGCCGCGGTGGCCACAGCTCAATACCTCGTACCACACCTGGTGGGAGGCGGAGCGCTCTATGCGCTGGATTGAGCGGAAGCGGAAGAGTTTCGGGGAGATTGGGCGGAGATTGCGTCGCCGCATCTTCTCCGCCCGCTTGATGCTGGCTTCGAGTTGTTGGATGAGAGTCATGGAGCTCAGTGTATCTATGAGCAATCGTCAGTGGATGCTAGAGGGCATCCCAATCCACTACCACCCGAATACCCGGCAACAGCGGATGCGTGTAAACGTCTCTAGCCTGGTCGCTATCCTCTTCCGTCTCGATCATACGCTCGTCGAGACATGATGCAATTGTGCCGGTGAATTCGTGGCCCAATCGTCTGAGAATTTCCGCTTTTGCTTGATTTCCGCCGTTCGCTGTAACTGTCATTTGTCGTCTCCCTTGCGGCTGGTAGCCGCTAGTCTGCTGATTTTGGGCTTACACTGCGATGGATGCGCCCAGCATCTCGCGGGTCAATCCTCAGTACGACTGGCTCAGCTTGAGCAGCCCTGGCGGCCAGAGATGCGCGATACTCCTGCTCTCTCTGCTCGTGTGCGGCTCTCATCTGCCTGATCCGCTCTTCGATCCGCTGTTTCGCTTCCATGTTTTCAATCTTACGCTATCTAGGTTATTTGTCAATGAGGAAATGGTACAGCGAAACCAGGGCGAATGGTCATGTACTTCTGCGCAGT
>Ga0070732_10000448_pt1 | contig 26641 bp, 21 predicted proteins | sample Coa_R1_5_FD_66449 | JGI IMG/M metagenome (GOLD analysis project Ga0070732, IMG submission 66449) | Surface soil microbial communities from Centralia Pennsylvania, which are recovering from an underground coalmine fire - Coalmine... | ecosystem: Environmental > Terrestrial > Soil > Unclassified ... | reverse complement strand
GGCGTGAACGACTCGTTCGGCTTGATGCTGTTGAGGGCGTTGAACACGGTCCACGCGCCTTTGGCGGCGACCGTCATGCCCTTCTCGACGTACTTGACCGGCTTGTGCATAACCCTCCAGCGTCAGGTGACCCTGGTTCTGGTCCAGCCGACGTCAGGCAATATCTCGACGAGCCTAGGGTATCGGCCAGGCCCGGAGCGACCTACAAAATTGTCGTCAAGGGGCACTTTCGGGGGGTGATTTGGCGCCTGGCGGTGGGAACGGGCGCCAGTTTTGTGGCCCGGCGGGCGGCGAGGGGGCGGAGCCAGGGGTCGAACTCCCCAGCCGGGCGAGGTCAGGGGCAAGCCCGCTCGCGCGGCCGGGCCAGACCTCTGGTGCGTTTCTGCCAGGAGAGGTACAGGCGCGCTCCAAACAGTAGGGCGAGCACCGCCGCGTACTCAAGCGGCAGACGGATGTCCGACTTCTGACCCCAGATGAAATGCACGACCGCGGCGGCCGCCGCGACGTACACGAAGCGGTGAATCGTCTGCCAGCGCTTGCCCAGCCGACGGATCCAGCCGTTGGTCGACGTCAGGGCGAGCGCGAGCAGAATGGTGAAGGCGAGCAGACCCACGAACGTGAACTGTCGTTTGGTGAAGTCAACCCAGATGTCATGCCACTGACAGGTGCGCGGTGAATAGCACAACTGGTCGAACACGAGGTAGGTCGAGACGTGCAGGACCGCGTAGGTGAACGACCAAAGGCCAAACATCCGGCGGACCCTCTGGAGGCCGTTGAGGCCCAGGAACCGGCGAGCTGGCGTGACGGTGAGGGCCACGAGGAGCAGTGTCAACGCGTAGCGCCCCGTCGTGTGGAGCGTCTCCTTGACCGGGTCGGGGCCGAGCGCATCTGGCGTGGCGCCCGTCGCCGCCTGACCAAACTTCCAGGCGAGCACGAGGCCCGGCAGCAGGCACGCGAGGAAGGCAGTCCAGTAGAAAGCCCGCGTTCTCAGGACGCGGTCGACCGCACTCGACAGAGACATGCTCAGTAGTACTTTCGGAGATCCATGCCCGCGTACAGGCTGGCGACCTGCTCGCCATAGCCATTGAACATGAGCGTCGGGCGGTCCTTGAAGAACCTCGGCAAGCGGGATTCCCGGGCCTGGCTCCAGCGGGGGTGATCGACAGTGGGATTCACGTTCGCGTAGAACCCGTATTCGTTCGGCGTCTGGACGGCCCACGTGTTCGCGGGCTGTTTGTCGGTGAAGCGGATGCGCACGATCGACTTGCCGCTCTTGAAGCCGTACTTCCAGGGGATGTGCACGCGCAAGGGCGCGCCGTTCGGGTTCGGCAGCACTTTGCCGTAGAGGCCCACCACCATCATCGTCAGAGGGTGCATCGCCTCGTCCATCCTCAGCCCCTCGATGTAGGGGAACTGCAGACCGGCAGTCCTCAGTCCGGGCATTTCCGCCGGGTGCACCGCAGTCGTGAACTCCACGAACTTCGCGCCGGGCTGCGGCTCGAGCTTCTTCAGCGTCTGGGACAGGGACGCGCCGATCCACGGCACGACGTAGGACCAGGCTTCAACACAGCGATGGCGATAGACGCGCTCCTCGAGTTGGTTGAAGTCGACCAAGTCCTCGATCCCGTAGTTCCCGGGTTTGGCGCACAGGCCATCCACCTTCACCGTCCAGGGCGTGGTCTTGAACGCCCCCGAGTTGCGCGCGGGATCGTTCTTGCGCGTGCCGAATTCGTAGAAGTTGTTGTACGTCGTCAGCTCCTCGTAGCTGTTCACCGGGTCGACTTTGGGGTCCGTGGTGTAGGCGGAGGGTCGCGCCGAGAGGGGCGCCAGTGCGCCCTGCGTCAGGGGAGCCCTCGCCAGCAGCGATAGGGGGACGGGCTTGGCCTTCGCCAGCAAAGCCCGTCCCCCTGCGGCTACGCCAACGGCGCCCGCTGCGGCCGTCTTCAAGAAGTCCCGCCGCGATCGGTACACCCACTCGGGCGTAATCTCGGACGACGGCACGTCAGCTGAGGTCTTGATCTTCAGGATCATGGTGAAATTACATCACATCCTCGGGGACCGGCGGCAGGCCGGCGCCCGATCGAAGTAGTAACATGAACGCCGTTTCTACATGCACACGCCCACGTCGCCTGTCGCCGACGCCCTCCGCCGCAAGCTTGAAGCCCGCACGGCCCGCAGCGGGGTCATCGGCCTCGGCTATGTCGGCCTTCCGCTCGCCGTCGAGCTGGCCCGCGCCGGCTTTTCTGTAACCGGCATCGATCTCGACGCGCGGAAGGTCGCCGCCCTCAACCGTGGCGAGTCCTACATCCAGGACGTACCAGCCGCGGAGGTCGCCCGGTTCAAGGACACCGGCCACCTCTCGGCGACCGACGATCCGTCCATCATTGCGTCGCTCGACACCATCAACATCTGTGTGCCGACGCCGCTTCGAAAGACCAAGGATCCCGATCTCTCCTACGTCGTCTCGGCCGTCGACGTCGTCGCCGAGTACCTTCACGCCGGGATGCTCATCGTGCTCGAGTCCACCACCTATCCGGGTACTACGGAGGAAGTCGTCCAGCCGATTCTCGAGAAGCGCGGGCTCAAGGCGGGCGCCGATTTCTTTCTCGCCTTTTCGCCAGAGCGCGTCGACCCCGGCAATGAGAAATGGAACACGAAGAACGTGCCGAAGGTCGTCGGCGGGCTGACACCCGTGTGCACGACGCTCGCCAGCCTCCTCTACGGCGCGTCGGTTGACACGGTCGTGTCGGTCAGTTCCCCCAAGGTGGCGGAGCTCGTGAAACTGCTCGAAAACACCTTCCGGGCAGTCAACATCGGCCTCGTGAACGAGCTGGCGCTCATGTGCGATCGGCTCGGCATCAGCGTGTGGGAGGTCGTGGATGCGGCCGCGACCAAGCCGTTCGGTTTCATGCCGTTCTACCCCGGTCCCGGCCTCGGCGGGCACTGCATTCCGATCGATCCGTTCTATCTCTCGTGGAAGGTGAAGGAGGTCGGCTTCGAAGCCCGGTTCATCGAGCTCGCCGGTCACGTGAACGGGGCGATGCCGCAGTATGTCGCCGACAAGGTCACCGAGGCCCTCAACAGCCAGTCGAAAGCCGTGCGCGGATCGACGGTGCTGGTGCTCGGCGTCTCCTACAAGCGCGACATCGACGACGTGCGCGAGTCACCGGCCCTCGACGTCATGGCCGTGCTCCATCACAAGGGCGCGCGGGTACGCTATCACGATCCATACGTGCCCACGCTGCCGGCGCGCGAATGGCGGGGCGACCGAGACCTCGCGTCGGTCGCGTTCACGCCGGCCGAGCTCTCGGCCGCCGACTGCGTCGTCATCGTCACCGACCATCGAGCCTTCGACTACGGCGCCATCACGACGTCGGCGAGACTGATCGTGGACTCGCGCAACGCCATCAAGGCGCCGCATCCGCATGTGTTCAAGCTCGGCGCGCCCTAGCCAGGTTCCGCCATGCCTCTTTTTGACTTTCGGTGCCGATCGTGCGGCCACGTCTTCGAGGCCCTCATCCGGCCGGGCCACACGACGCCGGCGTGCCCGGAGTGTCAGAGCGCCGACCTCGAGAAGCTATTGGCGACGTTCGCGGTGAGTTCGGCCGAGCGCACCCAGGCCGCGGCGTCGGTCGCGCGCGAAAAGGCCGCGAAGATCGGCAGGCGAGAGAACATCGCGATGGATCGGGAAATCATGGCGCATCGAAAAGAGGATCACGGACATTGATGATCGCTTAATTGGTGAATGGCGTGGTCGCCAGACGGTTGCTGATCGCGTACCAGACGGTGCCCGCCAAGCCAATCCCGCCTCCGATGAGGAAGGTCGCATCGGGGCCGATGTGGGTCCACAAATACGCCGCGACGAGCGGCGCCGGACAGAATGCGAACGATCGCAGGCCCCAGTACAAGCCTATGGCGCGAGCTCGATGCTCCGCAGGGAATCCAGTCGCAATCAGCGCCTTGCGGGCCGGCTCGCCCAATTCCCGGAGGCCGTTCACCACATACACCATCGCCAGGCCGGCGATCACCGGCACGCCCGTATTCCCGCACACGCGCGGCACGACGACGAGCATGATCGGAAACGCGGCGAAGAGGAAGAACGTGACCCCGATGAACGGCCGCGGCGACGTCGACCGGTCCACCCATTTCGCCATCGGGATGTAGGTCGCGAGCGCTGTGAAACTCGTGATGCCCAGCAAGAGCCCGGTGGCGGCCTCGGCTCGGGGCGTCGTCCAGGCCCACCGCTCGGTAAGAATCATCGCCACGTATAGCACCGCGAATTCCCGCGCGAACCAGTCGCCCCACCGGATGAAGATCTCGGCCGACAGCAGCAGGCGCAGGCTGCGCGGCATCTCTTTCAAGATCGTCCGCAGGGCCACGGGGGCCCCTTCCGGCTTGGGCCGCATCCTCTTGGTCAGCGCCAACTGCAGCACGACCGACAACCCAACCAGGCCAAACGCGATCGTGAGATTCAGCCAGTAGCCCACCGCCGCGAGCACGAACCCGCCGATCACCGGTCCGATGACCTTCGGTAGCCGCTTCTGAATGCTCTGCACGGCAAACGCAATCGTGCGCCGTTCCTTCCGCACCTCGCTGCCGACGACGTCGAACGTCGCGGGCACGGAGAGTGGTTCCCAGTTGGTCATCAAGAACGCCGCCGCGATGATGGCGCGCGGATCCTTGACCGCCAGCATCACCGTGAAGCCGATCGCCATCGGGATGGCCGAGACGGCCAACGCCGCTCGAGGGCCCAGGCGATGCGCGACGTTTCCTCCGATGATGTAGCCGAAGCCCTCGAGCAGGTTCTTCCCGAATCCGATGACACCGACGTACAAGGCGGCCGTCGCGACGGCGTCGATCGCGTGAAGGGCGGCGGCACGATCCTGGAGATGGAGCGACAGGAAGTTGCTCCACACCTCCTCGGACAGTCCCAGGCAACCGATGACGACCAGCACGGCCACCGTGGCGCGGTTGAGGCCGAGCCACGACGCGACCGATTCTCGCCGCACGGCGGGCGCCTCGTGCATCGCGGTCAGCATACCGCGGACCATCGCGGCTGCTATCATGATCGCGCCGATGCCGGAGCCGGTTCGCCTCGCCTTCCTGGGGTGTGGCTTCATCACCGACGTTCATAGCCGCCATCTGCGGTCGCTCCGCGACGCGATCGTCCCAAGCTATGCGAGCCGCGATCGCGCGAAGGCCGACGCCTTCACGCGTCGTTTCGCGGGCGCGGCCAGCTACGGCGACTACGCGGCCGCGATCGCCGATCCGGCCATCGACGGCGTCGTCATCGCTGTGCCACCTGTGTACCATCGCGACCTCGCGCTGCAGTCACTCGCGGCCGGCAAACACGTCCTCATCGAGAAACCGGCCTTCCGCATGCTGGCTGACTACGACGCGGCGATCGCGGCGCGGGACGCCTCCGGCCGGACCGCGATCGTCGGAGAGAACGATCACTACAAACCACAAGCGGTGTGCCTGCGCCGGCTCATTGCGGAGCGGGCCATCGGCGACATGGTCCTCGTGAGCTTCGTGACGATCGCCCGGCGGCTCAAGACGGCGACCGACTGGCGAAACGACGAGGCCCTCGCGGGCGGCGACGCCTTCTTTGAAGAGGGCATCCACTGGCTGCATCTGGCCGGGAGCCTCGGTCCCCGCATTACGACGATTCATGGCTATCGGCCGACGCCCTCGCGCGAGGGGCCGGACAGGCGCGCGAAGAGCATGCTCGTGGCGTTTCACCTCGACAACGGCGCGGCGGGCGCGATCTTCTATTCGCGCGAGGTGCCGTCCCTCCTCCGCGGCCTTCGCTGGTCGAAGATCTTCGGCCGTGAGGGCGTGATCACCTTCGAGTCGAACGGCCTGTGTGTCGTCGTTCGTCGTGGCGGCTCCCCCAAGGTCCTGTTCCCTGGGCTACGGGACCTCCGAGGCTATCGCGCGATGTACCGCGATTTCGTCGCGGCGATCCGGACCGGTAGGGCTCCTGAAATGAGCCTCGAGCGCGCGCGTGACGACCAGCGCCTGATGGACCAGATTCGCGCGTGACGCCTCACTACGACATCGTCATCATCGGCAGCGGCGCTGGAGGCGGCACGATGGCCCGCGCGCTGGCGCCTTCCGGTGCGCGCCTGCTCGTCGTGGAGCGTGGGCGCTCGGTCCCTCAGGAGCCGGAGAACTGGAGCGCCGAAGCCGTCTGGAAGGACCTCCGGTATCGGACGACGGAACGCTGGCTGGACGACGGCGGGGTGGAGTTCCGTCCGTACACCCACTACTGCCTGGGCGGGAACACGAAGTTCTGGGGCAGCGTGCTCTACCGGCTGCGGCGCGAGGACTTCCAGGCGGTCGAGCACCTCGAGGGGCTGTCGCCGGCCTGGCCGATCGACTACGACACGCTCGCACCGTACTACGATCGGGCCGAACGCCTGTACGAGGTCCACGGCGCCGACGAGCGCGATCCGACGGCGCCGCCGCGTGCCCCATTCCCCTATCCGCCCATCGCCCACGCGCCCGCGATGGCCGTGATTGTGGATGCCCTCGAGCGACAAGGCCTCCATCCGTCGCCGCTGCCTCTCGGACTGCTTCGCCCCGGCCTTGCCGGCGGCTGCATTCTCTGCAACACCTGCAATTCGTTTCCTTGCCGAATCCATGCGAAGAGCGACGCGGAGGTCTGCGGCGTCGAGCCGGCGCTCGCGCATGCGAACGTCGAGCTGTGGTGCGACACGCAGGCGGTTCGACTCGTCACCGATCCGTCCGGCACACGGGTCGAGGCCGTCGACGTGGTTCGCGGGGGCGAGGCGGTTCGCATCGGCGCACGGCTCGTCATCGTGTCGTGCGGCGCGGTCAACTCTGCCGCACTCCTGCTCAAGTCGGCGACCACGAAGCATCCGACCGGCCTGGCGAATTCCTCCGGGCTCGTCGGACGACGCTACATGGCGCATCTGGCGACGATGATGGAGGGGTTCCATCCCTTCCGAAAGAACACGACCGTGTTCCAGAAGACCGTGGCGATCAACGACTTCTATCTCCGCGGACCGGGCACGCCGCATCCGCTCGGACAGATCCAGTCGCAAGGCCGGACGCATGGGGTGATGGCGCAAACGGTCGTCCCGTGGATTCCGCGTTGGGCGTACGACGCGTGGGTGGCACGAGGTGTCGACTGGCTCGCGATGTCCGAAGACCTCCCGGGGGACGACAACCGTGTGACCGTCGACGCCGCCGGCCGAATCCGATTGAGCTATCGTCAGAACAACCGGGCGGCGCACCGGATGTTGGTCCGTGAGACGACCCGGATCCTGCACCGGCTGGGCTTCTGGAAGGTGATGACGTACTCGCATGGCAGCCAGAACACGACGCACCAGTGCGGCACGCTCTGCTTCGGCACGGACCCGCGCCGGTCGGTGCTCGATCCGTACTGTCGCGCCCACGACGTCGGGAATCTCTTCGTCGTCGACGCGTCGTTCTTCCCGTCGTCGGCCGCCGTGAATCCGGGCCTCACGATCGTGGCGCAGGCGCTCAGGGCAGCGGATCACATCCTGGCGACCGACTTCGCGACATGACCGTCACTGCCGTCCACTAGGAGGATCTACGTGAAGGCGCGCTCCTTCAGTCATGTCGGCCTCACGGTCTCGGACTTCAACAAGGCCGTGCGTTTCTACTGGGAGGTCTTTGGCTGCCCGCTCGTCGGCGTCGCGGACACCCCACCCGATCGCGTGCGAGCATTCTTCCGCGTGGACGATCCGGCCCCGGCCTGCAAGATCGGATGGATTCGGGTACCTGGCGGCGCCACGATCGAGATCTTCGCCTTCCAGCCGTCCCTGCCCCCGGCGGCTGTCCCGTGGAACCGGGTCGGCCTCACGCACATCTCGATGAATGTCCGCAACACGCGTCGCTGGTACGAGTACCTCAAGAGCAAGGGCGTCGACTGCCTGAGCGCACCCGAGCGATCGCCGCGCGGCCACACGTTCTTCTTTGCGCGCGACTTCGATGGCAACCTCATCGAGATGATCGACCTCGGACGGATGTACCACGTGCTGAAGTGGCTGGGTCCCCTCGGCGGCTGGATCTTCCGGCGCGGCAGGTACCGGCAGTACTACGGCGAACCTTGAGGCCGGCCCGCTCCGCCATCGGACCCGACGGCTGGCGACGGCGAGGCCCGACCGCGATGCGCCAGCTCCCGCAGGCGACATAGCGCGTTGGCCAATCGCATCTGGCGCGGCGTCTGGCAGTCGGGTTCGAACAGTTTCGGACTGGCCACCACGATCGCCGCGGCCTGGGCCCGCGAAATTGCGACGTTCAACCGGTTCGCGCTGAACAGGAACTCCAAACCGCGGGGTGCCTCGTCCGGGCCCGAGGTCGTCATCGTGTAAATCACAACGGGGGCCTGCTGACCTTGAAACCGGTCGACGGTGCCCACACGAACGGCGCGGCCCGCACTGCGGAGACGGTCGTCCACGCGGTTGACCTGCGCGTTGTAGGGCGCGACGACCAGGATGTCGGCGTCGAGGAGGGGATGTGCCCGTCCGCTCGAATCGACCCATTGGGCCGCAGGCCCCCGAAGCTCGTCGATCAGGCGCACAACCACGTCCACTTCCTCGTCGGACGCGTTCCGGTTGCCCTCGTGCGGGACCTCGATCACCCACACCCCGGCGCCCTCGAATCTGCCGGTGCCGGATAGGCACACTTGGTCGACCCCGACGGCCGACGACAGCTTGCCCTCGTAGAACAACTCGGACGTCGCGCGGCAGAGCGACGGCGCGAGTCGCCATGTGATCGGCAGGAACAACCCGCGATCGGGCGGCATGGTGGCCTGACCCTCGAGGATGTGATCCAGGGCGGAAACGCCGACGCCGTCGGGATGGCTACCCTTCTGCGGCTGTTCGAGCTGGCGGGGATCCCCCAGGAGCACCAGACGAGGCGCGGCGTCGGAAACGGCCACCACATTGGCCAGGGACATCTGACCGGCTTCGTCGACGAACAACACGTCGACGGCGTTGGCGTACTCCGCGCGCGCCCACAGATATGCCGTACCACCCAACACTTGGATGACGCCCGTGTGCAGGGCGGTCAAGGGCGCGTCGTTGTCGGTGAACGCGGTCACAAGTCCGGACGCTGGATCGACCGCGCCCACCTTATGGCCCAGGGCCGCCCGCACCCCCTCGGCGGCTGCGGCCGCCCGCACCGCCTCGAGCAGGTTCTGAATGACCTTGTGGCTCGTCGCCGTCACCCCGACGCGCCGGCCCTGCCGCACGAGCGCGGCGATCATGCGCGCGCCCACGTGCGTCTTCCCCGATCCGGGTGGGCCTTGGATGGGCAATGCCGTCTCGTCGAGCTCTCCGACAATCCGCGTCGCGAAATCCGTCACGGACTCGCCTCTCCCACGGGCCGTGGCCGCCAAGTCCCGACCTGCCGCTCGGGGTGCGCGCCGCAGCAGGAGGCCAATCGCCGCCCGGCCGCGTCGCGCGCCCTCAAAGCCATGCTCGGCGATTTCGTCGCCGATCCGACGGATCGCCGCGCTCAGCACCTCCGATGAGACGTGGTCCGACACGAATGCGGCGAACGGATGCGTCTCGGCCTGGGAGGGCCCCTTCCTGACGTCAATCGTCCGCATCGCCCTGTCAGCTGCCTCCACGTCGCCGAACTTCCCGCCCGTGCGGAGGTGGAGCTCCGCGCCGGCGCGAATCTCGAATTCCTGCATCGGGTAGCGATAGCGGTCGATGACCGACTTCGTCGGTTTGCCGGTCTTCGCGCTGATGACCGGACCGAGGCGATCGACGAACTCCAGGCCGGTCACGGCCATTCCCTCCTCGAGCAGGTCCTCGTCGGACAGATCCCGGAGCCGGAAGTACTCCCACCACGACACCTTGTCCTCGCGCTCGTGCCAGTCGATGAGATAGGCCAGCACGCGCAGCGCCTCGGCCTCGCCAGCCGGCGCGAGTGCGCGCCGGGCGAGCAGCCTCGCCCGCAGGGCGTCCACTTGCGCCTGCCGCGCCTTGACGGCGTCGCTCGCTTCGGGCGCAGACAGCGCGGGGCGGGTCAGGGCCGCGCCGCCGGCAATCGCGCGGTCACGCAGTCGCTCCAGCCAGTGCCGAAGCTCGAAGGTCGAACGGCAGTCGTCCTCGTTGTACCCCTCGACCGCCTCGCGCACGTCGAGGGTGATGGCTTGCGGATCGCCCGATTCAAGGGCGTTCTCAACGATCCGCCGCCGGTCGCCTGCGCGAGCCAACTCGACTTTTCGCTTGAAGCCGTACAGCGGCTCGAGCTGCTTGATCGAGTAGCGCTCGACGCCGGCCCGGATCGCCCGACGCACGACCGCGAGCAAGTCCACGAACCGTTCCCCTCGTAAGAGCGCATCGAGCTCAACGACGCGCGTCCCATGTCGGCCCATCAGTCGCTTGAACGCCCCTGGCTCGTAGGGCGCGTAGTGGTAGACGTGCACGCATGGATCGTGTTCCCGCGCCGAACCGATGGCATCCATCACGGCCTCGAACGCGCCGGCTTCTTCCGTGTCGTCGGACGCCCACCATGCACGGTACTGCCATGTCCCGCTCGCGCTGAGGCCGCCGAGGCCGAACAGATACTCGCGACCGCCGTCGCGTGCGAACCGTGCGGACTCCAGGTCCAGGAACAGGTCGCCAGGCCTGGGCTCTGGTAAGGCTCCAAGCCCGAACCCCGGATCCGGCGGCAGGACCTCGTAGGTTGGCTGCCCGGCTTCACGTTGGATGAACTGCACGCGCGCCTGCTCGCGCAAGGACTCGTAGGTCGCCTTCGCCCCACGTTTCGGCTTGAACGTCACCGGCAGGGGCATGTGGGCGAGCGCTCGGAGCGTCGGCAGCCCGCGGCGATCGAGCTCTCGCTCTTGCATCCGGCCGAGGTTCGCAACGAACGACAGGTGATCCACACGCCGACGTTCGGCGTTGCACCGGGGCCACCACCGGCAAATCTCGCAGTGCGGCGTTGGCGGGGGCACGGCTTCGAGCGCGGCGGCGCACGCGGCCGTATTGTCGAGGAGGCCGAGCAGCCGGGCCTTCACTGTGCGGTAGTACGCGGAGAAGTCCGACGTCCGGAATGCCTCCTCGCCCGCCGGCGTGACCACGCGGAAGACGTCCGGCGTCACGCCTTGCGCCTTTCCCACGAGCTCGGTGTACGCGCAAAGCTGCAGGATGGTCCCGCCGCGCGTCTCCCGCGCCAGCTTGGTGTCATGCACTTCGTACGACCAAGCCCCGAACGCGCTCGGCACATCGACTCGTGCCAGCACATCGGCATAGCCGAACCATGTTTCGTCGCCGAGCGCCGCCTGGACGATGATGTCGGCGCCGCGGCGCATGGCGTCGCCGGTCGCCGCCAGCGCCTCCGGGCGGCCGCCTTCCTTCGCTCCCGTCAGGTCCGTCACCGCTCGTCCCGATGCCCGGAGCGCATCGACGTAGCGGCGCTCATGCGCCTCGCCGCGCTGGCGCAGAGTGTCGGCGAGCGGATCGACCCACTCCGGCACCCGCACGTCGCCTTTGGCGACGGCCAGATCGAGGAATGACTTGTGCGGGCAGGCGAGAAAATTCGCCAGGTCCGTCGGCGAGCAGGTCCGGCGGCCGTCACGGAAGTGCACGTCGTCCAGCCTATCGCAGGGTCGCGCCGGTGATCGTTCGGTCGTGATAGGTTAACGACGCTTTCGCCCGTCGCTCTCGATGAGGGGCCCTACCGCGTCGCATTTCACGAGGACTCGCACCATGCCGAAGTATCTGATTCAGGTGAACTACACGGCTGAGGGGGCCCGGGGCCTCCACAAGGACGGCGGCACGAAGCGCCGCGAGGTCGCCCAAAACGCGGCGAAGTCGCTCGGCGGCCAGGTCGAGTCTTTCTACTTCGCCTTCGGCCAGCACGACGTCGTCTGTGTCGTCGACATGCCGGATGCCGTTTCGATGGCGGCCTTGAGCATGGCGGTGAGCGAGTCCGGTGCAGCCGAGACGGTCACGACCGTGCTCCTGACCGTGGAAGACCTGGACCACGCGGCCGGCAAGCATTCGGCCTACCGCAAGCCGGGCGCGTAGAGAGCGCCTCGTCAGACCCCATGGCGGAGGCCAAGGAACGCTTCGGCCTCCGCCCAGATTCCATCCATCGACGCTGCCAGCTGGTGCTCATCGTCGACCAGTCGCAGGTCGACGCCGCGCCGCGCGTGCGCCCACCGCGCGACGGTGGCCGGATCCACGGACGCGTCACGCGATCCCTGCACGATGAGCGTCGGCTTGGGGTCACCCAGCGCGAACGCGTCGTAGCGGGCGGCGTCTTCGTACAACTCGAACCCGACGTCGCGGGGTTCGTTCCAGCCGTAATGGAAGACCTGGAGCGCGCCCCGCCGGCGCCATGCCTCGATGCCCTGGTCGCCCAGCTGCTTCAGCCGATTCCCGCCGAAATCGAAGGCTGGGGCGAGGAGCACGAGTCGGTCCACGGTCCCCGATGCGTCTCGTGCGCTGGCATGAACGGCGACAAACGCGCCCAAGCTCGATCCGATGAGGGCGACCGGCCCCGGCCCGGCGGCTTCGATCGCCGCCCGGCTCTGGTCGAGCATCCGGGTGACAGTCAGGGTCTCGAAGGCGGGCTGGTTGAAGTCCGGGCACGAGAAGCCGACGCCCAGGCGGGACACCTCGGCCGCGAACCGGCGCGCCTTCGAGGACCCCGGTGAGGACGCGAAGCCATGGAGGTAGATGACATGCCGGACGGCGGGTCCGAGCGGTAGCGAGGGCCGGTCGGAGAAGGCCACGCTCCATTCTCGCCGAAGGAGTGCTAGGCTCTCTCGCATCGATCCCCGTTCGCTCCTGTCGCGCGAGGCCGCCATGCCCCATCGCTCCATCGTCATCGGGTTCGTCGTCGTCATCGCTGCCACCACGTTCGTGGCGCTCGCGGCACAGGCGGGTGCGGGGCGGGGGCCGGGCCAGGGCGCGGCTGTGCCACCGGGGGCACCCTCTGGCCAGGGCGGAGGCCGCGGGCGCGGAGGCGGTCCGGTGACGCTTCACGCCGCGCGCGTCCTCGACGGCAAGGGCGGCACGGTCGAGAACGCGCTCATCACCGTGCAGGGTTCGAAGATCGTGAGCGTCGGGCCCATGGCCGCCGGTCAGACGCCCACCTACGAGCTGGGCGACGCGACGCTCATGCCCGGCATGATTGACGTGCACGTGCACCTCAACTGGTATTTCGGGTCGAACGGGAAGTACGGCGGCCGCGGCGACACGGCCGCGTACGTCACCGACGCCATTCTGGACAACGCGCGCAAGACCGTGATGGCCGGCTTCACGACCGTCCAGTCGGTAGGTTGGGCGGGCGACGTGCCGCTGCGCGCGGCCATCGCCGCCGGGACGGTGGTCGGCCCACGGCTGCTGACCTCGGTGTCGCAGATTTCGCCGCGCCAGGCGCAGCCCGCCCGGACCGATCGCAGCGGCCAGCCGGTGCCCGCCACTCCGGCTGAGACGCCCGATCAGTTACGCGGCCGAGTGCGCGATGCCAAGGCCGCGGGCGCGGACCTCATCAAACTCTTCGCCTCCGGCAGCATCCGCGACGGCGGCAAGATGGACGTCACGCAGGAACAAATCGACGCCGTCTGCGGCGAGGCCAAGGCGCTCGGTCTGCGGACTCTCGTCCATGCACACGATCCACAGTCCATCATCGCGGCGGTCAAGGGCGGCTGCTCGGAGATCGAGCACGGCCTGTTCGCCGACGATGCGGCGATCAAGGCGATGAAAGACGCGAACGTGTACTTCGACCCGAACATCGGCCTCGTGCTGCAGAACTACCTCGAGAACAGGGACAAGTACGAAGGTTCCGGCAATTTCAACGCCGAAGGCTTCGCGTCGATGGCTGGCGCGCTGCCGCTGCTCGAGCCCATGTTCCGGAAGGCACTCGCTGCCGGGCTCAAGATGCCAATGGGCACCGACGCGGTTGCCGGCGGCCACGGCCGGAACGCGCTCGAGATCGTCGCCCGGGTCAAGGCCGGACAGAAGCCGATGGACGCGATCATCGGCACGACGTCGCTCTCCGCAGCATCCCTCAACCTCGGGGACACGATTGGCACGCTCGCGCCGGGCTTCGAGGCGGACCTCGTCGCCGTGCCCGGCGATCCGACGAAGGACATCACCGCCGTCACGCGAGTTCTGTTCGTGATGAAGGGCGGGCAGGTCATGAAGAAGAATTGACGAAGGGGGTTTCATCATGTTGACGCGGCGTGATTTCCTGCATCGGTCGGCCGCGCCGCTGGCGGGCGCGACCGCAATCGCAGCCTTCAACCCCCGGGGCCTGGACCGGCTCCTGGCGGCCACGCGCGAGGCCGCGGCGGTGCCGGTCGACGACCTGGCGCGCGACGAGACGTACTGGCGCGAGATTCAGCAGGCGTTCACGCTCGATCGCACGCTCATCAATCTCAACAACGGGGGCTGCTGCCCGAGCCCCCGGGTCGTCCATGAGGCGTTCAAGCGGTACCTGGACTTGTCGAACGAGGCCCCGGTCTACCACATGTGGCAGGTGCTCGAGCCGAACGTCGAGGCGGTGCGTCGCGCGCTCGCGGCCGACGCCGGCACGGATCCGGAAACCGTGGCCATCACGCGCAATGCGAGCGAGGCGCTGCAAATCGCGCAGTGCGGGCTCGATCTGAAGCCGGGCGACGAGGTCGTGACGACCAACCAGGACTACCCGCGCATGCTGACGACCTGGGATCAGCGCGCGCGGCGCGACGGCATCAAGCTGACGCAGATCTCCTTTCCGGTGCCGGGGGTCCAGGCCGACATCGTACGCCGCTTCGAGGCGGCCATCACACCGGCGACAAAGGTCCTGCACTTCTGCCACATCACGAACCTCACCGGGCACATCTTCCCGGTCCGGGAACTCTGCGCGCTCGGCCGGCGGCACGGACTCACAATCATCGTCGACGGCGCCCACGCGTACGGTCACTTTCCGTTCAAGCTCTCGGACATCGACTGCGACTACTACGGGACGAGCCTGCACAAGTGGCTGCTCGCGCCGATCGGCACGGGCTTCCTATACGTCAAGGCGGACCGCATTCGGAGCACGTGGCCCCTCCAGGCGGCGGGTGCGACGCTGACCTCGATCCGGAAGTTCGAGGAGATCGGCACACATCCGGCGGCGAACCACAATGCGATCGCCGAGGCGCTCGTCTTCCACCATGGCATCGGCATCGAACGCAAGGCCGCGCGGCTGCGCTATCTGAAGACGCGCTGGGCGACCCGCTTGACGGAGCGGCCATCGTTTCAGCTACACACGAGTCTCGATCCGGCCCTGTCCTGCGCGATCGGCACGATCGGCATCGCCGGCCTGGCGCCCGGCGACATCACGACCAAACTCTGGAATCAATGGCGCATCATCGCCACGCCGATCGGCCATGCCGAGTATCAGGGCATCCGGGTGACGCCGAACGTGTACTCGACGCTCGACGAGATCGATCTGTTCGGCGACGCGATGGAGGCGATTGCGGCTGGACGCTCGCATTAACCGCCCGGCCCGGACGTCTTCAGGCCACTAGTGAAAATCGTGGGCCTTGACCGCGGGCCCTTCGTGTCTGAGGGCGTGGATGCGGTCGGCCTTCACGGACACGGCGCCATCCTGGTTTTGGAGCACGCCCTCGACGATCACGTACGGCTCGTCGACGATGACGCGTTTATTCGCGGCGAACACGTCGGGCGTGACGATCGCGTTTGCGATCCCGGTTTCGTCCTCGAGTGAGAGAAAGACGAATCCCTTCGCGGTGCCCGGCCGCTGGCGCACGAGGACGGCGCCGGCCACACGGACGCGCCGCCCGGGGCGTCCGCGAACCAGATCCGCTGCGCGCGCCACGCCACGCGTCGCGAGCGACGTCCGGACGAGCGCCATCGGGTGCGGGCCGATCGTCAGGCCTGTGCCCGCATAGTCGGCGGCGACGCGTTCGACGAGGGACATGGGACGCAAGGGAGACGGGCTTCGGTTTGTGGACACCTCCTCGGATTGCGCATCCACGATGTCCGAGGAGGTGTCCACAAGCAGAGACCCGTCCCCTTGACGACCCGCCTGCTCGGCCTGCCACAGCGCCGTTCGACGGTCCGCGCCGAGCGATGCGAGGGCGCCGATCTCGGCCAGCGTCCGCACGTCTTCCTGCCGGAGGCCCGCGAGGCGCACCAGGGCTTCGATGGACGCGAACCGCGGGGTCGTCGACACCGCCTCAATCCGGCGTCCCGCCTCCGCGGCGAGGCCTTTCACATAGCGCAGCCCCAGGCGGATCACGCCATCCGCCTGCACGGCGCAATTCCAACCCGAGATCTGCACGTCGATGGACGCGAACCGCACGCCTCGGCGCTGGGCATCCTTCACGAGGGTCGCGGGATGGTAGAACCCCATCGGCTGATTGTTGAGCAGCGCCGTATAGAACGCCGCCGGATAGTGCGCTTTGAGGTACGCGCTCGCATAGACGATCAGCGCAAAGCTCGCGGCATGCGATTCCGGAAATCCGTAAAGCGCGAACGACGTAATCGACTTGACGATGCGATCGGCGGCCTCGGCAGTGATGCCGTTGCCGGCCATACCGGACCGGAGCCGCGCCTCGATCTGCTGCATCCGCTTCATCGACCGTTTGAACCCCATCGCCCGCCGCAGTTCTTCCGCCTCGCCCCCGGTAAAATTCGCGACGACCATCGCCATCCGCAGCAACTGCTCCTGGAAGAGCGGCACGCCCATCGTGCGCGCGAGCACCGGTTCGAGCAACGGATGGTCGTAGTTCACGGGTTCTTCGCCTCGTCGCCGGCGTAAGTACGGATGCACCATCTGGCCGACAATCGGCCCCGGCCGGATGATCGCGACTTCCACGACGATGTCGTAGAACTTTTCCGGCTTGAGGCGCGGCAGCGTCGCCATCTGCGCCCGCGACTCGACCTGAAACACGCCGATCGTGTCCGCCCGCTGCAGCATGTCGTACACGGCCTTGTCATCGGCGGGCAAATGGGCGAGATCCACCTCGGGTTGCTCACGACCCGCATTGATGATCGCAATCGCCTCCTCGAGCGCCGCCATCATCCCGAGCCCCAGCAGATCGACCTTGACAATCCCGAGATCGGCGCAATCGTCCTTGTCCCATTGCACGACGACGCGCCCCGGCATCGACGCGTTCTCGAGCGGCACGACCTCATCGAGCCGGCCCTGGCACACGACCATCCCGCCCGAGTGCTGACCCAGATGGCGCGGGAGATCCTGCATCTCCCGCCACAACCGCGCGAACTGCTGATAGCGCCGGTCGTCGGGATTGAGGTCGGCCTCGCGGAGGTGACGTGTGATCGTGTCGGCCGGATCGACGAACTCGAACTGGCTCATCAGCTTCGCCAGTCGATCGATCTCGCCGTCATCGAGGGAGAGTACCTTGCCGACATCGCGCGTGGCGCTCCGGCCGCGATACGTGATGACGTTCGCGGTCATCGCGGCCCCCAGCGTGCCGTACCGCTCATAGACGTACTGAATGACCCGCTCGCGCCTGTCGCCGCTCGGCAAGTCGAGGTCGATATCCGGCCACTCACCACGTTCCTCGGAGAGGAACCGTTCGAAGAGCAGATCCATGCCGACCGGATCCACCGCGGTGATGCCGAGCGCGTAGCAGACGGCGCTATTGGCTGCGGATCCCCGACCCTGCACGAGGATCCCCTGCCGGCGACAGAAGCTGACGAGATCCCAGACGATGAGAAAGTACCCGGCGAGGTCGAGTTTCTCGATGAGCTGCAATTCGCGGGCGATCTGCGATCGCGCGCGGTCGTGATACGGCCGATAGCGATCGCGCGCGCCGACGTGTGTGATGCGCCGCAGGAACGACACCTGAGTTTCCCCCGTCGGTACCGGATAGTCGGGAAAGCGGTAGCCCAGATTCGCCAGGGTGAACTCCAGCCGCTCGGCGAGGGCCTCCGTACCGGCCAGCGCCTGCGGCACGTCCGAAAACAACCGCGCCATCACGGGGGGCGGCTTGAGATACCGCTCGGCATTCGCCGACAGCCGCCTCCCCGCTTCGTCGATCGTCGTCTTGTGTCGAAGGCACGTCAGGACGTCGTAGAGCGGCCGCGCGGCAGGCGTATCAAACCGCACCCCGTTCGACGCCAGCACCGGTACGCGAAACGCCGCCGCGAGATCGAGCAGCGAATCGATCACCCTGGCATCGTCGTCGCGGAGGTGGCGTTGCAGCTCGACCCAGACGTTGTCGCGACCGAACAGACCGACCAATCGATCGACGAGGCCCCCAACGCCATGTTGTTCCGTGTCGAGCGCCGCCCGACCGGTCAACGCCACGAGGCCGGCTGCGTGGCCGTCGAGATCCTCCAGCCTCAACGAGGACTCCCCTTTCGGCGACCGCAGCTTCGCCTGCGTCAGCACCCGGCACAGGTTGCGGTAGCCCTCGGGGGACGAGACGAGGACGGGCAGGGTCCAGGGCGGCCTGAAGGCGTGAAGGCGTGGAGGCCGGGAAGCGGCGCCCCCACTGGGGCCATCCGCTGTGATCGTCAATTCCGCACCGACGATGGCTTTGAGGCCGGCCGCTTTGGCGGCGCGATAGAACCTCGGCGCGCCGTAGAGGCCGTCGCGATCGAGGAGCGCAACGGCCGGATACCCCAACTCCGCGGCGCGCGCGACGATCGTCTCGGGCAGCGACGCGCCATCGAGGAACGAAAAGGCGGAGGAGGTGTGGAGTTCGATATACATGGACGAAGGTTTGAAGACGGGTAGGCTGGGAGGCTGGAAGCGAAGACCCGATCTCAATCGACGATGGCGTCGATCGACCAAGATCCGGTCGCCCGATCGCGCGCGAGGCGATACACGCCGCCCGGCAACTCGACGTCCCACTCATCGCGGTCCCAGGTGCGTCGATCGAGCGTCCACCAGGCGCCCGACGACCGCCACGGGCCGGCGCATTGCTTCACGGGGCCGCCCGGCAGGCCGCGCGCGGCCGGCGTCACGCGAACGGGCCGGCCTTGTTCGACGCACACTCTGGCGGCGATCGGCAGCGGCAGTCGCCGCAGGCTCCAGCCCGGCATGGGGAGATTCGCTCTAATCGCGTCAATCGCTTCAATCGTGCCGATCGCGTCAATCGCCTTGGTCGCCTTGAAGGCCTTGATCGCCCGCGTGCGTCCATCGAACGTCTCGACGAGCACCGGCGCGCCGATGCGCGTCTCGCCCATGAGCGCGCCCAGCCGCGCGACGAGCGTCGCGAGATCCTCTGGCGACGGCAGCGTCAGGTCGAAGAGCGCGCCCGCCACCACATTCCCCGGTGCCACCTCGAGGTCGATCTCGACGATGTCGATGGCGGCCTCGGGCGGATGCGATTCGAGGTCGAGCAGGATGAGAGTACGCAGAACGCGCGGCTCGCGCATCGGGGCGGGCATGTGCAGGGTGCGCTCGTGCGAGGTCCTGGTGACGAGGCGGAGCCGGGTCGTGACGACGACTGCTCCGCGGTCCGCGCGCTCCAGCCGGACTTCGAGTGATTCACACAGCCGCGCGACGACGAACGCGAGCGGCTCGAGCCCGTCAATCGGCCATTCGAGCTCGCATCGCTCGCGGTAGCGCGCGACCTCATCGACGGGCGCCAATGGGCATTCGTCTTCGCCCGACGCCACCTGATGCAGTCGAACGCCGTCCGGACCGAGCCGTGCGTGCAGATCGCCGCGCGGCAGCCGCGCGAGGTCACCCAGCGTCGAGAGCCCCCATCGCCGCAGAATCTCGAGACATTCGAGGTCCGGTGCGACGCGAAGCCCGATCGGCGCCGCGGGTCCCACGGCCATGACCTTCAACGTCTCGAGCGGCAATGGCGCCAGCGCGTCGGCTTCCCTGCCAGGCATGGCGATCGATATGCCGGGCTGCGCGTGCGCGAGGAGCCACGCGGTCGTCGTCACCCCCGCGATTCCGACGCGCACGTGCAGACCCCGTTCGGCCGACAGACGCATCACCTCAGTGGCAATGCGCGCCGGAGGTCCGATCGCGCGATCGAGGCCGCTCGCGTCGAATACGGCCGCCTCGTCACGCCAGGGCACCACGCGCGGCGAGCACGCGCGCGCGACGGCCTCGAGCGCGCCGGGGGTCGCCGGCCTTGACGGGGATCGCACCAAGCACGTGATGAGCGTCATGCCCCCACCTGCAGGGCGCCCTGTCCATGGCGGGCGCTCACGACGTCGGCTCTGAGGTCGAGCCGCGCCAGCCGCCGCTGCTGCGCGGTCGCGCCCGTCCAGACTCCCACCGCGGCAAGGCGGATCGAGACGCCTCCCGCGCTCCGGCTCATCGGCGCATCGCCGACGAGCAGGGCCGACGTGTCCCGATCGGCGTTCACGCGCGCGATCCGCATCCAGGTCGCCAAAGGCAGCGCGCCGACGATGCGGGGCGGGATGTCGGCGAGATCGAGCGCCACTACAGCAAACCCGCCTGATCGGAGCACGAGGTCGAACGCGCGGACGGCCTTCGACACGGCGGCCTCGAGCAGCGTCGACCTCGTGTGCTCCGCGGTCAATGCCGGCCCGCGAATCCACAGCAGCCGAGCGAGATCGATTCCAGCAGCGGCGGCCGACCGCGGATCGAAGCGGTCCATGGCGTCCACGAGCGCGACCACCTCGCCGCGGCGAGTGGCGGCCGCCAATGTCGCCTGCAGCAGCCACGTCCGGCCCGACGATCGAGCGCCGACGACTTCCGACAGCTCACCGCGGGCCCAACCCCCGCCCAAGGCCGCATCGAGCGGCGTCCAACCGGTCGGCGACACCCGTCCACCCGGCGCGCGGCGATTGAGCAGGGTGCGATCGAAATGGCGGGCGTGCAGCGCCGATTCCAGGCGCTTGATGGCAAGGGAAGACATGGGCATTTCGCTTTATTTTCGCCTGTCCGGAGTTGAGTATACGCAAGGCTTTATGGACGATCAAGCGGCGGATGAGAGGCGAGTCGATTACCATGGACCAGCTTGGCCGATTCGACGTCTCCGCCCGCCGCCGCGGCGGCCACCGTGCTCCAAGAGCCACCCCGACCCTGGATCCACCGTGTCGCCGGTGCGCTCGCCCATCGAAACTTTCGCCTCGTCTGGCTGGCCGCGCTCGGTTCCACGATTGGCACGTGGATGCAGAATTTCGCGCAAAGCTGGCTGGTCTTCGATCTGACGCGATCGAACTTCTACAAAGGCGTCGACGACTTTCTCGGGCAGCTGCCGATTCTGCTCTTCATGCTGATTGGCGGTGTCATCGCGGACCGGCACGATCGCCGCAAGCTCCTGACCGGTTCGCAGTACGTGCAGGCCGTCTCGGCGTTCACCCTCGCGGCGCTCCTCTACTTCCACCACGTCACGATCTGGCGCATCTTCGCGTTGTCGTTCGTCACCGGCTGCGGGCAGGCCTTCGGCGGTCCGGCGTATCAATCGATGATTCCGTCGCTCGTCCCCCGGCAGGATCTGCCGAACGCCATCGCGCTCAACTCGACGCAATTCAACCTGTCGCGTGTGCTGGGTCCGCTTGTCGGCAACGTCGTGCTCGTCGGGATTGGCGCGGCCGCGTGCTTCGCGGTGAACGGCGCCTCATTCTTCATCGTCGTCATCGCGCTCGCGATGCTCCGGCTGCCGCCGCACGCCCCGTCGACCGACCGCAAGGCGCTCGGCACGGAGTTGCGAAGCGGTCTCACCTACGTCGGCGGGAACCGCGTGCTGCTCACGTTGACGGTGCTGGTCTTCATCAGCACGTTCCTCGTCATGCCCGTGCTCACGCTCCTGCCGGCGTTTGCGACCACGGTGCTCACGAGCGGCGGCACCCCGGCGGGCCGGCTCTCCGCACTGATGGCCTGCCAGGGACTCGGAGCGATCGTCGGCGCGCTCTTCGTCGGCAGCCAGGGCCGGTTCAACGGCACGGTGCTCCTGACAGTGCAGATCGCCCTGGGCTTGCTCATCGCGGCCTTTGCCATCTCGCGCGTCTATCCGGTCAGCCTGGCGCTGCTCTTCGTCACCGGGATGGCCTTCATGGCTCTCTTCTCGATTAGCTTCTCGCTCGTGCAGTTGACGGTGCCTGACGCCTTGCGGGGCCGCGTGGTGAGCATCTACATGGTCGCACTGCGGGGCGGATGGCCGATTGGCGGTCTGGTGGCGGGCAAGCTCGCCGACACGTTCTCGGCGCCGCACGTGCTCGCGACCAACGGCGTCATCCTCGCCATCCTCGCGGCCGGGCTCCTCGTCACGGGTCGAGGCCGCAGCCTGATCGCGACGTAGGGCGCCGTGGCGCGCATCCTGGTCGTCGAAGACAGCGCCGACATCGCGGATCTGATCGTCCGCTATCTCGAGCGCGCCGGACACACGACGGATCATCTCGCATCGGGCGGCGCGGTCGTCCGACAGGTCGTCGCGACGGCGCCCGATCTCATCGTGCTCGACGTCATGCTTCCAGATCTCGACGGATTGCAGGTCTGCCAAGCCCTCCGGCACGACCCGGCCACGGCGCTCACTCCCGTCATCATGCTCACGGCGCGCGCCGGCGAAGCCGACCGCGTCCATGGCCTGGAGCTGGGCGCGGACGACTACATCTCGAAGCCCTTCAGTCCCAAGGAACTCGTGGCCCGCGTCGCGGCACTCCTCCGCCGCGTGACCCGGTCGGCCGCCCCGCAGAAGCGACTACGCTACGGCCCCATCGCGATCGATGTCGACCGGCATGTCGTGCGGGTTGGCGACCGGGAAGTCAAACTGACCGCGAAGGAATTCCTGCTCCTGCACTACCTCATCGAGCATCGCGGCCGGGTGCTCTCGCGGGATCTCCTCCTGACGGACGTCTGGGGCTACCAATACACCGGCGGCACGCGCACGGTCGATGTCCACGTCCGACGGCTGCGAGAGAAGGTGCCGACACTTGTCTCGGCCATCACGACGATCAAGCAGTTCGGCTACCGGCTCGAGGACGTGGCGCCGTGACGTTTCGCACGCGGACGTTCCTCAGCGCGGTCATCGCCAGCTCACTGGCGCTGGTCGTCGCGACGGGGCTCATCGAATCCAGGCTACGCACCACGGTGCAGGACAGCATTGCCGACGGGTTGCTCCGTCAGGCCACGCTCGCAGGCCAACTGCTGTCGGACCGGCCCGACGCGGCCGATCCAGAGGCCGAAGCCGCGCAACTCGGCCGCCTGCTCGGGGAGCGGGTCACGTTCATCGCGGCCGATGGGCTCGTGATTGGCGACTCGGAGATCGCCCGTGAGAATCTCGGCGCCCTCGAGAACCATGCCACCCGGCCGGAGATTATCCAGGCGCGGGCCACTGGCACCGGCACGGCGGTGCGCCGAAGCGCGACCACGCGCATCGAGACCGAGTATGCGGCCGCGGCCGTGCAGGGCCGCGCGGTCGCGTTCGTCCGAGTCGCGCTGCCGATCGCGCACGTCGAGCAAGACGTCGCGTCCGTGCGACGACAAGCGCTCTTGGGTCTGGCCGCCGGCGTCGTGGCCACCATCGCCCTTCTGTGGATAGCGTCGGGCCCGATCGGCCGGCGGCTGGGTGCGATCGCGGCGACGGCGCACCGCTACCGCGCCGGCGATTTCTCACGGCCCGCTCGAGACGGCGGCCGGGACGAGATCGGCCTGGTCGCGACGGCGCTCGACGACACGGCGCAGGAACTGGGCGCGCGAATTCGCGAGATGGCACGCGACCGGGCGCATACGGATGCGATCCTCACCGGGATGGTGGAGGGCGTCGTGCTCGTCGACGCGTCGGGACGGCTGGTACTGACCAATCCTACGGTCCGCCGCATGCTGCGTCTCTCGACGGCGGCTGGCGATCAGCACTACCTCGAAGTCGTACGGCAACCCGACATCTCGGCTCAACTGTCGCGCGCCCTGACCGGTGAGACGCCCACCCCGGCCGAAGTGCAGCTCGACGCGGACGGGCACCGGCAAATCTGGCGCGCCCGGGCCGTGCCGGTCGCGCGCGAGCGCGGCGGCGGGGCTGTCCTCGTGCTCCACGACATCACCGACCTCCGGCATGCTGACCAGGTGCGGCGCGATTTCGTCGCGAACGTGTCGCATGAACTCCGGACGCCGCTCACTGCGATCCGCGGTTACGTCGAGGCGATCAGCGACGAGCCGGGCTCGCCGGAGGTGCCGCAGTTCCTCGAGATCATCGCCAGGCACACCCTGCGGATGGAGCGACTCGTGAAGGATCTGCTGCGCCTCGCGCGACTCGACGCCGGTCAAGAGACGATCGAGCGGCTCGGCTGTCCGGTCGCAGCCGTTGTGGGCGCCGTGGAGCACGACCTTCAGGCGCGCCTGGCCCTGCGCGGGCAACGCCTGGCGCTCACGGTCGGTGACGGGGCGGAGACCGTCGTCGGAGATCCGGCGAAGCTTCAGGACGTCCTCCGCAACCTCATCGAGAACGCCAGCAACTACGGGCCGGAGGGCGGCGTCGTGGACGTCGAGTCGCGCGTCGACGCCGACGGCGTCGCGGTGTCGGTCTCCGACCGCGGCCCTGGCATTCCCGAAGGGGACCTGGCACGCGTCTTCGAGCGGTTCTACCGCGTCGATCGGTCGCGCACACGCGACCCGGGGGGCACTGGGCTTGGCCTGTCGATCGTCCGTCACCTCGTCGACTTACAGGGCGGCCGAGTGACCGCGGCCAACCGCGACGGCGGCGGGTCGGTCTTCACGGTCTGGTTGCCGAACCTTACGGTGTCGGCATGATCTGATCGAGCCTGTGCAGTCCGCTATTTCAAGAACAGCCTCGTGGCGAAGTACGCGAGACCGCCGATGAAGCCGGACGCGGGAATGGTGAGGATCCACGCCCAGACGATCTGGCCGGCCACCCCCCAGCGCACGGCCGAAAGCCGGCGGGTCGCGCCGACTCCGACAATCGCGCCGGCGATCGTGTGGGTCGTGCTGATGCCCACGCCCATGGCGGTCGCGGTGTAGATCGCCACGGCGGCCCCGGTCTCGGCCGCGAATCCCATCGCCGGCGTAAGCTTCGTAATCTTCGAACCCATCGTCTTGATGATGCGCCAGCCGCCCGACAAAGTGCCGAAGCCGATGGCGGTGTACGACATCATCTCGACCCACATCGGCACCTCGAAGCGCGTCAGGTACTTTCCCGTATACAGGGCTCCCGTGATGATGCCCATCGTCTTCTGGGCGTCGTTGGCTCCGTGCATCAGGCTGTAGGCGGCCGCCGAGAGGAGCTGCAGTTTACGGAACCAGCGATCGACTCGCCGCGGCGTGGTGTCCCGGAACGCCCAGTAGATGCCCGTCATCACGATGAGGCCCACGGTCAGGCCGATGAGGGGCGCGACGACGATGAAGATCAGGGTCTTCGTCCAACCGGACACGATGACCGCCCCGAATCCGGCCTTGGCGACCGCCGCTCCCGCATATCCTCCGAAGAGGGCGTGCGAGGAACTGGTCGGCAAGCCGTAGTACCAGGTGATCAGGTTCCATGCGATGGCGCCCAAGAGGCCAGAAAGGATGACCGCGAAGGTCACGACGGACAGGTCGACCATGCCCGAGCCGACCGTCTTGGCGACCCCCGTGCCGAACCAGAAGACGGCCAGCACGTTGAATACCGCTGCCCAGAGGACAGCCTGCGCCGGCGATAGCACCCGGGTCGACACCACGGTCGCGATCGAATTCGCGGCGTCATGGAACCCGTTGATGTAATCGAACACCAGGGCGACGACGATGATGACGAGGAGCGGCAGGGCGACGGTGGGCACGGCCGGCTATCCGTGCTTCACGACGACGCTCTCGATTACGTTCGCCACGTCCTCGCAGCAGTCCGTGATGAACTCGAGCGCTTCGAAGATCTCCTTCCATTTGATGATCGTGATGGGATCCGTTTCGTGGTCGAACAGGGCGCCAATGGCGACCTGATAGGCGCGGTCGGCTTCGTTCTCGAGGCGATTGATCTCGACGGCGTGCGGCTGGACCGGACGCCGGCCCTCGAGCGCATCGAGCGCCTGGTTGATCCGCTCGGCCGATGCGGACACCGTGTGGGCCAGCTCGCGCGCGCCCGGCCGGATGGTCCTGATGCGATACAGGTGCAGGAGTTGCGCGGAATGGTCGATGGCGTCCATGACGTCGTCGAGCGACGACGCCATGGCGTATAGATCCTCGCGGTCGAACGGCGTCACAAACGTGCGGTGCAGGCGCTGAATCGTGTCGTGGGTCAGGGCGTCACAGCGATGCTCCGCGTCCCGAATGGCGTCAGCTTTCGCCTCGTCGGGCGGATCGGAGGCGAGCATCTCCTCGAGGAGGACAGCCGCGGCCTGTATTTCACCCGCCACCTTGCGAAACAAATCGAAGAACTGCTCGTCGCGGGGCAGGAGACTCCAGCGAAAGGCCATGGGTGGGCGAAATTCTAGCAAAGAAACTGTAACGGGCGTTCGACGGCCTGAAACGTAACGCACATTTAACCGCGCCGTGATGGGCGGGAAACGGTGTAGGCCTAGGCTGGGCCGGTGGCTCAGGGATCCTCCACGCTTTCAGCCTCGGCCCGAATTCTCGTGGTGGAAGACGAGGCCGACATCGCCGGTCTCATCAAGCACGCGCTCGAGCGCCGCGCCGACACGCGCGTCGAGATCGTCCTCAGCGGCAGCGCCGCCCTCGCGGCGGTGACCGCGCAGCCCCCGGATCTGATGATTCTCGACCTGAACCTGCCCGGCCTCGACGGCGC
>Ga0070732_10000446_pt1 | contig 26685 bp, 22 predicted proteins | sample Coa_R1_5_FD_66449 | JGI IMG/M metagenome (GOLD analysis project Ga0070732, IMG submission 66449) | Surface soil microbial communities from Centralia Pennsylvania, which are recovering from an underground coalmine fire - Coalmine... | ecosystem: Environmental > Terrestrial > Soil > Unclassified ... | reverse complement strand
CGCGCGACGGCGGTCGTGACCTCGGCGATGTTGCGGACCTGCGCCGTCAGGTTCGCCGAGAACAGGTTGACGTTCTCGGTGAGGTCCTTCCACGTGCCGGCGATGCCGGGCACGATCGCGTGGCCGCCGAGCTTGCCATCGGTGCCGACTTCGCGCGCGACGCGCGTGACTTCGCCGGCAAACGCGTTGAGCTGATCGACCATGGTGTTGATGGTCTGCTTGAGCTGCAGGATCTCGCCGCTCACGTCGACCGTGATCTTCTTCGACAGGTCGCCGCTCGCGATGGCGGTCGCGACTTCGGCGATGTTCCGGACCTGCGCCGTGAGGTTGTTGGCCATCGAGTTCACGCTGTCGGTCAGGTCCTTCCAGGTACCCGCCACGCCCAGCACGTTGGCCTGGCCGCCCAACCGGCCCTCCGTGCCGACCTCGCGCGCCACGCGCGTGACCTCCGACGCAAACGCGTTGAGCTGATCCACCATCGTGTTGATCGTGTCCTTCAGCAGCAGGATCTCGCCGCTCACGATGACGGTAATCTTCTTGGAGAGGTCGCCCTTGGCGATCGCCGTCGCGACTTCCGCGATGTTGCGGACCTGGCCGGTGAGGTTGCTGGCCATGAAATTGACGTTGTCGGTGAGATCCTTCCAGGTGCCCGCGACGTCCGGGACCTGCGCCTGGCCGCCGAGCCGGCCCTCCGTGCCGACTTCGCGCGCCACGCGCGTCACCTCCGAGGCAAACGCGTTGAGCTGATCCACCATCGTGTTGATCGTGTCTTTCAGCTCCAGGATTTCACCGCGCACGTCGACCGTGATCTTGCGGGAGAGGTCGCCGCGGGCCACCGCCATCGTGACCTGCGCGATGTTCCGCACCTGGCCCGTGAGGTTGCCGCACATGGCGTTGACCGAGTCGGTCAAGTCCTTCCAGGTGCCCGCGACGCCAGGCACAATCGCCTGGCCGCCCAGCTTGCCGTCGGTGCCGACCTCGCGGGCCACACGCGTGACCTCCGAGGCAAACGAGCGCAACTGGTCGACCATCGTGTTGATGGCTTCTTTGAGCTGGAGGATCTCGCCCCGCACGTCGACGGTGATCTTCTTGGAGAGGTCGCCGTTCGCGACGGCGATCGTGACGTCGGCGATGTTTCGCACCTGGGCCGTCAAATTGCTGGCCATCAGGTTGACGCTGTCGGTCAGATCCTTCCAGACGCCGCTGACGTCCTGGACTTGCGCTTGACCGCCGAGTTTGCCATCGGTGCCGACTTCCCGCGCGACGCGGGTCACCTCCGAGGTGAACACGCCGAGCTGGCGGATCATCGTGTTGACGATCGTCGCCGAGCGCAAGAACTCGCCCTCGAGCGGTCGGCCGTCCACGTCCTGGCGGACGGTCTGGAGCAAATCGCCCTGGGCGACGGCCGCGAGCGCGCGCGTCACTTCGGTCGTCGGAAACAGCATGTCGTCGATGAGCGTGTTGACGGAGACTTCCATGCGTCCCCACGCGCCCCTTGGCCGGTCGAACCTCACACGCTGCCGTGTCTGGCCCTGCTTGCCGACGACTTGCCCCACACGCTCGAGCTCGCCAGCGATCTTCGCGTTGGCCGCGACGATCTCGTTAAATGTGTCGGCGATCTTCCCGTCAAGGCCGGTCCAGTCGCCTGGCAACCGGACGGAGAAGTCGCCGTCATGCATGGCCAGGAGAGCCAGCAACAACGTGTTGGCGGTGGATCGGTCGTGAACCAGGTCCTGGCCGTCTCCCAGGTTTGCATCAGCGAGGGTTCGTCGGCGCGCTCTCATCGGGGCTCCTGACGGCGTCGGTGGACGGATGGCCAAGCGTCTGCCGTAAGCACACCTGGTGCCGACTCCGGCGAAGGACCCGGTGCCAACCGCCGGCCGGATCCGGCCGCAGAACGGGCGTCGACAAACTTGTACTAGGCCGGCGTCCTGCCAGAAATAGGCAGAGCGCTACACAGGCTGGTCAGCCCAGCTCCCGCCGACGCGCAATTCGCGCGTTCGTGCCGATCGGCCCTCACGCCCCGGTCGAATCCTGTCAGCCGGCGATCCGACGGCTGTGGATGGAGACGGGTTTCAGCGACGGTGCGGACTTGCCGCGCGTCGTCGCGGGCGGCGCCGGCTCGTTCAGGCCGGCCCGCTTCAGCGCGAGCGCGCGCGTCCGTTCCACGAGCTCGGCGGCGCGCTTTGCGGCCGCCGCCGCCTTCGACGGGTCGTACCCGGTGAACCGTGGAACAGGTGCCCGTCCACGTTCGAACAGCGCCGGCCACGACTTGCCACACTCGTCGCAGTACCAACGGGCTGGTATCTGTTCGCCGCGTTCGTTCAGGACGGGCGGCAAGAGTCCGAGGGGCTGCCTGTGGCGGCACTTCACCAGCTGCCAAGCCACCAGCGCCACGACCGAGGCGCCAGCGACCACTGACGACCAGAGCACGGTCGCCACCGACACCGCACCGAGCGCCCCACCAACGACCAGGACACGCGCGACTCGTCGATCCATCGAGAACCGCCTGTTCTGGCGGCGCGCGAAGCGTCGCCATCTGATCAGAAGCTGCGGGCAAAAACTAGCAAGAGGAATGCCACGGCAGCGCCGGCCGCAACACCCGATGAAGCCAGGACTCAGAAGTGAATGTGGCGACGGCGGCCGACTATAGACATCGTCAGGCAGCTGTTCTGCACCGGCCGCTCATGGCCGACGGACGTGCACCGCCGGCTGCTACTCCACAGACCCGGCCGGGTCGCTGATACCGCATTCCTTCATCTTGTTGAGGAGGGTCTTGTAGCTCACGCCGAGCCGCTGGGCGGCCTTTCGGCGGTTCCAATGAAACTGATCGAGCGCTTGCTGAATCGCTCGGCGCTCGGCGGAGAGGGCTGCGGCTCGCGCCAGCTCCCGTAATGGCCCCGTCGGCTCGGAACCCCCAGGTTCAGCCGTGTCCACGCCAGCGGAGGGCAAGTCGTCCGGCGCGCGCGTCGGTTGGGCGACGGGCGCGGATGCCGGCTCGGGCGGGCGCCGCCGCAAGTCGGAGAGGAGCAGCGCCTCGTCCTGAAGAATGGCGAAGCGTTTCATCATGTTCTCGAGTTCCCGGACGTTCCCCGGCCAGCTGTGCGCAAGGAGCGCATCGCGGAGGTCCGCAGAGAGTTTGATGGAGGGTCGGCCGTACCGCTCGGCGTAGCGGCGCAGGAAGAACTCCTGGAGGCCACGGATTTCCTCGCGTCTGGCCCGAAGCGGCGGGACGCGGATCTCGATGACTTGCAGCCGATAGTACAGATCCTCGCGAAACTGACCGCCGCGAATGATCTCATCCAGGGGACGATTGGTCGTGGCCATGACACGCACGTCGACCGAGACGGGTCGGTTGCCGCCGAGCCTGGTGAACTGCTGGTCCTGCAGAACATGGAGCAGCTTGGCCTGGAGAGCGACCGGCATCTCGCTGATCTCGTCCAGCAGGATCGACCCCTCGTGGGCGAATTCGAACTTGCCGATCCGCGTGTTCTGCGCGCCCGTGAAGGCGCCACGCTCGTGTCCGAACAACTCGCTCTCGAGGAGTTCCGAGGGCAGCGCCGCGCAATTGACCTTGACGAATTGCTTGAGGCGCCGAGCCGACCGGCGGTGCAGTTCACGCGCGATGACCTCCTTGCCCACGCCGCTCTCGCCAGAAATCAAGACGCTGACGTCGCTGTCGGCGACGCGCTCCACCATCGTCATGACATCGCGCATCGCCGATCCGGAGCTCCAGCACACTTGCGCGCCGTCCGGCGCTTCGGCCAGTTGCCCCTCGAGCCGAGCCACTTCCTCGGTGAGGGTGACGCGTTCGAGGGCCCGGCAGATCGTCGCTTCGAGATCGGCCTCCTGCAGTCCCGCCGACTCGCTGGACTTGACGACGTAGTCGATGGCACCGAGTCGGACGGCCTCGACAATCGTGGCGGGCATCTGCTGCCCCGACAACATGATCACCGGCAGGCCTGGCGTGGTGGCTCGCAACGCCTGCAGCGTTTCCAGGCCATTCATGCGCGGCATCAGCACGTCGAGAAGGACAGCGTCCAGCTGACCGGCCGGCACCGCCTTCAGGAGCGCAGCGCCGTCCGAGTAGACGACCGGCTCGTACCCGCGAGAGCGGAGGAACGTGGTCAGGTACTCCACGAACAGCCGATCATCGTCCACAATCGCGATGCGCGCAGTGTGCAAAGCTCTCCCCTTATGGTTCTGTCTGCGACGGTTCAATCCGCAATGTGATGCCAACGATCCCCGTTCGGCCTCGGACATTCCACAGCGTGGCGCCATGAGCTTCGAGCACGGCCGCGGCCAGCACCACGGCCAGGCCGAATCCCCCGCGTTCGATCGAGAACGGTCCGTCCGCCTCTGGCGTCAGTTCGGCCGGCGACAGCAGGCTGCCCGCGCCGATGAGCACATCGCACGCGTCCTCGGATCCGGACGCACGCGAGACGATCAGGATGGTCTCGTCGGTCACGTCACGACTGGCCATCTCCAGGATCGTGGCGAGGGCCGTCGAGAGCGCGGCATCGTCGAGCGTGCGCACCCGCATGACCTCGGCGGCCGGCGACAGGTGTGCCGAGATTCGATCCGGCGACGCGGACCGCGCCGAAGCGCTGGCCACAAGATCGCCCAACGGCACGCCACGCGGAACCCCAGACAATCGCGACCGCCAGTAGGCCAATTCTGACGCCTGTCGGCTGATGAGACCGATTCGGCCCGCAGCCGACTCGAGCTGAGTGAAGATACGCTGGCGCTGACCATCTTCGAGGCGTCCCTCCGAGAGCATCCGCGTGTACCCGGAGATCACCTGCGCAGGCGACCGCAACTCGTGTGCCAGCACGGCCAGTGCGGTGGGCCAGTCCATCGGAGCCTATGATAGTGGGCAAATAGGTCATCCAGACCACCATGGGCTGGTACGCGTTTTGGACCCCCTGGGGATGACGAAGAGCTTGGCGCGAATCCTCTTGGTGGATGACTACTTCGACGCTCTGGAGATGTGGGCCCTCTGCCTGCGCCAGTGCGGGTACGACGTCCTGACGGCGTCCGACGGCCTGACGGCCGTGGAGATCGCCTCGACCCAGAAGCCCGATCTCGTCGTGCTCGACCTCGATTTGCCAGGGATTTCTGGTCTGGAAGTGGCCAAACGCCTTCGAGCATCCGAGCCAACCGCCAAGATCCCACTCATCGCCGCCACCGGCTACTCCCACGTTCGGCAGCTGGAGAATGCAGCCCAGGACTTCGCGGCGGTCCTCCTCAAGCCCTGTGAAGCGGCCATGCTCGTCAAGGAGATTGAGCGTGTGCTTGTGAGCCCCGGCGGCGATCGCGTGCCCTCCTGAGGAGCCGACGACATATTGTGGGTAGTCTTGGACAGGAGAAGGCCCTAGTGGCCTGGACGCGCATGAGAACGAAGAAGCCCTTGAGGGAACCCGTGCGCGACGCGCCGGGGCCGAAGCTGAAGAACTACATTACGCCCGCAGGGTTGCAGCGCCTGAAAGACGAACACCGGTTCCTGATGAACCGGGAGCGGCCCGCGGTGACTCGAGTCGTGGCGTGGGCCGCTGGCAACGGCGACCGCAGCGAGAACGCTGACTACCTCTACGGCAAACGCCGGCTGCGTCAGATCGATTCACGGATTCGCTTCCTGACGAAACGGATTGACGCGGCCGAAGTCGTTGACCCGGCCGCGCCGCGGCCGGCATCGGCCGCCACACGCGTGTTCTTCGGGGCGACCGTCACGTACAAGGACGCCGGCGGCCACGAACACGTTCATAGCATTGTCGGCATCGACGAGGTGGACCTGAACCGGCGCTACATCAGCTGGAGGTCGCCGCTGGCGCGCGCGCTCATGAAGTCGAGCCCGGGCGACCGTGTCGTCTTGCGCGCACCGACGAAGACCGAACACCTCGAGATCCTCGACGTCGAGTACGCACCGATTCCGATGGAACCGTTCCGCGAACCGCCGGGCGCCGAAGCGGCGCCGGCGACAGGCGAGCCCACCTGAGCGATAGGTCGCCTACGCGATGCCCGGATGTCGCGTGCCAAAGCCAGTCGCCTGCTCGAAGGCGTGCGCTAGCTGCAAGACGCTGAAGTCCTCCTTGGCGCGGCCGACGATCTGCACACCAATCGGAAGTCCGTCCGGCGTGAAACCGGCCGGCACCGAGGCCGCGGGATTTCCCGTCGCTGAGATATACCAGCACGACTTCATCCAGTCGATGTAGCTATCGAACGGGACCCCTGCGATCTCCGTTGGGTACGGCGTATCAAGGTCGAATGGCGGCAATTGCGTCGTGGGCAGCACGAAGAACTCGTAGGTGTCGAGAAAGGCTTGAAAGCGACGCCAGAGTTGGGCGTGCGCGGTTTCGGCGCGCGCCACATCGCCACCGGTCAGCCGCAGGCCCTCCTCGATCTCTTTCGCCAGCGTGTCCTTGAACGCCTCCGGGTGCGCAGCGAGAAGACTGCCGTACGAATTCGCGGAGTTCCACGCACGCAACACGCGAAAGGCGACTTCGGCCGGCGCGAAATCCGGCTCCGCCTGCTCGACCAGACATCCGAGCGACTCAAAGGTCTTCCGATGCGCGTCGACCACACGGCGCACGCGCAAGTCGAACGGCACGCCGCCAAGGTCCTTGAACCAGGCCACACGCACCCCCTTGAAGCTGCGGTCCAGCGGTTTGGCAAGACGTTCTCCCGGCTCGGTGATCGAGAGGGGCGCGCGGGAATCCGGTCCCGCGATTGTGCTCAGCGCGAAGGCCAGGTCCGCCACCGAACGCCCAAGGCATCCCGAGGTGCTCAGCGTCGACCACGCGAACGCGGATTGTGGGTTGGGCACCCGGCCGGGGGACGGCCGAAAGCCCACCACGTTGCAGAATGCGGCCGGATTGCGAAGTGAGCCGCCGGTGTCGGATCCGCTGGCGACCGGCGCCAGCCCGCATGCCAACGCCACGGCCGCGCCGCCCGACGATCCGCCACACGTCTTGGTCAAATCGTAGGGATTGTGCGTCGCGCCGAAGACCGTATTGAAGGTCTGAGAGCCCGCGCCGAATTCAGGCGTGTTGGTCTTGCCGATCGTGATCGCCCCCGCGCGCCGCATTCGTTCGACGACCAGGTCGTCCTCGCTCGGCACATTGTTTCGATAGAGCGGTGATCCAAACGTCGTCCGGATCCCGCGCGTGTCCAGCAGATCCTTGTGCGCGACGGGCAGGCCGTGCAGGAGCCCCAACGTCTCGCCGTGCGCCTGCATCTCGTCGGCCTTCGCCGCCTCCGCTGCGGCAAGCTCCGGGACCAGGGTCACGATGGCATTGACCTTGGGGTTGACCCGTTCAATTTGCGTCAAGTGCTCGGCAAGGACTTCTCGCGCCGAGATCTTCTTCGCGCGGATGAGGCGGGCCATCTCGACGGCGCTCATGAAACACACCGAAGAGGGGACCGCGGCCCCGACCTCTCGTGTGCTCGCGAGGAACGGCAACGCGGCCAGACCCCTGAGGACGTCGCGGCGGCTATGACGGTTCTCGCTCATGAGGCGGAATCCTACACCGTCCGACGTTCGCGAAAGAGTGAGAAGGCCGCCCTCCATAACGTTTTTCGTACGTAACGCGGCGGCCCCGGGGCCGGTCTACTTGATATACCGGCCGCCGTCACCCCCAGCGCGGCAAGAGGCGCGTCTCATGTCGAACGGCTCGCTTGGCCCGGGTTGTTGATTGGAGTCGGACCATGCGACCGTACCTGATACTCACGATGCTCTCGACTACTGTCGCCTTGCTCCCGGCGCACGCCCAGGCTCAAACCGCCGCGCCAGGCGCGCCGCCGGCGACCGCATCGCCATCGTCGCTGCCATCGTCTCAAGGCGGCAGCTCGATCGATCTGGCCGCCACTCGCATCCTGTCCGATCCGTTGTATCTGCCGCTCAAAGGACAGGTCTACGGCGCGACGGCCTACACGCTGGGTCTGCCCAAAGGCGACAACCTCAAGGCTGGCGTCAATACCGGCTCCTTCACGTCTTCGGACAATCTCGTCGACCAGACGTTCGCGTATGGCTTGCTGAATGACCTGACGATCCGCGTGACCCAGGGCTACGGCATCAATAACCGCGACTCGACGTCGGCGGCGACCGGTGACGTCACGACCGGCAGCGCGAGCGGGTTCAATGACCCAACAATCAGCGCGACGTTTCGAGTGCTCGACGAACCACGATCGCCGGTCATTCTCAATCTGACGGCGTTCTATTCACCCGATGCGTTCGCGGCAGAGGCGTCTGGAGGCGGCAGCGATGGAACCATTGCCCGCGGCGGTCAGACGGCTGGCATCTCGTTCGCGCTCGGTCGAGTGACGAAATCCTTCACGGTCGCAGCGACAGCCGCCAGCACGCACGTGGGCCCGCAGCTGACCGAACTCCTGTCGAATGGCACCTCCTCTTCATCGGATGCGTACTGGAGCTACAACCTGGGCTTCACGACGCAGACGCGGTTTGCCGACCGCTGGTCGTTCGACGCCGGCGTGGCCTTCGCGACCGCCGGACACTACGATGTGTCAAACATCGAGACAGGGAGCTCGGTCACCTACAGCTACAACAGCTACTCCGACGCGACGAACACCTTCGCGAAGGCTTCGTTCGACACGGTCGTCGCGAACCACACGGGCAACGTCGTCGGCGTGAGACTGCTCTACGTGTTTAACTAAACCGCCGCCGCGTGACCCAAGGGCGGGCTATTCGGCCCGAAGCGCAATCATTGGATCCATTCTGGCGCTGCGGCGTGCGGGAACGTAGCAGGCGGCGAGCGCGACGAGCGTCAAAAGCGCTGACACCAGGCCGTACGTCAGTGGATCATTGGGGCTGACGACGAGGAAACTGCTCACGAGTCGCCCTGACGCGAAGGCGCACGCGAGCCCGACCGCCAATCCACCCGCAACGATCGTCGATCCTTGCCGCATCACCATCCAGAGGACGTCACGCGATTGTGCGCCCAGAGCCATGCGGAGGCCGATCTCTTGCGTGCGCTGGGTCGCCGAGTATGAGATCACGCCGTACACGCCGACGACGGAAAGCACTAACCCGAGCGCGCCGAGCGCGACCGCCAGTCCCGCGCCAATCTGGAAGATCATCAGGCCGTTCAACGTGTTGAGCGCCTGCGTCATCGTCTTGACGTCGAAGACCGGCAGGTCTAGCGCCAGTCCCGCAATCACGCGCTCGATTGCCGGAATCATGGCCGCGGCGTCGCCCCGGGCGCGCACCTGGAGCGTCTGGAGCGAAGCGACGCCCACGTGCTGCGCCAACGGAAGAAAGAACGTGCTCTGCATCGGGCCGGTCACCTTGGTGTAGCGCGCGTCGGCGGCCACGCCGACGACGGTGATGGCGTGCGCCCGATCCGTGGCGAGTTTGAACATATGCCCGATCGGGTCCTGATTCGGCCAGTATGTGCGCGCCATCGTCTCATTGAGAATTGCGACGTACGGAGCGGTTGCGCGGTCGGCGTCAGAGAACTCTCGCCCGCGCAACAGCGGGATCCGAAGGGTGCGCAGATATTGAGGGGACACCACGACGTAGAGCGAGCCCGGACCCGGTTGGCCGGGCGGCGTCGTGTAGCCGTCGATGTCGAGATCGTCGGCGTCGTTGTAGTAACCGAGCGGCGCCGAGCTCGCCGTCGTGGCCGATTCCACACCGGGCATCGTGCGCACCCGGGTCAGCAGCGCGTCGTAGAATTGGCTCGTCTGCGCCGCGCGATAGCCGATCTCGCTTGGATCCATGTACAGGTTGACGACGTGGTTCGGATCGAAGCCAAGGTTGGTGTGCTGCGCCGCCTGCAGGCTGCGCGTGAACAGCCCGGCGACGATGAGCAGGGTGAGTGATCCGCCCACTTGGGCGATAACCAGTGCCGTGCGGAGGCGCGAGCCGCCCTTGACAGCCGAGCGGCCGCCTTGGCGCAGCACCGTCTGCAGTTGACCGCGCGAGGCGCGGAGGGCCGGCACGATGCCCACGATCACGCCGGTGAGGAGCGCGGCGGCGAGGCCATACGCAAACACGCGCCAGTCCATGCGGAAGTCGAGAGTCACCGGCAGATCCGTCTGCAGATTGAGCGAGCTGAGGGCCGAGGTTCCCCAGAGGCCGAACAGGATCCCGGCCGATCCGCCGAGCACCGCGAGGACCAGGCTCTCGGTCAGCAACTGTCGCACGAGACGCACACGTGACGCGCCGAGCGCGGCGCGGACGGCCATTTCGCGCTGACGCCCGCTCGCCCTCACGAGCAGAATGTTGGCGACGTTCAGGCAGGCGAGCAGCAGGACCATTCCCGCCAGACTCAGGAACAGGCCGGAGACCAGCATGACCGTGTTGTCGGGATCGGGCTGCGGGCGGGAGCGTACTTCCGGGTAGACCTGGAGATCGAAGGCCTCATCCGTCGCCGGATACGAACTCGCCAGCCGACGCCCCACCACCGCGAGCGCGGCGCGCGCCTGTTCCAGGGTGACCCCGCTCCCGAGTCGGCCGAGCACCGTCAAGGTTCGCGAGGCCCGGTTCGTCATGAAATCAGCCGGAACGCCTTCGATGGTGATCATGCCGAGGGGCAAATAGGCTTCGGCTTCGAGGAGGGGATACGGCCCATGAAAACCCTCGGGCGCCACGCCCACGATGGTGAACGGGCGCCCATCGAGAGTGACCTTGCTTCCGACGACAGCGGGATCGCTATTGAACCGCTTCTGCCAGTACGGATGTCCCAGCACGAGCACCGGGTCGGCGTCGACGATGTCGCCTTCGCCCGGGAGGATGAGCCGACCGAGCGCTGGCTTGAGGCCCAACATCGGGAAGAAGTTGCCGGTCACGTAGTACGTCATGACTCGCTCGGCCTTCCCGTTCACCGTCAGGCCATCGAGACCGATTTGATAGGCGCCCAAGTCGGAGAAGTGGCTCCGCGTCTGGCTGCGGATGTCGCGATAGTCGGCGACCGAAAACTGGCTCTGCACGTGGCCGTGCCGCTGCGCGAACGCCAGCTCCATGAGCTCGGCCGGACGATTGACCGGCAAGGGCCGCAGCAGCAGCCAGCTCACCATGCTGAACAGGGCCGTGTTGGCGCCGATGCCCAGCCCAAGGGTTAGCACCGCCACGGCGGTGAACGCCGGTGCCCTCCACAGTGTACGGACGGCGTACCGCAGGTCCCGGACGAGGTTGCCCAACACCCTCGGTTAGACGAGCAGGCGTGGTTCGGTGTTCGGATGCTGACAGCCGCGGTCCGGCCTTGTTCACGCGGCAATCGCGTCGTGGCCGGTCACCGGTCCTGAGGTCGGCGCGTGGGTAGTAAGATGAGCGCCCACTGAGACTCGGAGGTACCCATGGGTCGTCGTCTACGCTGGGCGGGCGCATTCGCCGCCGCCCTCCTCGCTGCTCACTTCATGGCGCCGTTCCCCGGCGCTCGCGCGCCGGTCACCATCGAGGCACAGGCGCCGGCCAGGGCCGACGCCGCGTTCTGGTTGAAGGCCTTCGGCACGCATCAGACGATGACGGCGGCGTCGCCGTATAAGGCGCTGACCTGGCAGTCGATCGGCCCCACCAACAACACCGGGCGCATGACGTCGATCGCCGTCGGCGACAAGAACGGGAGCCGCGTCATCTACGTCGGAGCGGCGTCGGGCGGCGTGTGGAAGTCCGAGGACCGCGGCGAGACGTGGCAGCCCGTCTTCGAACACGAGGCGACCGCCAGCGTCGGCGACGTCGCCGTCGCGCCGTCGAATCCGGACATCGTCTGGGTCGGGACCGGTGAGGACAACCTGTTCCGCGCAGGTCTCTCTGGAACCGGCATCTACAAGTCCACCGACGCCGGCAAGACCTGGACGCACATGGGGCTGACCGACTCGGGCACCATCGGCCGCATCATCGTCCATCCGACCAATCCGGACATCGTCTACGTGGCGGCCTCAGGCCACGAGTGGACCGACAACGAGATGCGCGGCGTGTTCATGACGACCGACGGCGGCAAGAACTGGACGAAGGCCTTCTCTCGCAGTCCCACCACCGGCGCCGTCGATCTCGTGATGGATCCGAGCGATCCGAACACGCTGTACGTCGGCATGTGGCAGCGCGCGCGACGCAAGTGGAGCGACCCGCGCGTGGAACCAGGCAACAGCGAAGGCGGCATTTGGAAGACGACTGACGGCGGCAAGACCTGGAAGGCCGCCAACGACGGGCTCACGCCGGCTGAGTTTCGCGGTCGTGTCGGGGTCGATGTCTCGCGGTCGAATCCGAGCACCGTGTATGCCGTCATCGACAGCTACGAGCAAGGCCGCCCCGTGAAGCCGGGCGAACACGATGCCTACGATCGGTTGCTGCCTCCGGGCAGCAACGTCATCAAAGGTCTCGTCGTGTTTCGATCCGACGACAAGGGCGCGTCCTGGAAGCAGGTGAGCGGTCAGACGCCGGAGACCTCGGTCGCCATGATGGGTCTTGGCAACACGTACAGTTGGGTGTTCACGCAGATTCGCGTCGACCCCAAGGACGTGAATACAGTGTACGTGCAGGCGCTCAACACCAACGTATCGCACGATGGCGGCGCGACCTTCGCGCGCTATGTGGGATCGGGCGGCGACAACCACCGGATGTGGATTGATCCCGATCACCCGCTGACCACGTACATCGCGCACGACGGCGGCTTCACGATGACCGACGATGGCGGCCAGACCCGCAAATCCGCGCGCGGCATCAACGGGACCCAGTTCTACAACGTGGAGGTCGACAACGCCACGCCCTTCCACATTTACGGCTCCGTCCAGGACACCGGCAGCCACCGCGTCGCGCTCGACATGAGCCAAGGGTGGAAGGCCATCGCGCCGCTCACCTGGGACGGCGCGCCGGGCGGCGAAGGCAGCAACCAGGCAATTGATCTCTCGAACCCGAACATCGTCTATTCGTACGGGTATTACGGCAACTTCACGCGCGCCGACTATGGACAGCCGGTCGCGCCATCGCCGGTCGCTCGTGCTGGCGGCAGCGGCGCGGGCGGCGCGGCCCCGCAGGGCGCGCCGGGCCGTGGCCGCGGCCGCGCCTTCACGTCGACGAACATCCGGCCGCCCGATCCCGACCTGCGCGCGCAGTGGATGGCGCCGATCGTCGTGTCGCAGTTCGATCATCAGACGATCTATGCCGGCTATCAGTACCTGTTCCGATCGCATGACATGGGCGGGACGTGGGAGAAGATCAGCACTGATCTGACGAGTAACGATCCGAAACAGATGGGCATCAACCCGTCGGCGATTCCCTACCAGACCATCACGCAGATTGCCGAGTCCCCGAAACGCCAGGGGCTGCTCTACATCGGCACCGACGACGGACACCTGTGGCTGACGCGGGACGACGGCAAGACATGGGCCGAGCTGACGGCCAGCATCCCGATGACCACGCGCAAATGGGTGTCGCGCATCGTCCCGTCGCGAACGGATGAAGGCACCGTGTATGTGGCGCAGCGCGGCCGCGAGGATGACGACTTCGCCCCCTACCTTTGGAGGTCGACCGATTACGGCAAGAGCTGGAAGAGCATCGTCGGCAACATTCCCGCCGGATCGGTCAATGTCATTCGCGAAGATCCCGCCGTGCCGAATCTGCTCTATGTGGGCAACGACTTCGGGGTCTATGTCTCGACCGACGGCGGTGCCAGGTGGAATGTCCTGGGCAGTGGTCTGCCCACCAACGAGGTGTCCGACATCCAGATTCAGGCGCGCGACAACGTGATCGTCGCGGCGACCTACGGCCGGGGCATGTTCGTGATGGACGCGACGAAGGTCCGCGCCATCAAGTAGGTTCGGCTGGCCGGCGGCCCGTGCCGGCTTGCACCACGGGCTGCCAGCGCGGCCTTGAGTTGCGCCACGAGGTCGGTGAAGGCGGGGTCTTTCGACTCCACCTTCACGAGACCGCCGTCGATCGGATAGAGGTCGGGCGAGGCCACGGCCTCGTCCTCGCGTCGCAGCCGGCCAATGGGCTTCCCGCGTAACCCGTAGCCGATCGCCTTGCCGGTCCCGGAGATCCAACGGAGGTCCGCCCACTCGCTCTTGCAGGCCGTCGAACGTCCGGGCGGACAGGCGTAGTACATGTAGCCTCGAGTCGCGTGGCTGTAGCCGCCGGTCGCCGAATCGGCCAGCACAAACGCGCCCCACATCTGGACTCGCCCGGGCGCGTCGTCATCCGGACCGACGACGGCCTGATCGAGGATGCAGTACGCGCCGACTGGATCCACGGCCAGGAACGGAGCGGTTCGAAGCACGATGGCCCGGAACGGCACCGGCAGCCGTGTGACCGACCCGATCGGCACGGTTGCAAGCGTGAGGGTGCCGACGACGACCAGCAGGCCCCTGAAAGACACCATGTTTTCTGCCTGAGCGGCCACGCACGGGCCGTGCCCCTGGCGACTCTACAATATCCGCACCCCCTCATCCGTCTACAACCGTAGATGAAGGACGCGGCGAGCCCGGGTTTGGACCGGATGGCACTCGACGAGAACCAGCCGATCTCCGACGTGGTCAGACGGGAGCAGTCCCGGCTCCGCAACTTCATTCGCCGGCGCGTGCCCGACCCGCGCGACGCCGAGGACATTCTGCAGGACGTCTTCTACCAGCTGGTGGAAGCGAATCGCCTGCTGATGCCGATCGACCACGTCACCGGCTGGCTGTTTCGCGTGGCGCGCAATCGGATCGCGGATCTCTTCCGCAAGAAGAGGCCGGCGCCGTTCACCGAGGCCGTCGCGTCCGAGGAAGACGGCGACGACGACCTGCGACAGCTGGAAGACCTGCTGCCGTCTCCGGATGCCGGACCGGACGCGCTTTACGCACGCGCCGTCCTGCTCGACGAGCTCGAGCTGGCGGTTGACGAGCTGCCCGAGGAGCAGCGGGATGTGTTTGTCGCCCACGAGTTGGAGGGGCGAAGCTTCAAGGAGATGGCCGCCGAGAGCGGCGTCGGCGTGAACACGCTCCTCTCGCGCAAACGCTACGCGGTGCTGCGTTTGCGCGCGCGGTTGCAAAGTATCTACGACGAGTTCATGAAGGAGTGAGCCATGAGGAAGATGGGTAGGCGGTGGATATTCATAGCGCCGGCAGCGATTGTCGGGATTCTGCTGTTCATCGCCGTCGGCGGCGAAGTCGTGAAGTACCTGTGGAATTGGCTGCTGCCGCCGATGTTCGGCTGGCGCGAGATCACATTCTGGCAGGCTGTGGGACTGCTGGCGTTGTGCCGGATCCTCTTCGGCAGCCACGGGCTGTCTCGTTCCGGTGTCCGACGCCGGATGTCCGATCGGATGACTGAGCGAATGGCCGAGCGGATGGGCGAGCGCTGGGACAAGATGACTGCCGAGGAACAAGAACGATTCCGGCAAGGCATGCGCGCGCGTTGCGGCTTCGGCCCGTCCGTGAGCGAGAGCAAGGGGCAGTGAGATCTGTCACGGCGCCGCCACGGCCCGGCGCTCGCCATCGAGAAACACGAGCAGGTGCGCATCGGGCACAGGTCCCGACCCCGTGGCGTAAAGCGCGTAGGCCGGCAAGAAGCGCCGCACGTAGTCCTCGATCGCGGCGCGGTCGAGCGCCGGCCGGCCCTCGGCGGCCATGCCCGCTTCCGCCTCGACGCGCCAGCGGATGACGAACTGCGGGTCGGTCGCCCTCAGCGTCACGAAGGCGTCGAGCCGGTCGTGCCATCGTGAGTATCCGGCCAGCGCGCGATTGGGTGCGACGAGGCGCGTGTCCGGTAAGCTCGACTCCGCGACAGGCGCGAACCCCAGCATCCAGCCCTCGACGAACACGATGTCGAGCGGCCCGGTGACGTCGCGCCAGGCCGACTCGGGCGCGCGATCGCCTCGCCCGCCGTGCGCGCTCTTGTCGTAAACCGGCACGCGCACGGTCGCGGTCGATCCCGGTCCAAGTGCGCGCAGCGCGTCCAGCGTCCGGACGCCGAGATCCAGATCGTGCGTCCCCGGATAACCTCGGTGCTCGAGGTAGGGGTTGCCGGGGTGTGAGGCCGCGAGCCGGAGTTGCTCCTCGCGCGTGAAGTAGAAGTCGTCAATGGAGACGCCCGCGGCGCGAAGACCCAGGTCGGGGAGGCGGGCAATCAGATGGCGGACGAGCGTTGTCTTCCCCCCGCCTTGGGGAGCTTGGATGCCCACGACGAGCGGCCGCGTCGCCGACAGCCGGGCGCGGGCGCTGCAAAAGAACAACACGGGAAGATACAAGTGGTGGATGCGGCGATCGAGATCCGCGGCGCCCGCAAGGTCGGCGGCCAACCGATCGGCGAGCGCGCGCCATTTGGTCCAGTCGATCGCGCCCAGGCGATCGACCTGCGGGAAGGCGGGGCCCGACGCGGCAAACGCGCGCATGCCGATCAGTATCTGTCATGAGGCACCGGTCTATAGTGAAATGGTGAAGACGCGGATCCCGATGCGCCGGCGTCCACGCTTCTGGTTCCAGGTCGTCGCGCTTGGCGCCCTCGCCGCAGCGTGCGGTCAATCCACGACGCCGACGCCGTCGCCGCCCGCCGTGACGTCAGTGACAGTCACCGGCACGGTCGCGCTGCCAGCCCCTGGTCTCACGAGCCAGCTGGTGGCCACGGCGACGTTCGCGGACGGCACGAGTCAAGTCGTGACGAACCAGGCGACCTGGCAGTCATCGAATCCAACCGTCGCCACGGTGACCACGACAGGCTTGGTCGCAGCCTTGACGTATGGGACGGCCACCGTGACGGCTGCGTTTCGGGGCGTGAACGGTTCGGCGACAGTGGCCATCACGTTGAACATGACCGGCACCTGGAAGGGCACGGCGAGCGATTCCGCCGGGTCTGCGGCGATCACGAGCGTGCTGACGCAGACCGGGACGGTGATCTCCGGAACGGCCAGCCTGGTCTACACCTCTGGCACGCAGGCAACGGGCTCATTCAGCGGAACCGTGTCGAACACCGGATCGACGGTGAATTTCACCGTGACAGGCTCCGGTTCCACCGGCGGAGTGACATGTACCCTGACGCTCACAGGCGTGGGGCAAATCTTGAACATCACGTTCACCGGCACCTATGGTGGAAGCAACTCGTGCTCGGGTGCAGTCGCGAACGGCCAGATGACGATGGTGAAGCAGTAACCTCTGAATCATGGCAAGGGTGTACTGTGTCGCCATGCTCCCACACCGACTGGCACGGGCGCTGCCTCTCGCGGCGCTTGTCGCCCTCGGCGCGCAGCCTCAAGTCGTGGCGCCCGGCACCGAACGGGCCGCTCGCGGGGAGCGCGAGCAGTTAGCGGCGCGGGTGAAGCTCGAGTTCACGACCGCATGGACGAAGTACCGGACCCTCGCCGCCGGGCACGACGAGCTCAATCCGGTGAGCGGGACGCCGCACGATTGGACCTCGCCGACGATCTTCTACATGACGCCGATCGACGCCTTCGACACGATGTGCTTGATGGGCCTGAAAGACGAGTCGGCCGAGACCGAGGCGCTCCTGCTCAATCGGTTGTCGTTCGATCGGGACGCGTCGGTGCAGGTCTTCGAGATCACCATCCGTGTGCTCGGCGGCCTGCTGACGGCCTATCAGCTCACCGGCGAGCCGAGGTTTCTCGCGCTCGCCACGGACCTCGGCCGCCGTATGCTGCCGGCGTTCGACTCGCCGACCGGGATGCCGTATCGATTCGTGAACCTGAAGACCGGCGCCACGACCGGCGCCGAGAGCAATCCCGCAGAGATCGGCACGCTGATCCTCGAATTCGGCACGCTCGCGAAGCTGACGAAGGCGCCCGTCTTCTACGACAGGCCCAAGCGGGCGTTGACCGCACTCTATGCGAAGCGGTCGCCGGCGACGGGCCTCGTCGGCGAGTCGATCAATGTCGACACCGGCGCGTGGACGAGCCCCACGAGCCACATCGGCGGCGGCAGCGACTCCTATTACGAGTACCTGATCAAGTGTGAGCGGCTGTTTGGCGACGCCGAGTGCGGGCAGATGGGCCGCGAGGGCCTGGCCGCGGTGAACGCGCATCTGGCCGACGACAGCGCCACCGGTCTGTGGTACGGCGAGGCCGACATGAACACGGGCCGGCGGACGGCGACCGTCTACGGGTCACTGCAGGGGTACTTGCCCGCGGTGTTCGTCCTCGCGGGCGACGTCGGTCGCGCGGCGCGGCTCCAGGATTCGGGGTTCCGCATGTGGACCCAGTTCGGCGTGGAACCCGAGACGTACAACTACAAGACGAGGCAGGCCGTGGAAAAGGGCTACCAGTTGCGGCCTGAAATCGTCGAGTCGACCTACTATCTGTGGCACGCCACGCACGACCCGAAGTACCTCGAGATGGGACGCCGCTTCCTGGACGACCTCATCGCGTGCTGTCGCGTCGATGCCGGCTACACCGTGCTCGAAGACGTGACCACGAAAAAGAAGGGCGATCGGATGCCGAGCTTCTTCCTGGCCGAGACGCTGAAATACCTGTATCTGCTGTTCGCGCCGGAGACGACCCTCGACTTCGACCACGTGACGTTCAACACGGAGGCGCACCCGCTCAGGCGGACGTGGTAAGGCCTGGGCCACCGGCGACGGCGCGCCACGCCGCGACGTGTTTGTCGAGCCGCGCCCGGTTGCAGTCTGCGCAAAGAACACGCGGGCTGCGAGGCGGAGGCCCGGTGAGAGCGACGCGCGTCCGCCCGCAGCCCCGGGGACACAGGCCAGCCCATGACGCCTCGAAGAACGGCTGGAGGCAGTGACCCTCGGTGTTCGCCAAGGCGCGCGCCAATCGCGCGTAGTCTTCGAGACCGAAGCAATACACGTGCGTGATCTCGATCCGCCGCAGCTGCGTCAGAGCATGGAGGGGCTCCAGCCGGCCGCGGAGGGGCACGACACCACGCATGGTGAGTTCCTCCAGACGCCCAAGATGAGCCAGGGCATCGAGTGATTCGACCTCGAAGCATTTGCGCGACGCGTCGTAGCTTGGTGGCGTCGACAGGCGGAGGCTCGTCAACTCGCGAAGGGCTCCAATCGGCGACAGGTCACGGACCTGCGGGACGTCGTAGAGATCCAGTTTCCGGATCTGTCGTAGGGACCTCAGACCGTCGAGCGTGGTTGGGTCATTCAGCGTCAGGTGCCGAATCCACGGGACGTCGGCGAGGGCTCGTAGCCCGATGCGAAGGCCTGAAATCCGCAGATCGGTGGCGTCCGGCACCGCAGCGAGCGCCCCAAGGTCACGCGCTGTGCAGTGTCTGCCATCGAGGAAGACGGATCGCGCGGTGCGCCGCGCGGCGAGCTCGTTCGGGTCCAATGGCACGCCCTGAGGGTCCACTATTCTCGCACCCGAGGCCACGGCCGCCCCGCCGGTGAGGGCGACAGGGGCGTCTTGGCGTCCTGACGGCTCGCCGACGCGTCAGCGCGGCCTGTTGCGGTGTTGCGGGCCCGCGTGCGCGATGCAGCGTGACACGTGGTCAGAGGTGATCGACGCGCACCTCGGCGTCGATCTGCCGTTCGGCTTCCAACCAGTCCTCCAGGTCGTGGCCGTCCGCCATTCCACGCGCGACGAACAACTCGTGCGCCCGTTGCGCGATGCGGCCCTGACGCTCGGCGCTGTCCGGTACGCCAAGCGCGGTCGACTGCGCGTCCTCGGCGATGGTGGTCTCGAGCGCTGCGGGCTCGCTCACTCGACTGAGCGAGACTCGGGCCGTGTCCGTGGATCGCGCGCTTAGAAGCTGGGCGGCAATGGTGAAAGGAGAGGATTCGGGGTGCTGCACAGATGGCTGCATGGGAGGGCTCCACAGGCTGACGAGCTGACGGTCCAACGCACTCCACAGCATCGCGACAGGGAGACTCCGATCTCGATGTCGCTGAGCCTGAAGATGGGCCGTGGTATGGCAAGAGCGATGCCATGCCTCTCGCCCGGCACGCGGCAACAATCGCGTGGACGGCGCGCCGGCATCGCCGCTGCGCCTGCGTCAAACATTGCTCAGGTTGGGAGACTCGCTACTCACCCGGCGCCAAGCTTGCTGTCAGGCGCGACGACTCCCTTTCATGAGGATGATCGCTCCGGCCACGAGGCAGATCCCGCCGACGACCGGTGGAATTGGCAGGGACTCGGTCTTGTCATGCGTCAGGTGCAGATCGCCCACTTCGGCGACTTTGGCTTGCCGAGTCCACGTGATGCCGCCGTACCCGAGACCCACGATGCCGATGACGATCAACACGATCGCTACGATCTTCTCCACGTGTCACCTCCGCGGCGAGTGATGGACCCGAGGGCTAACACGCTGATCTCCAGCAAGTTGCGCGCCATCGGACTCTCCGTCCGACGCCCAGACGTGAAGGTGGGTGGCCCGGCGGTCCACATTGGACAGACCTCCAGCCCACCTGGTGTATCGCACAATCTCCATAGCCCATTGGCGAAGTAGCGGCGCAGCGCTTCCCTGTATGGTCTCTCGCCGCAAACAGACTGCCACGTGCTCCTTGGCACGCCGGTTGCAGTCTCCGACTCGTGCGCTCGGGCTTATCGTGCACGAGGAGAAGATCATGGGTAAGCGGCATCTAATCGTCCTGCTGGCGGTTGCGGCGATGTGCGCCGCGACGGCCTGGGTCCCCACGAACATCAACGCGCAGGACGGCGCCTATCGCCCGGCCGCCGGCCGCCTGTCTGGAACGTACGAACTCGACCGCACCAGAAGCGACAACCCGGATCGGGTGGCCGATCAGGCCGTTCGATCGGTCGGAGCGGCCGACCACGACCGCGTGTATCAGAACCTGCTGGCTCGCATGACCGCCCCCGATTCGATCTCGATCGATCTCCGCGGCCGCTCGGTGACGATGATGTCGTCCACGGGTCCACGGCTGACCTTCGACGCCGACGGGCGCAGCCACACGGAGACTGGCCGAAACGGCCAGCCGTATACCACTCGCGCGGATCTGCGCGGCGACCAACTGGTCGTGTCGACGGTCGGCAATCGCGGCTCCGACTTCACGGTCCAGTTCGACCCGACGCCGGATGGCCTCCGCGTGACGCGAGAGCTCGACAGCGAATTCCTGCAGGGCACGGTCCTGGCGCACAGCGTGTACCGGAGAGTTGCCGCCGAACCCCGTTGGGATATGTACGACGATCGTCGGGGAGGCGGCAGCCTCGTGCCAGAGGGGACGCAATTGACGGCTCGGCTCGACCGCGAAGTGAGTACCCGCAGCGTGCGGGAGGGCGACCGATTCACCGCGCAGGTCGTGGGGCCTCGACCCTACTATGGCGCTTCGCTCGATGGCGTCGTGTCCAGGGCGAACGGCGGCGGAGGTCGCGCGACCATGGTGTTCGACTTCGATCGGATTCGCCTGGCCGACGGACAATCGGGACCGTTCGAGGGCTCGATTGTTTCCGTCCGCACGCCTGACGGCGACACGATTCGCGTCGACCGGTCTGGAGCTGTGCGCGATACCCAAGGTGGAGCGAGTGCGCAGGACACGGCTATCGGTGCGGCGCTCGGCGCCATCGTTGGCGCAATTGCCGGGGGAGGCAAGGGCGCCGGCATCGGCGCCGTGGCAGGCGGGGCTGGCACACTGCTCGTCGAGGGCCGCGACGATCTGACCCTGCCCGGCGGCAGCGAAATCGTCATTTCCGCCATTGGCGTACGGCGGCTTCCCGCGCCTTAAGCAAGACTGAGGCGGCCCTCCGTCGAATCGACCCAGACTGCCGAGAACCGATGACGTGAGTCACCGATTCTCGGCGTCGGCATCACCACCCGGCCCTCAGATCGACGAGTCCTCACGGCATTGAATCGCTGAGGCGTCCGGTTGTCGTCTGGCTCAGCAGGCGGCAAGAGCCGTCTTTTCCCGCAAAAACGGCTCGATCTCGGGATAGAATCGTGCCCGCATCCCATCCGTCGGATCGACACACGCGCCATCCCGTACTACGATGAGCACGCTCTCGGCCGTCGGCGACACACTCGAGGCCAGAGCATCGTCGCGGGGCACCGCCACGCGACGGGCTGAAGGAGCAGGAGTCACACATGGCAAAGACCGCAGGTAAGAAGAAGCCGTTCAAGGCCACGCCGGCGACGAAACGTCGTTCGCGCGGGGACACCGTCAAACAGATCGCGCTCGGGACCGAACTAAAGCCCCGCCAGGTCAAAGAGGTCTTCGAGGCCCTGGCTGCCCTGATCGCCGCCGACCTCGGCAAGAAGGGGTGCGGGGAGTTCAATTTCATGGGGCTCATGAAGCTCCGGACGGTGAACAAGCCGGCGACCGCCGCACGGAAGGGCCGCAACCCCTTCACGGGCGAAGAGATCATGATCAAAGCCAAGCCAGCAAGCCGCAAGGTGCGGGTGCGCGCCCTGCGCACGCTGAACGGAATGATCTAGGCACACGCTCGACGGCGACCCGCAGGCGGCTCCGGCCGTCTCGGGTCGCCGCCCTTGTCGGGCCGCCAGCCTCGCCGGCGACGTCCCTGTCGCGGACGCCGCGTTACCAGATCGCGTAGAGATTCCACGCCACGTGCATCAGCACCGGTGCGACCAGACTCTTCGTCTGAGCGCGCGCGGCGCCGAGGAACAGGCCGTCGACGAAGAGCAGCGCGATGACTTGGGGCGAGTACGTCCAGTGGAGGGCCGCCCACAGGACGGCCACCACGAAGACGGTCAGCACGACCGGGACGCGGACCCGCGTGAGCCAGCCATAGAGCACGCCGCGAAACAACAACTCCTCGGCGAGAGGTCCCAGGAGGCTGACCGCGACGACGCGACCGATGTCGACCAGCCACGGAGCACTTCGCCAGGGCGCGAAGTCCCACGGTCCGCGCCAGTCGATTGCGGCGTTCGTGCCGAGCATCCACGCGACGTACACCGCCAGCCAGCGAACGGTGGCGCCCGCCGGGCCCCCGCAGAGCCCGACGTCGTCCTTCCATGAAAGGTTCCGTCGCCGAGCCACGAGCGCGGCGACCGCCATCATGAGGAGCGGCACGGCGACCTTGAACAGGGTCTTCATGGGGGAGCCTCCGTCGGCGTATGCTCGATTGTGAAGGCACGGCGTTCCACGACCAACCCCTCCATGACCCGACGCAGCCTGCTGACGATGTCGATCTTCGGTGCGGCCGGGGTGGCCGCGTGGGGCTATCAGCGGTCGGCCCGAGCCGTTGCGACCGCTGCCCTGGACCGTGTGCCGGCCGGCCCGCCCCCAATCGTCTCGATTGCCGAGTATTCCGACGCTGGCGCCCCGCTCGGCGTCAAGGACCTGCCCAAGATCGTGAAGAGCGAGGCCGCCTGGAAGGCCCAACTGACACCGCTCTCGTTCGAAGTCACGCGGCACGCCGATACGGAGATCGCCTTCACCGGCGCGACCTGGAATGTCCACGACAAGGGGCTGTTCCGGTGTGTGTGCTGCGACACGGCGCTCTTCAGCTCCGACACCAAGTTCGACTCCGGGACCGGCTGGCCGAGTTTCTGGGCGCCGCTCGACAAGCGGAACATCGTGGAGACATCCGACTCGACGTTCGGCATGGAGCGCACCGCCGTGTCCTGCCGCCGGTGCGACGCGCACCTCGGCCACGTGTTCGACGACGGCCCGAGGCCGACCGGCTTGCGCTACTGCATGAACTCAGCGGCGATGCGGTTCGTGAAAGCGACGCCGGCTTGACGGGTGGCCGTTCGAGCGCCACGCCGTCGGTGTCCGGCCCCCGCTACTGCTGATGGAGCGCGACCATCGGGTCGATGCGCGATGCCCGTCGCGCCGGGATATACCCCGCCAGGACTGACACCGCCAGCACCAGCGCGACCGCGCCGATGAACGTCGTGATGTCGCTCGGCGCCAACCCGAAGAGCACGGTCGAGACGAGCCGTCCCGCCGCCGCCGCCGATCCCAGCCCCAGCACGATGCCAACGCCGACGAGGATGAGGGAATCGCCGAGGACCATGCGGACGACGGTCGTTCGTTGCGCGCCGAGAGCCATCCGGATGCCGATCTCGTTCGTCCGCTGGGAGATGTTGTACGACATCAGGCCGAACAGGCCGATGCACGCGAGGAGCAACGCCAGGCCGCCGAAGAGCGAATAGGCGGTCGCGAAGAGCCGTTCTTGCGCGAACCGTTGCTCGAGCTGATCAGCTTGCGTGGTCAGACTGACGATGGGTAGGTTCGGGTCGACCTGCCGGACCGCCGCGCGCACGGATGGGGCGAGTGAATTCGGATCGGCCGCCGTCCGCGCGATGAAGGTCATCGCTGAGAGCGTGCCCTGGCGGGAGCACGAATACATGGTCGGCGGGGCGGCGTCTCGGATGCTCGAGTACTTCGTGTCGCGAATGACGCCGACGATCTCGAGGGTGCCGTGCTCCTCGAGCGAGAAGCCGACCCGCCGCCCAAGCGGACTTGCGCCGGGAAAGAGGGCGCGCGCCGCTGACTCGTTGATCACGACGACTCTTGGCGACGTCGCGACGTCCCGGTCCGCGAACCCGCGGCCGGAGAGGACGGGAATCTCCATCGTGCCGAAAAACTCGGGTGATACGGTCATCACGTACATGTCCGGCACCGTCGGTTTGTCGCCGGGCACGCCTTCTGCCCAGACCGAGCTCGAACTCGTGCTGCCCGCAAGCAGCATCGTCCGCGTCAGCGCCACGGACCGGATGCCGGGGAGCGCCGCGAGGCGGTCATGCAGCTCGTCGTAGAGCGTCGCAATGTGCGTCGCGTCGTACCCGTTGAGCTGCGGTCTGAGGCCGAACATCAACAGGTTGGCCGGGTTGAAGCCGACATCGACGCGTCGCAGGTTGTCGAGCGTCCGGAGGAAGAGCCCGGCGCCGACCAGGAGCAGGAGCGAGAGGGCGACCTGAACGACGAGCAGCGCCTTGCTCAGCCACGACCGGGATCCGGTCACGCTCCGGCTCGACTCCTTCATGGCGCTGCCGACGTCCACCCGAGTGGCGCGCAGCGCCGGCACCAGGCCGAACGCGATGCCGGTGAGCACGCTGAGTCCGCCGACGAACGCGAGAACGTGGGCGTCAAGCGGCGCGGTCTTGCCAAAGGGCAGGAGCGCGCGGCTCCAGTACCCGACCGCGACACCGCAGACGCCGCCCAAACACGAGAGCAGGAGGCTCTCGGTCAGCAATTGGCGAACCAGCCGCCCGCGCGTCGCGCCCATCGAGAGCCGAATCGAGATCTCGCGTTGGCGGGTGGCCGCGCGCGAGAGCAGGAGATTGGCGACGTTCGCGCAGACGATGACGAGCACGATCGCGACGACGACGCTGAGGAACCGCGCCGACTGCTGCGAGGTCGTATCGAGGTCGTAGATGCCGCGGGCGCCCGAGGTGACCGACAGCACGGGAATGGCGGATCCCCGTGTGCGATTCTCCAAGAGCCCTCGCTGTTGGGCCGTGAGGCCGGCGGTGTACGTATCCAGCCCGGCGCGGGCGGCCGCTCGGAAGGGACCCTCGAAATTGCCGCGCACCTGCTCGGGTTGTACGTTCGGCTTGAGCCGGCCTATGGTTTGCAGCCACCACGTCGTCGGTTCGTTCGTGAGCTTCTGGCCCGTGAGCATCGCGTCGAAGGCGAGTGGCACGGTGACGTCCGGGGCCTGCCCGTTGAGCCGCTGGACGCCGAGGAAGGCCGGCGGCGTCACACCGATGATGGTGACCCGCTGGTTGTTCATCGTCACCACGCGGTTGACGGTCGCTGGATCCGCGTGGAATCGACGTCGCCAGTACGCATCACTGATGACCGCCACCGGTGATGCGCTGAGCCGGTCGTCGTCAGGCGTAAACGTCCGACCGATACTGGCGGTGACCTCTAAAGTGTGGAAGAAGCTCCCGCTGGCGACAAAGGCCGTCGCCAGATCCGCCTGGCCATCGGCGACGACGTTGAAGCTGCCTCGAGGCGCGAACGTCGCCAGGTCCGTCAGCGTCTGATTGGCAAGACGCAGCCGCTCGTAGATGGCAAACGAGATGGTCGATCGCACGCGGCGGCCGCCGTCGAGCGCGCTGAACCCGTAGTCGCTCGAACTATTGACCATGTCATTCGGGCCCGCCCACTTGATTCGGACCAACTCGTCGGGGTGAGGGACGGTCAGCGTCTGCAGGAGGAGGCCGTTGACGGCCGTAAAGAGGGCCGTGTTCGCGCCGATGCCGAGCGCGAGCGACACGAGGACGACTGCGGTCCAGCTCTTGGTGCGGAGGAGCACGCGCGCGGCGTGCCGAAGGTCTCTCAGGAACGCGGTCATGGCCGATGCTACCCGGTCAGCCGATCACGTGACCACTGTGCGGAGCCGACCAAGGTCTGTCGAGGTCCACCCAGGCGGCAGGCCGCGGTGGTGTGTTGGACGGCGCCCAAGGCGCTCAGGTGTCGTGGCGCACCCCTAGTCAGTCCGTAACGCGGTCATGGGATCGACCTGGCTGGCCCGGCGGGCCGGTAGGTACGCGGCAAAGGCACACACGACCGCCAGGAGTCCGGCCTGCAGAGCGAAGATCGACACGTCGCGGGCCCCGACATGAAAGAGCAGCCGATCGAGCAGCGTCGTGCCCCAGAACGCGACGGTGACGCCGATCGCCAGACCCAGCCCGGCAACACCGAGACCGCGCCGCACGAAGAGCCGGCGAATCCTCCCAGGATCGCCGCCGAGCGCGAGCCGGAGTCCGATCTCGGGCGTGCGCTCCGTCACGGCGTACGAGAGGACGCCGTAGATGCCGATCGCCGCGAGGAACAGGGCCAACCCGGCGAACACGCCGAAGAGCGTCGTCTGCATCTGCCGATCCTGCAGCTCGCCGGCGACGATGGCA
>Ga0070732_10000443_pt1 | contig 26782 bp, 12 predicted proteins | sample Coa_R1_5_FD_66449 | JGI IMG/M metagenome (GOLD analysis project Ga0070732, IMG submission 66449) | Surface soil microbial communities from Centralia Pennsylvania, which are recovering from an underground coalmine fire - Coalmine... | ecosystem: Environmental > Terrestrial > Soil > Unclassified ... | reverse complement strand
CCAACTACGATGGCGCCGGTCGCAATGCCAGCGCTAACAACACCATTTATCTGGACATCAAGTTCCTTTTCTAAATGCGGCCAACAATGGCTAAAGGAGAGACACAATGAGCAGAAAAATGTTCTTGGTAGTCATGCTGGCCCTCGGTTTATGCAGTGCAGCACTCGCGGGCGATATCGAGGGCAAAGTCGCCGGGATGAAGGGAAAGTCGGTGGTCTACGTGGATGCCATCGCCGGCAAGACCTTTCCGGCTCCCAAAGACCACCCGGTGATTGATCAAAAGGGGCTGATGTTTGCGCCCCACATCCTCGTAGTTCAGCAGGGCACAACCGTGGAGTTCCTGAACAGCGACACCGTGCAACATAACGCCTTTTGGACCGCGATCAATGGTGATAAGAAAGCGGGGCACAATCTCGGAACGTGGCCTAAAGGTGAAAAACGTCCTTTCACATTCGCGAAGCCCGGGGTCGTGCCCGTGTTGTGCAACGTACATCCGGAAATGGCGGGATATATAATTGTCAGCCCCACTCCATTCTTTGCCGAGACGGACGACAGCGGCAATTACAAAATCAAAGACGTTCCCGACGGGAGTTATACAGTGACCGCGTGGCATGAGGGCGCAAAGAATCAGTCCAAGCCGGTTAGGGTATCAGGTGGGGGTAAAGCAGATTTTACCCTCACCAAGTAAGTAGTCGTGGATGAAGAGGAGGGAGTGCAGCGCGGTGCGCTCTCTCTCCTCTGTTTCGAGCAGGCCGCATTCTCCGGACCCCCGAACCGGCTTCGGCCAGGCATTCCAGTCCAACGCAGGTGTGGGAGCGTCGCAAGAAAAGCTCAGCCTTCTTTCGGTCTTTCAGAATCAATGAGCTAATTCGGCTCGTTCCCGACACGGTCCCTTGCCAACGCCGCTCCGTCAGGAAGATTCGCTCTCCGTGCTAGAAATCGCTAAGGCTTCTTTCTACCAGTTGGCGCTTCTATAGAAATTGGTGCCGGAGCATTCTGATGAGGATGTCAGGAAGGATTGCTCCGTCAAAATGCCGCTACACACCCTAGCAATGCTACTTCTGTGCTGTCCCATCAGGTCAATAGGGTCGTGCGACGAACGTAATCTGCCATACGACGAGAAATACGGCGATCCTTAATCGAGTTGTTGGGCCCTGATCCGAAATTGACCGGCACCTAATGCTGACCGAAGCTGCCTCCGAGTTATCGCCGACCCGAAGCCAGATAATTAGACTCGTCTGCAATAGCCGGTGGCAGAAGTCTTCCTCTTTCCCTTCCCTCAACGTTTCGACTCATGACATTCGCGTGCCCGACAAGCGTAGATGAACAGCTCTAACGGGCGGCAACATGGAGAATTTATCGTGAAGTTTATCCTCCGCTTCTTTGTGTGCGCGTTCCTGACGGGATCACTCTTATTTGGCCAGGCCCCTCCGCTTGCTGTGCCATTCATCGACCAAGCATCTCCCGCGAGCTTGGTCCCAGGATCGACGAGCCTCACTCTTACCGGAGCAAACTTCAACCAAAATGCGGTCGTCACCCTGGTTGGGCCTGGCGTTGGCTCTGAACAGTCGACGTCCACAACCGTGAATTCTTCTGGGACACAAATAGTGGCCTCTTTTTCTTCGTCCCCGGTCACCTCTATCGAAGGGATATTGGGCGTTACGGTGACGAATCCGTCAGGCGAGATTTCGAACATCGTCTATCTGCCGGTGACTTTTCCAACTTCGACAGTAAATGTGCACAGCAATTCTAGTTTTCCGTTGAGCGCCGCGCCGACAGCCGTAGTCACGGGCGACTTCAATGGTGACGGAAGCATCGATTTTGCGGTTACCAATCAGTCTTCGGGCAGCGTCCTGATTCTGCTCGGGAGCACAAATGGAACCTTGTATTCGGGGAACAGTTACTCGGTGGGCAGAGCCCCCGCAGGGATCGCATCGGGCGACTTCAATGGCGACGGAAAGCTCGACTTGGTGGTGGCAAATGGACAAGATCAGACGCTCACCATCCTGCTAGGCAATGGAGACGGTACCTTCACGGTAAGTCCCTCCACTCCGACCACCGATGCTTATCCCGCATCCATCGTGGTCGCTGACTTCAACGGTGACGGTAAGCTCGATCTCGCTGTCGTAAATATGTGCGGCAGCAACCCGTTGATGTGCTATCCGGCAGCAGCACCCCAGGGGCCCTTCGTGCTCACGATTTTGTTGGGCAATGGGGATGGAACGTTTACACCCACGCCGACCTCTCCCACGGTCGGAAATCAACCTTCGTATATGACGGCGGGTGACTTTAACAGCGATGGCCTGATCGATCTTGCAGTGAGCAACATGGGCGACGGCACCGTCACCATCCTCATGGGCAATGGAGACGGCACGTTCACCCCAACGACGAATCCGCCGACCACAGGCACGGAACCGCAGGGGATCGTCGCCGCCGATTTCAATGGAGACGGTGCGCTTGACCTCGCGGTAGTCAACCAAATCGACGGGACGGTTTCAATCCTGTTGAACCAAAACTGTGCGACCGTCACGCCCTTGAATTGCACCTTCGCGACCTCCAAGCCTCCGACGCGGGTCGGCAACAGCCCCTTGGCAATTGCGACTGCGGACCTCAACGGAGACGGATTTCTGGATCTCGTGATCACCAACTCGGCGGACAATACGATAAGCGTGTTACTGGGTAATGGGTCAGGCGGTTTCACTGCAGTCGTGCCGCAGCAACCTCAGAATTTCGTGACGCCGCCGCGTCCGATTTCGCTGGCTCTCGCGGATGTCAACCGCGATGGCAGAGTCGACGTGGTGGCTTTCGGAGGCGGATATTCCGTAGTGCTACAGTCTACGGTCGCTGCCCTAGGGCTGACTGCGAGCAATCCACCAGTGATCCCCTTCGGTCAGCAGATCTATCTCACGGCTACAGTCTCGCGACCGGCCGCATTTCCTTTGCTACCGACCGGGACAGTCTCTTTCATGGATGGCGCGACCTCGCTCGCCTCAGTTTCCGTTGATGGTTCCGGCCATGCCGTGTATCAAACTTCCACGCTAAGTACGGGCACTCACCAGATCACTGCAGTCTACAGCGGCGACTACTACTACGTGGCGAACACCTCGGCACCGCTGACGCAGACCGTTCTGCAAACGCAGTCGTACACGGTTTTGAGTTCGAGCGCCAACCCATCGGGCACAGGGCAGGCGGTCGCTTTCGTCGCGACGCTTCAGCTTCCTTCTTATTTAACCGCGACGGGCACTGTTACATTTCAGGACCTCAGCACAAACACAAGCTTGGGGACAGCGATTATTTCCAACAACAGCGCCCAGATTGTGATGTCAAATCTTTCGAACGGCACGCACTCCATGCTGGCCACTTACAGCGGCGATGTGAATTTCGCCAGCAGCACTTCGCGGCTCAGCCAAACTGTAAGTCAGCCAACAACTACGCTATCCCTTAGTTCGAACCTGAGTACTTCTTCTTACAGCCAGGCCGTCACTGTGACCGCCACCGTGCAACCGTCTTATGCCGGCGGATCTGCGACCGGCACGGTGTCTTTTTACGACAATGGGACGTTTTGGCAAACAGCTCCGGTATTGAACAACGTGGCCCAGATCTCGGTAACGGGATTTGCTGTTGGTTCTCATTCGCTCACTGCTACCTATTGGGGCGATACAAACTTTACGGGTAGTTCCGCGTCCGCCATTTCACTGGTCGTGAACCAGGCAGCCACCACAGTTAGTCTGGTCTCGAACGCCAATCCATCAGTCTACGGCCAGCCGGTGACGTACACCGCCACCGTGGGCCTGTCCTTTAACGGTTCCACCCCGAGCGGCGCGATCACGTTCTATGACGGCACGACGGTCCTGTGGAGCGGATTTCTATCGAAAGGATCCGCGCAGGTCTCCATCGGTAATGCGACGCCCGGAAGCCACTCCATCACTGCGCAGTATGGCGGCACGGCGAGCTTTGCAGCGAGCACGTCGCCGGTGCTGACTCAGACCGTCAACCAGGCGCCGACCACGCTCACGGTCTCCTCGAGCGCAAATCCGTCATCGTATGGTCAGTCGGTCACCCTCTACGCGACGCTTCAATCGAGTTACAACCTCTTGTCGAATGGAGGGACGGTTACCTTCACCGACAACGGCACGCAATTAGGCACTGCCACGATCCAGGGATCGGCCACAGTGAGCATTACCACCACAACCCTCGGGGTGGGCGCGCGCACTATCACCGCAAAATACAGCGGCGACTCGAATCTGCTGGCTAGCACCGGGACCTTAGCTCAAACTGTCAATCCAGCTGCAACCACCACAACGATTGCTTCCACTTCTTACACTCCGGCGTTCGGACAGTCCATCACCCTTACTGCGAATGTCAGGCCAACCCTCGGCAATACACCGACCGGCACAATCACTTTCATGGACCGCACCACGACCCTGGCAACGATCCCGCTCGCGAATAATACAGCATCGTTTTCCATTTCGACTCTGACCACCGGCACTCACTACATCAGCGCGCAATACAGCGGCGACAGCTATTCCGCCGCGAGCACTTCGGGACAGACTTTGGTCACCGTCAGTCCCCCTGCAACCACGACCGTGCTTACTTCGAGCGTGAACCCGTCTTCCTATAATCAGCCCGTAATTCTTACAGCCACACTGCAATTGACGTCCAGCGGCACCCCGACGGGGACCGTGACTTTCTATGATGGTTCGTCTCAGATCGGAAGTAGCACAGTCGCCAACAACAGTGCACAGCTCACGATTTCCGGCTTCCAGTTGGGAACCCATTCCATCACCGCCACATATAGCGGTGACGCCAATTTTGCGGGAAGCACGTCCACCGCGGTCAGCCAGGTCGTGAATGCTGCGCCGACGACTACAACCGTAACTTCTTTGGATAATCCCAGCACAGTAGGCTTTAACGTCCGGTTCCTGGTTGGAACCACCGCCACCTTCGGGGGGGGGCCAGCAGGCAATGTCACGCTCTACGATGGCGCAACCGTTGTTGGGATCGGGTCCCTGCCAGGGAGCGTGAACAACAACACCGTTGAAATCGTCGTCTCTGGGTTGGTAGCCGGATCGCATTCCATGACCGCGAAGTACGCGGGATCTGTGTACTACGCTGCAGGCACTTCATCGGTTGTGACACAGGTGATGAACTTGCCCGCCACCAGCACCTATTTGTCGGCAGGGACTAACCCGGTAGCTTTTGGCCAAACTCTCGCGCTTGTCGCTACGGTACAACCCCCCCCGCCAGGCACCGGCTCAACAACCGGAACAATAACCTTTCTCGACGGTGCAACTGCGATCGGCACCGTAGTCGTTGCCAACAATCTCGCGCAGCTTAATGTTTCGTCCCTGAGCGTGGGTTCACACACGCTGACGGCCAAATACAGCGGAGATTCCAATTTTGCGGCCAGCACTTCAACCCCTGTCACGGAAACGGTCAACCAGGCCGCAACTATAGCTACGGTGTCTTCCAGCGCCACTCCATCTGCGTATAACCAGTCGGTGACGTTTTCAGCCAGCGTTGCGCCGGCTTACGGCGGCAGCGCTACGGGGACGTTCACTTTTCTAGATGGCGCCACTTCATTCGGTACGGCAAGCGTTTCGAATAACTCGGCTCAGATCACCATCTCCACGCTGTCCGTCGGCACTCATTCCGTCACCGTGAAATACAGCGGCGACTCGAACTTCACCGGGAGCACTTCTGCTGTCTTGTCGCAAACCGTCAATCCTGCGACCACAACCACAACCCTTGTCACGAATCTCAATCCGTCTACGTACGGTCAGCCTGTTTCGTTCTCTGCGACAGTTCAACCGCCAACGGGAACGACTGCGACGGGAACGGTGACATTCCTGGACGGTTCAATTTCCCTCGGAAGCGCGACCTTGGCAGCAAACTCTGCGCAGCTAAGTGTTGCCAGCTTGGGCGCAGGCAGTCACTCGGTCACAGCGGTCTACAGCGGCGATTCGAATATGGCTGCTAGTACATCGGCCGCCGTCACTGAGCAAGTAAACCGGGCACCCACGATCACAACGGCCGGTTCCAGTGTGAATCCATCTGCCTTCGGTCAACCCGTGACTTTGACAGCCACAGTTCAGCCTCCAACCGGGACCACTGCGACCGGAACGGTGACGTTCCTGGACGGCTCAACTTTCCTCGGTAGCGCGACCCCGGCAGGAAACTCGGCGCAGCTCAGCATTGCCAGCTTGGGCAGGGGCACTCACTCGATCACCGCGGTCTACGGCGGCGATGCAAATATGGCTGGCAGTACATCGGCCTCAGTCGCTCAGCAAGTCAACCAAGCGTCGACCGCCACTACTCTCAGTTCCGGCGTGAATCCATCCGTCTTTGATCAGACGATTACCTTTACCGCCGCAGTTCAGCCGCCAACGGGAACCACTGCGACCGGAACCGTGACATTCCTGGACGGCTCAACTTCCCTCGGTAGCGCGACCTTGGCAGGAAACTCGGCTCAGCTCAGCATTGCCAGCTTGGGCACGGGCACTCACTCGATCACCGCCATCTACAGCGGCGACACCAATATGGCGGGCAGTACATCGGCCGCCGTCGCTCAGCAAGTCAACCAAGCGTCGACTGCCACCACTCTCAGTTCCAGCGTGAATCCATCTGGGTTTGGTCAGACGATTACCTTTACTGGAACCGTTCAGCCGCCTGCGGGCACCACCGCGACGGGAACGGTGACATTCCTGGACGGTTCGACTTCCGTTGGCAGCGCGACCTTGGCAGGAAACTCCGCGCAGCTTACCGTCTCCTCTCTAACCGTCGGGGCGCATTCCATCACTGCGACGTATGCGGGCAATGCAGACTTGCTGCCGAGTACCTCCGTTGCACTGACGCAGACGGTGAATGGCGAGGCGACAACCACGGTCGCGACCTCCAGCACGAACCCGTCCTCGTTCGGTCAGTCGACCACGCTTTCGGCAACGATCCAACCTGCTCTTGGCGGCAACGCAACCGGAACCGTCACATTCCTGGATGGTGTGTCGACCCTGGGCACGAGCGGCGTCTCTTCCAACACCGCGCAACTCTCAGTTTCATCTCTCGCCGTTGGCGCGCATTCCATCACAGCAAAATACAGCGGGGATACCAATTACCTTGCCAGCACCTCGTCGGCGTTTACTCAGACTGTAAATCAAGGATCTGCAACGACGAGCGTTTCCTCGAGCTTGAATCCAGCGGCCTTCGGGCAGTCCGTAACATTCAGAGTGTCAGTTCAAGCCACTTCAGGAACGCCCACCGGAACGGTTACCCTGATGGACGGATCATCCTCTCTTGGGACAACATCGCTAAGCGGCGGCACTGCGCAGTTCACGATTGGCGGATTGTCGCTGGGCTCTCACTCAATCACGGCTACTTACAGCGGTGATGCAAACTTCGCCGGCAGCACTTCATCTGTGCTCACCGAAGTTGTGAATCAAGCCGCGACGACAACATCGCTAAGTTCCAGCGTCAACCCGTCCTCGTACGGCCAAGCAGTTACCTTCACAGCATCAGTGTTGCTGTCATCGGGCGGTTCACCTAGCGGCTCGGTAAGGTTCTTGGACGGGACAGCGCAAATCGGTTCTGCAGTTCTTTCCGGCGGTATCGCGACCTTCACTACCTCAGCCACGGCCCTCAATGCCGGCTCGCACTCCATCACCGCAAGTTACAGTGGCGACACTAACTTTACCGGCAGCAATTCGAGCCCGTTGAGCCAAACTGTTAATTCAGCGGCAACCACCACAACGCTGGCTTCGAACCTGAATCCTTCCGCGGCGGGCCAGACCGTTACGTTCACGGCCACCATCTCTTCTAGCGTGAGCGGCACGCAGAGCGGAACGGTCAATTTCTATCTGGACGGCAGCACGACGCCGGCCCAATCGTCCTCAGTCTCCGGAAACACGGCGACATTTTCCACCAGCTCTCTAAGCGCGAGTAACCACACAGTTAGCGCGGCATTTGCTTCTTCTAGCCCGAACTTCGCGGGAAGTTCCTCGACAACATTGACACAATCCGTCGAAGATTTTTCGATCTCGGCTTCGCCGACGTCGCGAACAATCTCTCGTGGGCATTCGGGGACGTATACGCTTACATTGACGCCCGTGAACGGCTTCACAGGAAACATTCCTCTCTCCTGCAGCGGCGCGCCATCCAATACAACTTGCAGCGTGTCGCCCAGTCAGGTCACGCTGAACGGCACGAGTTCGGTGCAAGCGACGGTCACTGTTACTGCGGCCAAGAACGCAACCAGTGGCACACGCACTCTGACGCTCCAGGGAACGTCGGGATCCGTCACTCATAGCATCACCGTAAGTCTCACAGTAAATTAGATTGGCGCAAGCCTGATCAGCTTTAGTCAAATCGTTTTATGGGCTAGGATGCATCCTGATGGACTGGGTTCAATACAACGGTTCTATCCTGCAATCAATTGGAAATGTGGCGTCGGCTGGGTGTGCCGCACATAGTGATCCAGCGGATTCTCGCATGCAACTGTGAGCACGACGGCAGTACTACATCAAACCGCCGCTAATGACGTAAAGCAGATGGAAAACTTGGAAAGCAACATCCCTCCAACGGTCCCCCCGTTGCTGACAGTTGCGGACACTAAAAGTTCAGGAACAAGACACTGAATCGGACGATCCAGTAGGAACAAAATGTTGCGTTATTGATTGGGATTTAAGAATCCGGCGGAGCGGTAGGGATTCTAATACCGCCATTTCTGCGATCTGTTTGTGATCCCTGCACTTCCGCGATAATAGAGTCTCTTTCAGCGTGTTAGAAGCGATTTCAATCGTAGGCTACCGTTTCTATAGTTTCTCCTATTCGTTGCAGTTCCGCGGAAAACGGTATCGTCGGTATCACTACGCACGCGCTCGCATATGTCAATCTAAAAATCCGAGCTTGGGAATGAACACCCGATCAAGTTCAGCCTGTTGGAGTGGACAGGCCGACCCCAGAACTTCGCCCGCTGTCCCGTCCCAGTTTTATAGACCCAGACAAATAAGTGATCCTTATCATTCCTCCCGAACAAAGACGGCAGTTGTTAGGGCCGCTACCGTTGCGGAGCCTGCTTTGGAATTGAAGGTGGACTGCCGAGTGAGAGTGTCGCTGGAATGCCGCTGTATCGGGTGCAAGTGCATGCGTAGACCCGCAAGACTGGTATCGGTGAACGTCAATGGCTGATTCGTTGCGTTGAAGATCACCACAATTGTTTTGTAATGTCCGTAATCACCGCCGTTTGCATCCAGCTTCATGACGATGACACCTGGTATCTGATTCGGTCCGGTGTTCAGAAATGTCAGATTCCCTTGTATTTCATTGAAACTTGCCAGGTGAAACAGGGCTGAACTGTAGCGGATTTGCATCAGTTCCAGAAACGCTCGACGACTGTAATCGATATTCTGTGGCTGCGGAGTATAGGCTGGATCGCTCAGCAGCGGAGTCATGATCGACCACTGTCCGCCGTTCTGGCTGGCCAACGGGAGTCCGATACCCCAATTCGCAGTAGCGCCACTCCAGTCGATTTTGTTGAACCAATCGCCCGAGTCGTAGCTGTTCTGGTCCATATCTTTCGAGCGCAGCATGTCATCGCCTGCCTGGAAGAACGGGACGCCTTGGCCCAGCGTGACCAAACTCATCGCCATCACGTGACGCCGCGCGCGTACGGCAATACTGTCGGCGAAGCTCGACTTCAGCTGAACGGCATCGAACAAATCCTGATTGTCGTGAACTGAACAGTAATTCACGGATTCGATTGCAGTCGCGGTATATCCTGTCGGCTGACCGTTATAGTCAATCTGTGCTCCGGTGACCGTGTTTCCCTGGCTGTTCACAAAGGTGTAATCGCGCAAATTTCCGGTGAGGCCCACCCGAATCCAGTCAGAGTATTGCAGGAGCTGATTCTGCTGACCGGACTGAGGCGGATTCTGATTGGTGAAATCGCTCGAGTCTGTAAATAGACCCGTTGCGAATCCTTGCACCCGCTCATCGGTAAACGGACTGCCTCCACGAATGCCGTCGCGAATCCGGTCGTTAAATGTCCCGATTCCGAATCCATACAAGTTGATCTGACTGGCGTTCGGGCCAATCTGGTTGTTGGCGGTGTCACCAAAGTTGAAGCCTTCTCCGTAGAGATAGATCTTCGAGCCGTCAACGCCGTCACGTCCTGTTGTTAACGCGCTCAGGGCCGCCTGAATGTGCTTCATGTTATAGGTGAAATGGAAACTCATGATGTCAAAACGGAAGCCGTCGATCTTGAACTCGCGCGCGTTCAGCACCAGAGTATCGATCATGAGTTTTTCCATCATGCGATGTTCGCTTGCCGTGTCAGGACAGCATGAGCCGGTCTCAATGTTCCCGTTCGCATCCAGCCGGTGATAATAGCCCGGGACGACTTCATCAAGGTTCGAGTTCGGTCCTTCGCCGTAGGCATTGGTGTGGTTGAAAACGACGTCCTGAACGACGCGCAGGCCGGCTTTATGGAGTCCCGCCACCATGGTGCGATACTCGCGCACGCGGTTATTCGGATTGATCGCGTAGCTTCCTTCAGGCGTCATATAGTGGACCGGATCGTAGCCCCAGTTGAAGGCGTCACTGCCTTGAATTGCTGCTACTGCAGCCTGTTGCTGTTGACCGTCAGGAGGAAACTGCGACAGGTCGCCCGTTGTTTTCCAGGTCGACTGATCCTCATTTACGCTGGCGAAATGGAACGATGGGAGTATATGAACGGCCTTTAGACCGCTCTGTGCGAGCTCTCTCAAGTGGCGCATGCCATTCGAGTTCTGATCGGCAAAAGCTTCGTAAAACCCTCGATGGGGCTGCGGTACGGTCGGGTCGTTCACGCTGAAATCGCGAATGTGCAACTCGTATAGGCTCATCTCAGTGAAATCATGTAACGGTGGAGACTTTACTTGATCCCAGCCCTCGGGCTTGGTTTCGTCAGAGTCAAGATCTGTGATGCGGCTCTTTGTCCCATTCACGGCGATATCGACCGAGTAAGGGTCGGTCGTGAAGTTGGTATCGAGCGCAGCATCGAGTGGTACCCATACATTGACGCTGAACAAGTAATACTTGTCTTTCCAGTCGGGTGTGCCGTCCGTTGTCCAGACGCCGTTGCTTTCTGGCATCGGGATGGTGGTTGACGGCGTCGAGTCGTTAGCGTGATCGAAGATTAGTAATGAAACCGATTGCGCCGTAGGCGCCCATAACTTGATGCTATCGGGCATGCCATGGCGGAAGACGACACCTAACTTTCCGGGATAGTAATAAAGGTCGTCCAGAACCCCCGCGGTTTGAAGGCCGGTGGCGTACTGCAAGGTGCCGCCCTGACTCACGACTGAGAGCGCGATTTCGCCTTTGAGGGCTTCTTTGATCGTGTTGAGATCTACACTTGCGGGCAGTTGAAGTACGGCGTAGCTTGCCAACTGCGGGGCTCGCGCGAGTTCGTCGGCCGACAAGGTTCCGCCCACTGTCAGTGGAATCTGCGTCCCGCCGCTAATTCCCGTGCTGGTCAGATTCAATCCACCATTCAAACTCGTGGTCAATGCGTAAGTGGCACCGCTCTGGATGTACTGTGACTGTATCGCCAGATGGGTGCGATCAACCCAATACACCTGTTGAATACTCAGGATGGCATTGGCGATCTGCTGCTGCGTCGGTTGAGTGGTGAACACGGTTGCATCTGCATGGATCACCCAGGCCTCGTTGTACGTCGTGATTTGCAGGTGCTGGTCGGGGCCGGGATCTTTAATCTGGCCGGCGGCACAGTTGTTGATAATGAATCCCAGATCACCCGGAGGATTGCCCTGAGCGGGATTGACGGTTACGTCGAAATAGACACCGTAACTGTCGGTACCGGTAACAGAGACCTCGTTTTGGCACCAGATTGCGTTCTCTGTCGAGGCATTCCACGTGTACAGGGCCCAGCCCGAGTAGTTGCCGTCAGGCCGGAAGTAGTGAATGCGTACTTCCCCGGAAGGAATCACCGGATCGGAAGCAGCCCGCGCCGGAACACAGAGTAGCCAAATCAGGGCAGTGGCAATCATGAACAGCGTATTAACGTAGCGAAGCATACGATCGATGCGGTACATCATGGTAGAGCCCTCCGTGATAAGTTGTGAGGGTTAGTGTGGAGGGGACAAGACTGCAACGCTTGGAGGCGAACCCCATCCTCCGGCAACGCGGTTGTCATCGTAGTAGCCTCACACGCCCTCGTCAACCGGGAAATCAGCCGAGCTTAGGACTGTCCGGTCGTCCAAGCAGAATTCGTCTAGTTCATCCGACAATTGTGTTCTCCCGTATTGCGTGTGTCCGTACAAGCTCGAAACGATCCCTAGCGTGCCAGAATGATTCTGACGGTGCCCGGCGCGTTTTATAGGTAAGAGGACTCATCGTACTTCGAATATCACGATTGACTCAGGCCCGAGTTTTACTTGCACCTCGCGCTGTTGAATCCCAGCCGCAACGTCTCCAAATAGTGAATGAAGCTCGTGCGCGGTCTCGAGGGGAGTGTCATCCAGAGGAATTCTAAGATCGCGAGCCGATTCCGCATTGTTATAGACGATGAGTAGCTTCTCTTCCGGCAGCTCACGCAGGAATGCGTAATAGCTGTCATCCCACCCGATGTGCCATTGCTTGCCGGTGCGTAGAGCGGGATGTGCTTGACGCAGCGCCAGCAACGAGTGCACGTACGCGAAGATATCCTGCTGCTCCGGAGTACGCCCGCTTGAACTGAATGCGTTGCGTGGATCGCCGGGAAAACCTCCGGGAAAGTCGCGCCGGTTGTCTGGGTCGGCGCCGCCGAGCATCCCGATCTCGTCGCCAGAATAGATCTGAGGAATTCCTCGCATGGTCAGCAACAGCGAAAATGCAGCCGTGAGCTTTGCCGAACTGCTTCCCTTCTCGCTGATGAAGCGCGTTTGGTCGTGATTGCCGAAGAACGTTACCAGTGTCTCTGGATGTGGATACAGGTCATCGCGCTGCAGGACATCGATGATCCTCTGCATCGGCGCGCCGTTGTTGATGACGTTTCGTAGGGCGCTTTCGAGGGGGAAATCGAATACGGTGGTTAGGCCAGTGTCGATGCCGTCGAATTGTCTGCGGCCGCCTTCAAAAAAAGATGTGACCGTCGGATCAGCATCAGCAACCTCGCCGATGCTGTTCATCTGCGGATAGACCTTCCGCACGCGCTCGTGCCACTGGCTCCAGAATTGGCGCGAGGAGTACGGAAAGGTATCAATGCGGAAGCCATCGAGTTGCGCGGTTTCGGTCCACCAAATCGCGTTCTGAGCGAGATAGACACCAAGGAGAGGATCGTCCGGGTTCAGGTCAGGGAGTTTGTTGACGAACCAGCCTTCCAGAGTATGGCGATATTGCCGCGGCGAAGCATGGGGATCGACGATACCAGCAAACGAATACGATGGATCAAGATGATGTGCCCGTGAACCATGAAACCATGTCGGAGTGGGCGGTTCGTCCGCCCAGGGATGATTTGGGCCGGTGTGATTTGCCACAAAATCGATCAAGACCCTCATTCCCAGCTTGTGCGCGTCGGCAATGAGGTCCTGATACTCGCGCATCGAGCCCATGTGATCGTCGACCGCATAAAAATCCACCGCGTGATAGCCGTGATAATCCGAATCGGTATTCTTCCATACCGGCGTCAGCCAGATTGTCGTGATGCCGAGCTCGTGCAGGTATTGCAGGTGCTGCCGAATGCCGCGCAGGTCACCGCCGTGATATGCCATAGGATTACTTCGGTCGTATTTGCCGGTGGACTGAGCGGGTCTATCGTTCGTTGGGTCTCCGTCGGCGAAACGATCGGGCATGATGAGGTAGATCACATCGTTCTGGAGGTCCCTGGGGGGGCTGTGAGAATCGTGTCTTGCCAAGAGTGGCAATCGAATCGTTGTTGATCCTGTGGAGTTGTTGATTTTCAAAGGTAAATCGCCGGCAGCCTCATGACTCAGTCGCAGATGAATGAAAAGATAATGTCCGTCAGCAGAGGACTTCGAATCGAGAACAGTTGCGCCGCTGGTGGCGATGTCAACGCGAGCTGCGGCGAGATTATCGCCGCTAAGAAGAAGAGTAATCTCGGGCGTGAGGTTAGTCCACCAATTGGGTGGGTCGACCTTGCGGACTAGCGGAACATCATTGACATTCGCAGAAGACTGTGCGAGTGCAGGAAGTAGAAGCAGACACAACAGAGCTACCGACAGAACGACGGGAAAACATTTGTACTTCATGATAATTGTCAGGCCTCGCTTAGCCAGAGCAATGCGAGCAAAAAGGCAGAACTTGTTTCAGGATTGCGAATCAAAACTGAGGGAGCGGAGAACAAGATTCGTTCTCCGCTCTCCATACCCCGAACTAGAAAATGAAGCGGAAGGCAAACTGCATCTGGCGCTCCGATGAGAAGCGAGTCGAAGCGGCGTTGATGGTGCCAGTACCCGTGGTACCCATGTTTGTATTAAAACTGCCGTTCTGGAACTGGGGATGATTAAACAGGTTAAAGACGTCCGCACGGAACTCGATCTTGTACCGTTCCGCCAAGGAAATATCCTTCATCATGCCCATATCCCATGTGTGATAGCCGGGGCCATACAACGCATTTCGCGCGAGATTTCCGACGCGCGCGTAGTTTCCGCCGCTGACGGGCGGCGCTGCGAATGTCCCCATAATGACTCCGCAGGCATCAGCATTCGCACCACAGGCCGAGCCATGAACGATTTTTGCGGAGATTGGCCCGGTGACGTCCGGACGGTTGGTTTGACCGGTAATGCCGGGAACGTTCAGATCAATCGGAGTGCCGGTTTGGAGCGTGATGATGTTGTTCCACTGCCAACCACCGATCACGTAGTCCAGCCCCTTGGGAAGACTGGAACCGAACTGCTTCCCCTTCCCAAACGGAATCTCGTACATCGAGGCAAAGACAAACGAGTGCCGGATGTCCTGGTCGGAATTCCCGTGGTTGAGCGACAGCAATGGGTTACCGTTGGCATCCACAAAGATCCGACCACCTCCTCCGGTCACACTGAATGCGCCATTGGAGTTGTCAATTGTGTGCGACCAGGTATACGCGGTCGTGAACATCAGCCCCTTCGTCAAGCGCCGCTTCAGGCTGGTTTGCAATCCATTGTACGTGCCACTACCAATGTACGCGTACTCGTTGACGGCACCACCCAATCCCGCCCAGCGTGAAGTCGTGCTTCCAAACGGTGCTTGGTTAGCATTGAACGCAGTAGCAAGGTCGCTCATTTTTGTTCCGACATAAGCCACGTCTACAGCCATATCTGCACCCAGCTGACGTTCCAGTTGGACATTCCACTGCTGTACGCGGGGATTCTTGCTGTTCGTCGGATAGTAGACAACGCTTACGTTCTTAGGATCGGCGGCATCCACCTGGTTCACTGCCGGCGGAAGTGCATTCGTTGCCTGTGTCCAGTCGTTGCACGGCGCTGTCGGACACCCAACTGGTACGATTGGACTGGTGCCGCTTGTCGGTCCCATTCCACTTAGGGTGATCCGATAGCCGGCGGGATCGGCGCAGTTACCGTTCGGGCAAGCCAGATAGGTCGAGACTCCATTGAAGTCGGGGTTGTTGCTGAGTTGGTTCCCAACACCGCCCCGATCGAGGAAGTAGAACAAGCCATATCCGCCGCGCACCACGGTCTTGCCATCTCCACCCACATCGTAGGCGAACCCGAGACGTGGCGCCCAGTTGTTCTTGTTGTTGCTGATGAGACTCCTCCCGACTGCGCCGGCACTGCCGGGCGTGACAAGCATGCCATTGGTCGGATCGTTCGGATTGTTTGGAGCCCAGTTGGACTGCTGGTTATTCACCTCGTACGGCCAGCTGTAGTAGTCGTAACGGATGCCGAGGTTTAACGTAAGCCGATTAGTGACGCGCCAGTCGTCCTGCGCAAAATATCCGTTTTCCCAACTGCGCGTCTGATACAGACCGTTGAACTGCCCAATCTCATAGTCTACGAAGCCAGCAAGCAGCTCCGACATTTCGTATCCAGTAAACCTGCCTGTTCCCGGATACCCGGTACCTCCGATGACCCAATAACCTTTCGCATCATTGCCTTGTACGAAGTCAAGGTGTCGTTGACCAATGGACGCTCCGTATTTGAACACGTGGCGCCCGTGTATATACGAGAGCGAGTCGGTAAACTGATAAAACTTCTGCGGCACATTGTACGGGCCGCCGTCGCCCTGATATTCGAGTTCGCCGTTGTTGCCGCCAATCAACGCTTGTCCGCCCAGAAGTGCGGTCGGATTCGCACCCGGGATTCCAATTCCCGCGGCCAGTTTCTGTCCGATGTTTGGTGGATTGTAGCCGTAGACCGTACTGGTGTAGCCGAAGCGGAACTCATTGAGCAGCGTGTTGGTGATTGTGCGCGTGTAACCAGCGGCCATGCCGCGCGGGTGCGCGATATTGTCACCGGAACCAAATCCTGAAGGACAGCAAGAACCCAGGCGGTTGGTAACTGTGAAGTTGTCCTGCCCGTAGCTATAACGGAAGAAGATCTGATCTTTCTGGGTCGCATTGAAGTCGACGCGAATATCGAAATCATCGAAATTCCGCACACTCTGGCGCTGCGCACGGAAGTTCTGCTGGAAGTTCGCTGTGGTGGTGTTTGGGTTGGGAAAAGTCTGCAAATATTTCAACCCGACAAAGTTGGGATTGGAAATAACATTTGTCCCGACCGTACCGTTCCATCCGAACGGTTCGCAGGTCGTCGGATCATAAATGTAACCCTTCCCGGCGTACTGCGGGAGAACCGTAGTTCCGCTATAAAGATTCGGGCAGATGGCGGAACTTGGAACTGTGGGCGTCGACAGACCCAGCAGCTCCGAGAAGTCGCCGGTGCGCATCTTTGCGGTTGGTACCGAGGCAAATTCGACATTGAGCGGTTGGTCCTGCCGTCGACCCTGGTAGTCGCCAAATGCAAACAACTTGTTTTTCCAGATTGCGCCGCCAAGCGTGCCACCGAACTGCCCTTGTCGGAAGATGATCGGTTGTTTCCCGGTTTGACCGGTTGGGTCGTAAGGATGGGCATCAAATTCGCCGCTCCGGCGGAAGAAGAACGCACTACCGTGCACTTGGTTCGTTCCAGACTTGATACTGGTCTGAACGATGGCACCGCCACCGCGCCCAAACTCCGCCGGCGCGACACTGGTGTTCACACGAAATTCCTGGATCCCCTCGGCTGGCGGAAAGAAGATAATAGTGTTGACGAGACCATCATTGTTGTCAACGCCATCGAGAATAAAGTTGTTGGCTTGCGGGCGTAAGCCATTGGCTGAAAGGGCAGCACCTCCGGTCTCGGAGTTGCGGAAGGTTTCCGAGGCGGTACCCTGGTTGCTACCACCGGAGGCACTGTCACCGTAGGCTCCACGCGTGACACCAGGTGTCAATAGCGCTAGCTGAGTGAAGTTCCGACCGTTCAAAGGTAGTTCCGTAACTTGTCGTCCTTGAATGACCTCTCCCGTACTCGAGGTGGATGTATCCACTAATGGGACTGCCGCAGAAACATCAACCGTGGTCGCAACATTGCCGGGTTCCAACTTCAGACTGATTTCCTGTACTTGCGAGACCTCAAGCGTGAAGTCCGCAGCTGCTTTCTTGAAATCCTGCTTGGTGATTTCGATATGGTAGTTTCCGGCAGGCAGCGCATTGACTGCATACGCGCCTGAATCGTTAGTTTGCATCGTAACAACGCGAGCCGTGCCTTTATTGGTGACCGTAACGGTGGCGCCGCTGATGAAGGCGCCGGTGCTGTCAGTGACCGTTCCCACGAGCCGTGCCGTGTCCGTTTGCGCGAACATGGGGACGGCTAGCGCGACCATCAAAAGTACCAGAGATAGTACTTTGCTCTTCATGTTTCCTCCGATTCGTGGCCGAGCCGACCCCAGTGTTCCGCGATACGGCTCAACGACTTTCACGGTATTGAGACCTTGCCGTCGGCAGGAAACCACCTGCGCGGTGGAAGACTGCTGGGACGAACGGGGTCCCTGCGCGAAATCTTCAAGCTTGCACTTTCTGCGTCAAATTCCTCTGAAAATCTGTTTCAGTAGGTTTTTCTTCCGTTACGGGAGTAAAATACAGCCTTCGCAGTACGATATTTTCGCTGTTACCTTCCTGTTGAATGGCTGTTACTTCCATGTTCTCGCGCAGTTCGCAGCAATTCTTCCAACAAATAGATCGCATTATGAAAAGCCGTAGCCTGCGAGGTTCCGAATCTCTCGCCAGGCTACTGCAATATTGCGCGAAGCAATCCCTCGAACATCCCGATGAATTGCTGAAGGAATATCAAATCGCCACCGAAGTGTTCGGCCGCGGCGCGGCTTTCGACCCTCAGTCCGACTCGTGCGTCCGCGTTCAGGCCAAACGCTTGCGCCTAAAACTCACCGAGTACTACGCGAGCGAAGGAGCAAATGACCCGGTGGTGGTGAGTATCCCGAAAGGCAGTTACCACCTTGTTTTTGAGACGAAGCAGCCGGACTCCCCATCCAAGGTTGGCACACAAGCGGAAGGGCCGCGCCCTCAACCATCCATCCCGCGGCTTTGGCGTTTTGTGCTCATGGCGTTGCTCATCTGCCTGCTACTCTCCCTCGTGTTGGTGGGAAGTTTGCTCTGGGGTCACCGGCAGGCCAACGCTTCTGAAGGGAATCCAAACGAAGTAGCGACGGGCCCCCTATCGGAGTTCTGGCGGCCATTCACGGCGGCGACCGGCGAACCATGGGTAATCTTCAGCAACGCCGCCTTTGTTGGCCGCCCCGAGACCGGCATGCGGTACTTCAACGCCCATGACGATTCGAAGAATGCAGCGTTTGACCACTACACTGGTGTGGGAGAGGTTCTGTCCGTGCATTATCTCGACGATGTTTTCGCCGGTCTTGGACGGCACATTCGAGTGAAGCGCGGCAGCCTGTTTTCGCTGGACGATACCCGCGACACAAATCTGATTTTTGTAGGATCGCCGTCTGAGAATCTCTCGCTTCTCGATATTCCCACGTCCGATGAGTTTGTGTTTGAGAGAGTCCCGTCAGGCGCGCGCAAAGGTGATCTGGAAATCGTCAGCAAACACCCAGGGCCTGGGGAGCAGGCTAGCTTCCTAGCAAGTCCTTCGAGCGGCCCTTTAACGGAAGACTATGCTGTCGTCGTGCTTGTGCCGGGGCCAACCCCGCCGCGCGTAGTCATGATTCTGGCCGGTACCACAACTTTTGGCACGCAGGGTGCTGTCGAGTTTGTCTCCCGTTCGGATTCTGTCGAAAAGATCCTCCAGCAGATGCCCGGTTCAGCAACCGAGATGAAGCCCTTTGAGGCCCTTTTGCGTGTGAAGATCGCACGCGGAGTCCCGGTCGACACCGAGTTGGTCGCATTGCGATCACGCTAAGACACGAACGCCGTAGCCTGAGACAGAAACCGCGTACGTTTATTTTCTTGCAGCAAAGTGCAAAGGGGAACTAATGTCCAATTTAGCGGGAGTCGTCCGGTTGTTGAAGAAGGAGCAGAATCGGCTAACGACGGAACTTCACGGCATCACCTCTGCGCTCGCAGCGTTCGGCAAGGCATACGTGAAAGGAACCGGCAGTCGAAAGCTCTCCACTGCCGCTCGGGCGCGGATCGCAGCCGCCCAGAGAGCGCGATGGGCGAGAGTCCGAGCGAAAGCGGGAAAATCCGAGGAGGTTGTTCCGATCCGCAAAAGGACTCTCTCGGCAGCTGCGCGAAGGAAGATCGCTGCCGCGCAAAGGGCGCGATGGGCAAAAATGAAGGCAGCGAAGAAGACGGCCTAGGTCCTTTTTATGGGGCGCGCAAACGCTACTCCAATTTAGGACTTGTTATCCGATTCAGCGTACTGGTGGCAAAAAAAACCAGCGCATGGGCCAATGGCCGCCTAGTGCACGACCAAGCCCGTGAATGGTGTCACGTACGCCTGCAAGTAAACAACCACGCCCACCAAGGCTGCCAGCGCAATGCTATGGCAGAAGACGTAGCGTAGGATATCGCCCTCATGTCCGTACCACTCCGTGGCCGTGCTCGCCACCACGATACTTTGGGCGTCGATCATCTTGCCCATTACTCCACCCGAGCTATTCGCCGCCGCCATCAGCAAGGGAGAGATGCCGATCTGTTGTGCGGAGATTTTCTGCAAGCTGCCGAATAGCACATTCGAGGCTGTGTCTGACCCAGTAAGCGCCACGCCGAGCCAACCTAATAACGTTCCAAAGAACGGATAAAAATGTCCTGTGCGCGCGAATGCCAGCCCCATGGTGGCGTCCAGACCTGAGTAGCGAGTCAGGATGCCGAGCGACATCATGGCCGCGATCGTCAACAGTGAAAAACGGACGTGCCAGACTGTCTTCCACCACATGACAACCATACGTCGCAGTGACAGGCCCATGATGAAACCGGAGATGACAGCTGCGATTAGAATTCCCGAACCTGTAGCTGAAATCCAGTTGAAGGCGAACACCGCCGCCTCGACGGTGGGCTTCGGAACCACTGGCGGAACACGCTCCACCATTTTGTTGAGACCAACAACCGGTATCTGAATATTTGTGATTGTGCTCGGAGGAATATGCCACGTGCTCATGAAGGAGAACACCTTTTCGGGCGTGTTCATTACCTTCTTGCCCGTATATGTGCCCCAGCAGAAGACCAATATACTGAGAATCAGCCACGGCAACCACGCCCTCACGACCTCACCGCGCCCGTAACCGTGGGTGCCGCGCGCGGCCCGGTGCTCGTCATGATGTCCGTCGTGTCCCCAAATTCGCTTAGGTTGCCATATCTTGAGGAAAAGAACGAGGCAAATCATCGAGCACAACGCCGCGATGATATCCGTGAGCCACGGGCCATGGTAGTTCGATACCAGATATTGGGGGATGGCGAAGGAAACACCCGCAACCGTGATAGCCGGCCAGATTTCTTTCATCCCTTTGAAACCTGCATACGCCGATACCAGCCAGAATGGAACGAGCACCGAAAAGAAGGGCAGGATCCGGCCGACCTGAGCGCCTAAGGAAAATTCGCTGTAACCGGTAACTGCAGCCAAAGCGACGATCGGAGTGGCCAAGGCTCCGTACGCCACCGGCGCGGTGTTGGCGATGAGTGACAACCCCGAGGCCTGCAGCGGCCGGAATCCGAGGCCGATGAGCAAAGCCGCCGTGACCGCCACCGGCGTTCCAAACCCAGACGCCCCCTCAAAAAATGCGCCGAACGAGAACGCTATGAGCAGTAGCTGCAAGCGTGTATCTTGTGTGATTCCCGTCATGCTCTGCTGCAGGACCTGAAACCGCCCTGTTTCACAGGTCATTCGGTAGAGAAAAATTACGTTTAGGATGATCCACCCGATGGGGAACAGTCCGTAGCACGCGCCGTATATGGCCGTGATACTCACCATTTTGATCGGCATGTGAAACAAACCGTTGGCAACTAGGATGGCCGTCATGAGTCCCAGAGACGCTGAATGCTGTGCTTTCATGCGGAACACAGCTAGGGTTCCGAGCAGCACAAGGACAGGGAGCGCGGCGCAAGCAGTCGAGAGCCACCAATGGCCGAGTGGATCGTAGGCTTGTGCCCATGGTTGAGCAGGTGTAGAGCCAATCGAGCCCAGTGCGACCAATGCGGTTGCCATCAGGGCCATGAGAACGCTGGGAAGGTGCTTTCCGATTTTTGGCGGTATTGCGGGTTTGTGCGCAGAAGGGTTTAGGTTCGAAGTTCTGCCCACGATTTCCCTCCCCCACTAGCATTGGGCCCTGAGACACACGGCACAAACTAGCACATCCTGCCTGTCGGCGTACGTTGCAGCTTTGGAGCACGTACTGCTCCTGTTGCCGGATCGCCGAGCGTCGCTGGAAACAGCAGCACATGTGAGGTATAGCCAAGAGTCGAAGGGCATGCCATCGGAACAGCAGATCACATGTCGCTTTCGACTGACAGACCGGTGTCGGTGACGACAATCGTCACTCCTCGCGTCTGCTCACCGCCGTCGCCGCGCGCCCGAAGTAGAGCAAGCCGGTCAGATGAAGCCAAGAAGAACCCAATTTACGATCTGTTTACCATCCTCGTTGTTTCTCATTGCACCGTCAGTTGAATTGCGACTTGCTTGCTGATCGGAGTTGCTCCCTAGCTCGTAGCCGTTATGGTAACCGTTGCCGTGACGGGCGGAGGCGGTGGCGGTGGCCCGGTAGTGCCGGTGGATCCCACGTTGGCCTGTGCGGAAGAAACAGTCAGCGTGGTTGTCGTGGCCATCGCTTTCGTCTGAAAACTAGGACCGACTCAGCGGCGGCCATGTTGATCGAGCAAGTGCCACTGCCGGAGCAGGCGCGTGAGCTGCCGCGATGAGCTTTCTGGGGCCGAGCTTACCGGGTTGAACTGATGCGCCTGTCGTTGACCTTCAGTTGACTCAAGGTTCTCTGCACGAATTTGCTCAGCTCTTTCGAAGCTTGCAGGGGGGCCTCATCGCCGCCCGATGCCTGCTGCCGGACGCATTGCAGGTCTCCACTGGTCTTGCCCGCGTATGTAATCTGAGTGCGCGTTCCGAAGGATACCGATTTCGCACAGCCCCCTGTCGGAATTTTGCCGACATCGCCAATTTCTGCGAGCAGGCGCCGCAGGATTTTTGTATTAATCGTTCCGGGAGGAAACTGCTGCGATCTTGCCGGCTCTGAGGTTCGAATTGCGGGGGCGCCACTAATATCTGCCGTAGCACTGCCATCATTGTGGATTACAACTTTATAAGCCCGGGTGTTGGTCGAGCCCGATTGGAGAATCGTCGCCAGATTCCCCCCAACGCCATGCTCGGTTTGCTGCCCAGCCGCCGGCGTGACGGGCCGTGGAGCCGCAGGATTGCTCTGGGGCACGCCTGCAAACGTAACAGCGATCAAGCAGGTTCGGACCAAGGGGATAAGCACAGGAGAAAATTATAACCTCCAGTAGATAAAGGTTGCGGTCGGGCGTTCCTGGTTGATGGGAAGGAATAGTCTATCCAGGCCCCGCTACTAAATTCAACGCCGCGATCACTTCGACGGATGCGTGCCCCTAGTACTGATCGATCCGCCCCAAGAAAATGCGCTCCGCGTTGTCGCGGAGCGCTATATCGCAAAGGCACAGCTTACTGAACATTAAGGTTGATGGTGATGGTATGGGTTATCCCTGACGCCGTTGCGGTGACCGTTGGAGTGGTTTGACCAGTTGGCGTTCCGGGGTCATGGTGCGTGGTGGTCGTTGTGCTTCCCAATGTGCCGCAGGATGACATCAGCAACATGAACACCACGAGCACGGCCAGCAGACCAAGAATCCGCAACTTCCGTTTCTTGCTATCTGCGGCCAGGATGACGACACCGAACAAGCCGGGGAACAGCGTGGCGTAAAGGATGCTGTTCCTTTCAAAGAGGCTTGCCCGCGAGGATGCCGCCGTTGTCGTGATTGTGATTGTTTCCGAGGTGGCCGATGCCGCCGCGAACGAGCAAGTCGATTCAGAAGGCAGCCCTGAGCAACTGAAGCTGGGGGCAGCCAACCCGCCAAGCAGCGCAAGGTTGATCGTGCCCGTACCGTTCAATCCGGGGGCAGAGACGGTGATGCTTAAGTTGTTGGGGCCGATGGTGAAGTCCTGAAGATTGAGCGCTTGCCCGGTGGAGACCGATGATGCCAGGGTAGTGTCCCCCGGGTAGTTCGCTGTAACTGTGTAAGAGCCTCCAGGGATGCTCGTACTGGTGAAGATCGCGCTGCCCGAGGTGGTGGTCACCATGCCCAGAGTTGTATTCGATTTCGTGTCCTTGAAGGTCACTGTTTCGCCATTGGGCGGAGCTGGCGTGATTGTGGCCGTGAAGGTCACTGTGGTCCCGACCGGCGCCGAGTTTCCAGGCGCGATGGTAAGAGTTGTAGTCGTGGCGGTTATACGTTGTCCAACTGTTAGGGGCTGTCCGGTCGAGGCGGACGCCGCGAAGGTAGTGTCTCCGGGATAGCCCGCCACAACGGTGTAAGACCCCGCGGCGATGGTTGAGCTGGTGGCGACCGCTTTGCCGGCAGTCGTAGTACCCGTGCCGAGAGTCGTATTCGTGATCGTGTCCATAAAGGTCACAGTCTCGCCATCGGGAGGGGCGGGTGTGATTGTGGCCGTGAAGGTCACTGTTGCTCCAACAGAGACCGGGTTTGCCGGCGTGATCGCCAAAGTCGTGGTGGTGGCAGTTTTCGAAGTGCCAGGCCAGCCGGTCACTAGGGCGTGGGCATCGACCGACCCCAAGCCAGTTACCGGATCATAGTTCGCGCCAGTGAGATAGCCTAGCGTGCCATTGGCCGTGCAGTTTGTGCTGCTTGCCTGGCACGGGACAACGTTGCCGCTGGGGGTGGGAGTAGGGTTGGCGCTATAGTTACCGGCGGGCACGTCGTGAAACGCCGTGGGCATATTTTGCGACAATGCGTACAGGGTGGGGTTGATGTTTCCAAGACCAGCGGGCGGAGTGTTCTTCTGGGACTGGTTGAGCAACGCCACGATGCCGGCAAAGACCGGGCAAGCCACCGAGGTACCGCCGACGATGGAGCCGTTTGCTACCGCAGTGTCAATACCGCTGGCGCAACTGCCCTGGTAATTTGCGCCGCCCACGTTGGTACAGAATATATAGCCGTCGTGATCGAGCGATGCCGGCATTGCCACGTCCGGAACGCTTCGGTTCTTGGAATCATAAGTACCTGGACCGGTTTGCCATGCGGGCTTGGGGTAGAAGACGCTCACGCCGCCGCCAGTCGAGGCAAGTTGTTGTCCGGCGCTAAGACCAGTGCCCGATGCAGTGTCGTTCCACGCCAACTCAGGAATATAGCTCTTCGCTGAACCGAGGTTGGTGCCGTTAGTGGTGTTCCAGTATGTCGATTGATTATTCACATCCGCATCGAACTCGGTTCCTCCAACTGCGGTCACTTCCGGAGGACTGGCTTCTGCATTCACTGACAGTCCCTGAGTTGCCTGAGAGCTGCCCTGATCGCAAGTAGCTGCCCCGGCGTCGCCTGATGACACCAATATTGTCTGGCCCTGAGTGTTAGCCTGTTGGATCAGACTTTCATATTGCGTTGCGAAAGATTGATTGGCCTTAGCTTCGCAAAATCCATAGCTCATGCTTAGAACCGGTGCGATGTTCTGATTCACAGCATAGATAATTGACCCGAGGACGCCGCCATTTTTTGCGGAATCACATTTAATGTAGAGAATCGAAGCATTACGCGCGACGGCTCCCGACCACTCCAAGTCAAGATCTGCCTCTCCCTCGTCGCCCGTGTACCCCGGATCGGTACAGCCCGTGGCCAGTACGTCCTGTGGATCGTTCTTAGACAGGTTGAACCCCGCACGAAACTGCTCAATATCCGTCATGTGGACGTCGGTCTGTCCCATGACGCCAATCTTCATCCCCGTGCCATCGATACCCGCTTGGTACAAAGCCGCAACGTTGTAGATCGTGGCGATGTCGTCGGGAGCCAGTTCGTTGCCGCCGTTTCCATCCGTGTAATACGGGTTGGAGCTGGGAAGCTTCTTAATGATGCTCAACGGCTTCGGTGTGAAGTTGTCGAAGCCCCGGAACCCGGCCACCATGCCCTGCAGAGCCTTGGGGACCGACGGGTCGGTGGTGTTGGCGAAGTGTTCTTCACCATCCACGGTGAAGCGGTGAATCTGGGTATGGAACGCGCGCTGCATCTGGTCGACCGTCCCGCCGAAGGCGATCCAATTGCGCCCGCGGGCAACCTCGACGATGGCGAATCCTTGGGAGGCCAGCCACTGTGTGATTTTGCGGATGTCGGCCTGGCTGAGACCGAACCGGGCGCCATACTGTTCCGGCGTCAGCCATTGGTGGTAGTACGGTGAAGAGAGATCCTGCTGGTCAACCAGTAATTTGTCCAGAGCGGCCTGCTGCGCTGGCGATAGTTTCATCATCATGGTGACGTGCGGCAGTTTCGTCGCCGGATCGAGCGGCCCCAGATCATTCTCAGGCTTGGCGACAGGGCTTACGCTGCCTTTCAAAACCACAGTTTGACTACTGGTGAGCGGCGTGGCAATACGATCCGTTTGCGCCAGGGCCGAAGACGAACCTAACAACAACACTCCTGCGAGTACACTGAACAAGGTCTTCATGATTTTGTCTCCTTAGAAGGTCTCTGCCTTAGAAAAGCTCTTGCCGCTCGACGCCCCTGGTCGAGTTGCGGCGGTCTAGGTGCCGGAGGGAAGAAAAATGCGGGCACTGCACCACGCATCACAACAATAGTCAAGTCATGCCGCGATGTGTTTACGGGTCTGCATCACCGCAAAATTTCTGCACCACTCACTGACGCGACAAATACGAGGAGAATTGATCAGCTGCACCGCCGGCCGGACCTCATTTATTGCTTTCGATCGAGGGAACGAACAAGAAGGCAAGAAGGAAGGATCCGATAAAGATGCCCAGCCCTGCGGGCGACGCAAGTGGCTGAGGGACATTCCGGTTGAAGCGTATTGCACTGTTTGGGCCGCCGTTTCTTTCCTTTAGAACGAACCGGCCAGGGTGGCAAATGCGTGGATCATTGGTGCCCACTCAAGCTGATTGCTGTGTCTTCTGGCGGCGCTTCGCCCGGTTTTCAATCAACTCCTTTAATAGGGCTCGATTCCCAATCTCCCGCGGAAAGCAAATTCTCCTGATCAAGTTTCCGATTTCTTGTCGCGTCTGTAGATGCAGGACGTTGTGAGTGCCGCGGGGCACAGGGTGGAAAGGGGAATACATCTTGAGTCTCCGCGGTACTCGCCTATCTCAG